>SDBT01016565.1_pt1 | contig 11665 bp, 10 predicted proteins | sample 2277101 | NCBI WGS metagenome assembly SDBT01 (sample SAMN10404973, study PRJNA504765) | marine sediment metagenome | isolation source: marine sediment core GS10_PC15, 103 cmbsf | place: Arctic Ocean: Southern Knipovich Ridge | collected 2010
GAAAACGCAAAATTTCAACTGCAAACGCTAGTTGATGATTATAACGGTACGAAAGCCGGTGTTGCCGGAAAATATTATCTTGGCAAGATGTTTTATGACGACGGAGAAATTGAATCAGCATCAAAATATTTAGGTGAATATGTTAAAAAAGGTGACAGTGCTATATTAATAACAACAGCGTATAAGTTATTGTCAGAAATATCACTAAAAAATATAAATAGTGAAGAGGCAGAAAAATATTTACAAAAAGGAACAAAATTTGCAGAGAATACGGTATATCATCAAGAAATGTCATTATTATTAGCAAACCAGTTGTTTGAAAATGGAAAAACCGACAAAGCAAAGAAAATTGTAAATACTATTTTAAAGCAGGAAAATATTTTATTTTCAATTAAAAAAACTGCTGAAGAATTGCAGGGACGATTCTAGAGGTAAAATTAGTAGTAAATCCTTGTAAAATATTACAATAACAGATAGATTTGGTGATGGAAAGTGGGTGATATGCCCACTTTTCGTTTGTATAAGATGGATGAATTAGTAAAAAATATTAAACAATTACTCAATCCGGATATTCATTTGATGGATATTCAAGAGAACCATCAAAGAGGTTTGGTGAAAGTTATTGTCGATTCGGAAAAACCGATAACTATCGATATAATCGCCGGTGTTACGCGCACTATTCGAGATTCGGAAATTATTGATAAACACTTTCCTGACGGTTATAAAATGGAAGTTACATCTGCCGGAATTGATGCAGATTTAGAGCAACCATTTCAATTTAGAAAGAATATCGGTCGACAATTGAAATTAAAATACATTACTGATGATTCTGTTAAATCAATTAAAGCCACATTGAAAGATATTGATGAAAACGGAATATTCATTCAATTGCATAAAAAAATTAGTCACATTAACTATGCCGACATTAAACAGGCAAAAATAATAGTATCGTTTAGTTAGTATTGGAGGAATTTTGATAAATAGAGAATTAATCGAAGTATTTTCTGAAATAGCACGCGAAAAAAATATTGATCGAGCTGAGCTTGGGTCTATAATCGAACAACTGTTTTTGTATATTATTGAAAAACAAAATGAAGATTCATCCAATTGCAGTGTCATAGTTAATCTTGACAAGGGTGAAATCGAAATATATGCTGAAAAAACAATTGTTGATATTGTTGAAAACCCGCACATTGAGATTACTCTGAAGGAAGTGTTGAAACAGGATCCTGATTTAAGTGATTTACAAGTTGGCGATCCATTTGTTGAAGTTATTGATCCAAAAATATTTAGTCGTAGAATTATTGCACATGCCAAACAATTCTTCTCACAAAGGATTATTGATGTAGAGCGTAAATATATTTATGAAGATTATGCTAATCGAGTAGGTGAAATTGTTATCGGAGTTGTTCATCAAGTTCAACGAGATAATATTTATGTTAATATTGATCATGCTGAATTAAGGATGCCTCGTTGGGAACAGATTCCAACTGAAAGATTCCGACGTGGCGATACAACACGAGCCATAATTAAATCTGTTGAGATAACATCAAAAGGTCCTGATATTATTGTTTCTCGTTCAGATAACCATTTCTTATTCAAATTATTTGAAATGGAAGTCCCCGAAATTGAAGACGGAATAATTGAAATCACTAAAATAGCTAGGAATCCCGGAGAACGTGCAAAGATTATCGTAAATTCGCATGATAGGCGTATTGACGCTGTTGGTGCATGCGTAGGAATGCGAGGAAGCCGTATTCAAGCAATTGTTCGTGAATTAAATAATGAGAAGATTGATATCGTTAATTTTAGCGAAAAACCGGAAATTCTTATTACACGTGCATTATCACCTGCAAAACCAATTGAATTACATATTGATGATGATAGAAAATATTGTGTTGCGATCTTTGATAAAGATGAATTAGAAACCGCTATTGGCAAAGGTGGTGTTAATATCAATTTAGCTTCACAACTTACGGAATACCGTATTGATGCATACAGTCCAAAAGAATATGAAACTTTCCTAAAAAACCAGGAAACTGCTTTAAAAAGTATACCAAAATTTCCCAAAGCTGCACTGCAAGGTTTATCGGAAATCTATATCAATAACGTTGCGACATTATTAGCTGCCAATAAGCAAAAATTGCTTACCGCTGATGGAATAACGGAAGATAGTTTAGAGGAAATTTATAATCTTGTCCAATTATTTTTAGAAATTGATAAAGAACCAGATAGTTCTGAAAATACTGAGGCTGATTTAACTGAAGAAATTCAGGAATAAAAAAGTAGGATAATAATAATTAATGGCTGATCGACCACTTAGAATTTTTCAAATCGCTAAAGAGTTAAATATCTCTCATACTGAAATTTTATCATTTTTAAAAAATAAAAATATTGATGTCGCAAGCCACATGTCACCTGTTGATGAAAATACGCATCAGCTCATTTTAGCCGAATTTGCAAAAGATAAAGCCAATATAGATAGATATCGTAAAGATCAAGTTAGACGGGAAATACTAGATACAAGAATTCAGGAGAGACAGGCTACAGGTAAAAAATTAAAGTTATTGTCTCTTGATGACCAAAGGAAATTAGAACAACAGGAAGATATCAAAGCTAAAGAAGAAGAGCTAGCCAAGAAGATAAAGATTGAAGAGGAAAAGAAAAAAGCCGAAGCTGAAAAACTAAAAATTGAAGAAAAAAAGAAAGAAACTGATCAGATCAAGGTTGAAGATAAAAAACCGATTAAAGATTTAAAAATTACCTCTGATCAGAAACAAGCAAAAGACCTTGAAGATAAAACAAAAGTATCTAAAACTGTTGATGACTCAAAAGATAAATTTTCAAAAACACATAAACTTCGAAAAATTACTCTTTCCGAAATAGATCCACGAAGTAGTTCTGTTGCTAAAAAGGATCATAAAGGTGAAAAAGAAGGCGCTGGTGCAGCATCTCAAAAAACAAAAGATCGAGTTCGTCAAACTTTAGCAAAAATCGATACACGTAAAAGAAAAAAATCCTATAAAAAAGATCGTGATGTATCTGATAGTGGACAATCATCAGAAGATAATAGTGTTGTAAAGATTGCAGAATTTTCAAGTATTGATGAATTGTCAAATATATTTAATGTACCATCAGGAGATATCATAAAAGCATGCTTTGGTTTAGGAATGATGGCAACTATAAACCAAAGGTTAGAATGGGATGTAATAGAATTATTAGCTGAAGAATTCGGTTTTCATGCCGAACAAGAAACTACTGATGGTGGTGATTTGTTCTCGTTTGAAGCAACGGAAGAAGATCTGGAAAAAGCCATTCTCCGGGCACCGGTTGTTACAGTAATGGGACATGTTGACCACGGAAAAACATCTATTTTAGATTACATAAGAAATGAAAATGTTGTAGCCGGTGAATCCGGTGGTATTACTCAACATATTGGTGCGTACAAAGTTAAAATTGAGGATGGAAAAACAATTACTTTTATTGATACTCCCGGTCATGCTGCATTTACAGCAATGCGCGCAAGAGGTGCACAAATTACAGACATTGTAGTTCTCGTAGTAGCTGCCGATGACGCAGTAATGCCACAAACGATCGAAGCAATTGACCACGCTAAAGCTGCGGGAGCTCCATTAGTCGTTGCTATTAACAAAATTGACAAACCCGGGTCGGATATTGATCGTGTTAAACGACAACTTTCAGATCATAATGTGTTAGTTGAAGATTGGGGTGGTAAGGTACAGAGTATACCTACTTCTGCAATAACTGGTGATGGAATCGATGATTTATTATCAGCAATTATCCTTGAAGCTGAAATGCTTGAATTAAAAGCTAATAGAGATTGTCTTTCAAAGGGAACAGTAATTGATTCTAAACTTGATAAAGGTTACGGGCCAATTGCTACTGTTCTAATCCAAAAAGGAACACTCAATATTGGTGAACCGTTCCTATGTAATAATTATCCCGGAAAAGTTCGCGCTATTATGAACGAACGCGGCGTAAGAATTAAAAAAGCTTTCCCTTCAGATGCCGTTCAAATATTAGGTTTTGATAAAGTACCGCAAGCAGCAGATGTGTTTGTTGCCATAGAAAATGAACGTGAATTGAAACGTATCGCAAGCGAAAGGCAACGTCGTCGTCGCGAGATCGAGCAAAAGAAAATTGTTGCTCATACATTAGATACAATGTCAATGATGATTAAAGAGGGTAATATGAGAGAATTGCCTCTAATTATTAAAGGTGACGTTGATGGATCAATCGAAGCACTTTCAGAAACTTTGATGAAACTGAATACAGGTGAAGTTGGTATTAATGTAATACATAAATCTGTTGGCATGATTTCGGAATCCGATGTGTTGCTTGCTGAGGCTTCTAAAGCCGTAATAGTTGGTTTTAATGTTCAAGTAGGTTCAAACGCCAAACTTGAAGCAAAACGATCCGGCGTCGAAATTAGAACATATAGTATTATCTATAAAGTCGTTGAGGAAATAAAACTAACATTGGAAGGACTGTTGGAGCCTGATCAAAAAGAAGAAATCATTGGTAAAGCTATTGTGCTAACTCAATTTAAAATCCCGAAAATCGGTTTCATTGCAGGTGCAAAAGTGGAAGAGGGAATTATTAAGCGTAATGCAATAGCTCGCCTAATACGTGATGATGAAATCCTATATGATAAACGGGCGGTAACATCGCTTAAGCGATTTAAAGATGACGCAAAGGAAGTGAAGGAAGGTTTAGAGTGCGGTATCGGCTTAGAAGACGTAAAAAAATATAATGAAAACGATATCATAGAAGTATATGAAATCATAAAAATTAAACGGACACTTGATTAATCTTGAGAGCAGCAAAGCCGTACAAACGTACTGAAAGAATAGAACACCAAATATTAGAAATTTTTGGTGAAATAGTAACAAAATATATTGATTTATCACATCTTGGATTCGTTACATTTACCAAAGCGCAAATAACAACAGATTTGAGGTATGCAAAAATATTTTTCAGTATAATTAAACCGCGTTTAGACCGAGAGGATATTGTCAAGGGAATGAATAAATTGCGTAGTCCATTTAGAAAATATCTGGCACCTGAATTACATATAAAACATATTCCTGAAATAAAATTTTATTACGACGAAACATTGGAATACAGCGAAAATATAGAAAAGTTAATCAGCACAATTAAGAATGATAATTAATATTTACAAACCTGTTGGGTGGACATCTTTTAATGTTGTTAAAAAAATTAGAGGAATCACAAGAGAGAAAAAAGTTGGTCATGCAGGTACGCTTGATCCATTTGCCGAAGGAGTGTTAATCGTCGGTACAGGAAAAGATACTAAAAAGCTAACCGAAATTAGTGCTGATTATAAATCATATATTGCTACCATAACATTAGGAGAAGAAACTAATACATTAGATACAGAAGGGAAGATTATAGCCAAGTCTGAAATTCCTAAATTATCATCTGATAGTATAAATAACGTACTTAAAGATTTTTTAGGAAAACAAAGCCAGATTCCCCCGATGTTTTCAGCAAAAAAAATTGGTGGTAAAAAATTATATGAGCTAGCTCGAAAAAATATTGAAATTGAAAGAGAACCAAAAGAGATTGATATAAAAGAAATAGATCTAATTAATTATACTAAAAATAATATTATTTTTAAAGTGACTAGTTCAAAAGGAACTTATGTTCGTGTTTTAGGTAGCGATATTGCAAAAGCCTTGGGTACAGTAGGACATTTATCAAAACTTATTAGAACATCGGTAGGTGAATATTTAGTTGATGATGCAATTCACTTAGAGGAATTTGAGAAACAATGGAAAAATATTTCAGCTTAGAAGCAATTCCTCAGTTCAAAAATAGTATAATTACGATTGGTACCTTTGACGGTCTTCATCGAGGTCATCAGGAGATTCTAAAACATTTGGTGTCATTGGGACAAGGTAAGGGTATTGAATCCATCGTAGTAACTTTTGATCCGCACCCGCGTCAGGTATTAACTGACGATTCTATCTCATTAATACAAAGCTTGGAGCAAAAATTATTGATTTTTGAAAAATTACAAATTGATAATGTAATTGTTATTCCATTTACCAAGGAATTCTCGCAGATATCTGCCAAGACTTTTTTGGAGTCGATAATAAAACCAAAATTAAATCCCGAACATATTGTTATTGGATATGACCACCATTTTGGCAGAGACAGAGAAGGTTCTCCCCAATTCATGGAAAATTATTGTAAAGACAACAATATTGGTTTAGATATAATTAACCCGGTCTCTGACGAAGGGAATACAATATCCAGTACCGGTATAAGAGATTTAATCAAAAATGGTTACGTAAGACGTGCTTCATTTGAATTAGGGAGTGTATTTGGATTTAAGGCAATTGTGGTTCATGGAAAGGGTAGAGGGCATTTGCTTGATTTTCCAACTGCGAATATAATTCCAATAGAGAAAAAGCAACTTTTACCAAAACCGGGGGTCTATTTTACACGTGGAAGAGTTGATGGACATCAATTGTATGGAATGTGTAACTTTGGAGTCAGACCAACATTCAGTGAAGATGAATTGATTATGGAAGTTCATTTTTTTAATCCTGAGATCACTGATTTATATCAACGAAAGGTTTATATCGAATTTTTAGAAAGAATTCGAGATGAAAAGAAATTCAAATCTGAAAATGATTTGAAAAAACAATTAATTAATGATGAAACATTATGTAAAAGTCTGCAGAAAAAATATGAGCAGACGTAAAAAGGAGAAGAAATGCCATTAAGCGCAGAGAAGAAAAAAGAGATCATTTCCAAATTTGGGAAAAATGATAGTGACTCGGGTTCAGCCGAAGCACAAATTGCATTGTTGACACAAAGAATTCGTGATTTAACAGAGCATGTAAAAATTCATAATAAGGATAAACATACTCGTCACGGACTTGTAAAATTGGTGTCACAACGTAAAAGAATGATAAAATATTTAATAAAAACAAATCCTGAGTCATATACTAAATTGATAAAAGACTTAGGTATAAGAGGATAATATATTTAATGAAAATTTATAAAAGAGAAATCGGCGGAAGGACGCTAAGTATTGAAACGGGGAAGATTGCTCGACAATCCGATGGAGCCGTTATGGTAACTTTCGGAGAAACTACAATTATAACGGCAGTTAATGCCGCTAATGAACCAAGGGAAGGAATAGATTATTTCCCATTACAGGTTGAATATCGTGAACGACATTACGCCGGTGGAAAAATTCCGGGAGGATTTTTTAAGAGAGAAGCAAGACCGTCTGAAAAGGAAGTATTGACGAGTCGTTTAACTGATCGGCCAATACGACCTTTATTTCCAAAAGAATTTAGGAACGAAACGCAAGTTATCATTACCGTTCTTGCTAGCGATGGTGTAAATCCATCGGGTGTACTAGCAGGAATTGGAGCATCTGCTGCTTTATCAATATCAGATATTCCGTGGAATGGACCAATTGCAACAGTATCAGTTGGGATGCTTAATGATAAATTTATCATATTCCCAACAATTGAAGAAATGGAAGAATCAAAAATTGAATTGATTGTTTCCGGTAATGAAAAATCTATTGTTATGGTTGAAGGTGAATCTAAAATAATTTCTGAAGAAATATTGATAGAAGCTCTAAAATTTGCTCATACTAGTATCATCGATATTATCGATATGCAAAAAGAAATGATTAAAGATCTTAAAGTAGTTAAACGAGATATTGATCCGATTGAAAAAAATGAAAACCTTGAATTACAAGTTAGTAAACTAGTTGATAAAGAGATTACTAAAATCATCAAAATTGCCGATAAAATGGAACGTCAAAATGCTACTGATTCATTACGAACCGATACATTAGCAAAATTAGAAGAAGATTTTCCTGAATTAGAAAAAGAAATAAAAGGAATAATTGATGATAAATTTAAAATCGCGTTTCGTAATCAAATTCTTGAGAAAGGAATTCGTTCCGACGGTAGAAAATTAACTGACATTCGTCAAATTACAATTGAACAAGGTATTTTACCGAGAACACACGGATCAACACTTTTTACACGTGGAGAAACACAGGCTTTAGTTGTAACAACTCTTGGATCAAAAAGAGATGAGCAAATTATAGACGGAATGATCGATGATTATAAAAAGAGTTTCATGTTGCATTATAATTTCCCTCCCTATTCAGTAGGTGAAGTTGGACGAATTGGTTTTACAAGTAGGAGAGAAATTGGGCATGGTAATTTAGCAGAACGTGCATTAAAACCCGTTCTGCCTGATTATGAAGATTTTCCATATACAATTCGACTGGTTTCTGAAATTATGGAATCAAATGGCTCATCTTCGATGGCATCGGTGTGCGGAGGATCATTATCATTAATGAATGCAGGTGCTAAACTTAAAAATCATGTTTCAGGTATCGCAATGGGCTTGATTCTTGAAGGTAAAAAGCACGCTATTCTTAGCGATATACTAGGTTTGGAAGATCATTTAGGTGATATGGATTTCAAAATTGCGGGAACTGAAGACGGTATTACAGCTATCCAGTTAGATCTAAAAATTGACGGAATATCTTTTGAGTTGATGACAGAAGCACTAGCACAAGCAAAAGAGGGGCGATTACATATATTAGAATTAATGAAGAAGGCATCGCCTGAAGCGAATAAATTGTCAGATTATGCACCGCGTATTTTGTTCGTACAAATCGATCCTGAAAAAATTGGTGCTCTAATTGGACCCGGCGGAAAAAACATTAAACAAATTATTGCTGATACAGAATGTGATGTGAATGTTGAAGACGATGGCATGGTCACCATTGCCGGAGATGATGTGGTAAAATGTAACGAGGCGGTCGAATTGGTAAAAGCAATTACATTTGAACCTGAGCTAGGTATGGAATTCGATGGTATTGTTACACGACTAATGACGTTTGGGGCATTTGTAGAATTTGCGCCGGGAAGAGAAGGTCTTGTGCATATATCTGAATTTGACTGGAAACGAACTGAGCGTATTGAAGATGTTGTTAAATCGGGTGATACTATTCGTATCAAACTAATTAGAATTGACGATCAGGGCAAATTAGCCTTTAGCCGTAAAGCTTTATTACCAAAGCCTGAGGGTTATAAAGAGCCGGAAAGGAGAGATAGAGATTCTCGAAGCAGAAACAGTGGGAATCGAGATCGTCGTGGTAGGAAAGATTATTCAAAAAACCGAAGATAATAGTAAAGGGCGTTATTAAACGCCCTTTTTATTTAACAGTATAATAGGATTTTTTAATGAAAAGTATTCACGTAAATCAAAATATCATCGATTTAGAATATGCAGTGAGAGGACCAATTCCTCAGCGAGCTGCGAAATTAAAACAACAAGGGAAAAATATAATTTCTTGTAATATTGGCAATCCACAGGCACTTGGTCAAAGACCAATCACATTTTATCGTGATGTTCTATCATTATTAGAAAATCCAAATATCATTGAAAGGGAGAAACATTTATCTCAAAATCCTATTAATAATTTTGACAATATTTCTAAACACGCTATTAATGTAAGTGAAGAATTGCTTACAAATATGGAGACCGGATTAGGTGCCTATACCGAAAGTAAAGGACAATATTTTATTCGTGAATCGGTTGCCAAATTTATCGATATACGAGATAATATCGATTTATCGAAATCAAATTTACAATCAAATCCTGATAACATTTTTCTAACTGATGGAGCTAGTGAGGGCGCTAAGGGGGTATTGGAATTATTAATCACTGATGAAAATGATGGTATAATGATACCTATTCCCCAATATCCATTGTATTCCGCGACAATTAGGCGTTGCGGCGGAACACAAGTTAATTATTATCCGGACGAGGATAATGATTGGACATTAAATAAAGAAATACTAGATGTATCATTCCAAAAAGCGAAAGCAAATAAAATAAATGTTAAGGCGATTGTTGTAATAAATCCCGGAAATCCGACAGGTGCAATTTTAGATAGATCAAGCATTATGCAGGTGGTTGATTTTGCAGAAGAAAATGACTTGGTTATAATTGCTGATGAGGTATATCAAGAAAATTTATACGGTGGCGAATTCATATCATTTGCAAAGGCAATTAATGCTAGAAAAATTCCTTTATTTAGTTTGCATAGCGTATCAAAGGGTTTTTATGGTGAATGTGGACAAAGAGGGGGATATTTGGAGGTAAGGAATCCACCTAATGTTAGTAATTCTACTTTATCATTTACTGAGCTGTTGTTTAAAGTATCTTCCGTTAATCTGTGTTCCAATTCAATTGGTCAAGCATTGGTATATTTAATGGTTAATCCTCCACAACAGGACACTGACGCGCATAATTTATTTACCGTAGAGAAACAGACAATATTAGATGAATTATTCGCTAAAGCGACAATAATTAGAAAGTCATTTGAAAAGATGGAGGGAATGGAATGTTTCGGAAAAATTGGAGCGTTATACTTATTCCCAAGAATGAATATACTACCACCTAATACAACTGATTATGACTATTGTATGGAGTTATTGAATAAAACCGGACTATGTGTTGTTAATGGATCGGGTTTTGGACAAAAGAGAGGTACACATCATTTGCGGATTGCATTCTTGCCATCAAAAGAATCACTTGAAAGTATATTACCACTTTGGATTGATTTTCATAACAATTACATTAATCAATAGGTTGGTGTTTTATAATAGTATCCAACGTTTAGATAAAGTATTGCTTAAATAGTATTTTATTTATAATATAAAGTAATACTTTAAGACAAAATATATGACTAATAAAGATACAGAAATAAAAAAATTATATTATTCAATTAGTGAGGTATGCAAACTTACTGATCTGAAATCTTATGTTCTAAGATATTGGGAAACAGAATTCCGTGAATTAAAACCACCAAAAAATAGAGCGGGGAACAGGACCTATCGAAAAAAAGATATTGATACAATCAACAAAATCAAAGAATTATTATATGACAAAAAGTTCACAATTGAAGGCGCAAGGAATCAATTGGCAATAACTCCTCAAGTTACAGATTCTTCCGATGAAGGTATTGCTGAAAAAAGTAAACCTACTGTAGTAAGTAGTAGTAAAGAAGTATCAGTTTTGCTTGAAGTACGTGACCAATTAAAATCAATATTAGATATAATAAATAGTTAATATATTTTTAATAATTCTTTCTAATTTCCAAACAATTCGGGGCGTGGCGCAGCCCGGTTAGCGCGCTTGACTGGGGGTCAAGAGGTCGAGAGTTCAAATCTCTTCGCCCCGACGGTATCTAAGGATTTTAATAACAAAGAGTTAGGAGAATAGGGTAGAATCTTCTAACTCTTGTTATATAACCACCTATCGTTCATTTCGCACCGTTTGGCATCGTTTAGTATCGCATAAATGTGGATACCTGCGGGATACCGATATTTTAACGGTTTTCGGAATTTTCACTTACTTGAATGGGGCTAGAAGGTTTTGGTGAGACTAGCACGTGCAATCTTAAATAATTTTTTATCTAATATAACAAAAAAATAGAAAAATACTGTGTTTTGAGTATTTACATTATAGTTACAGAAATGTAACTTCTCATAGGAATATCAAAATGTATACTCCTTAGGATTATTTATTATGAGAATAGACTGTTCAAGAATAAGTGAAAACG
>SDBT01016566.1_pt1 | contig 11665 bp, 23 predicted proteins | sample 2277101 | NCBI WGS metagenome assembly SDBT01 (sample SAMN10404973, study PRJNA504765) | marine sediment metagenome | isolation source: marine sediment core GS10_PC15, 103 cmbsf | place: Arctic Ocean: Southern Knipovich Ridge | collected 2010
ACAAAAGAAGATGAGGGTGAAGTGGACTAATGTTTACTAGAGCAAACTTTGACATCAAAGGTAATCCTACTTGTTGTATATGCACTAAAGCGAAAGCAACACGAATTGTAACTAACACTACTACAAATCATAGAGGGGATTTAGGTGTCATTGTTACAGCATTTTGTATTAATTGTTGGAATGATACTAACCAAGATACAGACGAGGTTATGGGGAAAGCATGAATCCAGTAAGATTTGGGTGGATAATGGGAACTGTGAATGGTGTGATTATTGGACTATCTTTAGGTTATTTCATAGGATTTGGTAAATGATGAGAGGAATTAAAATGATAGATGGTGAAATGGTAATCCATAACAAACAAGGGGACCATATTATTTCATGCCCTGCGTGTAAAGAAAGAGGTTACAAGTTTGATGGACAATGGATGTGTCCTAATGATGATTGCAGAGTAAGGAGATTCTTTACATGTTGACAGTCGAGGTTGATGGTAGTTGAGTGGATTCTATTATGATTCAATAGAGTATGGTCAACAATATTTCTGTAAGTGTGGACATTCTTTGAATTGGCATACTGCTAGGTATTTTGATTTGAATAGACGAGACAATGGAACTATAATTGAACCTCCTAAACATAGATTTTGTTACTGTCCTTATGCAGATTGTAAATGTGAAAGTTTCAGTCCTATTAATGAAAATACACTTGGAGTATCAAGTTGAGTGATAGATTACACACTTTTGTTTCCTGTGAATATTGTAAGGGAACTGGTAAAGTTCATACTGGAACAGTTGATAGAGATTGTACACATTGCAAAGGTACAGGAGCAAGACAATGTATAGATTAACTATGGGAGTAAATGGTTCTTGAGTAAAAAATTAGTATTTCTAACTATTATTGATGAAAATCCTGAAAGATTGCAAGAATTAGCCAAAATAATGAATGGATTAAAGGCTACATCTGACTATGAATTTGTATTATCCAACACTGAAATCAAATCCATTAATAAAGATGAATTAATTAAAGTAATTCAGGAGTCTAAAATTGATTAAGTTCGTAAAAGGTGGATACATCAACACCACAACTGATGAAGAATACAAATGGATCTCTAATAGAGGATATGTCAAACTACCAAAACATAGGAAGATGTTGAATTGACTAACAAGATAAAATTAACTGTATTTGATACTCAGAAATTACAGGATATAACGGATGATGTAGATCATTTTGAATTAAAAGAAACCAAAATTGAAACCTATGCCTGGCTTACAATAAAAGGTGAAAGAATTGGTCTTTGTGCAAAGAGAGAAGAACCTAGCAATAATGTCTATTCTATAAGAATGGAAAATAAACAAGGTATTGGTGTTCATAGATTATTGGAAGTTGCAGATGAAATTCAAAATACAATCCCTGTTATGATCTCATTCCCCAAACGACAAAACATAGTTTGGGAAAGGAGTTAGAATAATGGCCTACATCTCTTGGAAAAATATCACAGTTACCGCATCTACGTCTATTAATACTGGTGACTTTGTAACAGCGTCAAATACCACATGGGTAACAGCAGCAACTGACACAATTCAACTAGGATTTCAAGGATTTTTACAAGGAATAGACTATGTACAAGAACGAATCAAGGAAATATTTGATGACAGAGCCAAGATTAAACAATACAGAATATCACTATTTACAGATAAAATAAAACAACCATCTAGAGTAATAAAAAAACAACCATACTCAGTCATGATTCCACCAAAAAGAAACTTTAGAGGTAAGGAGTCACAAAGAAGATGAGTGAAAAAAAATATGATGTAGTTGAACGTACAGATGGACTAGGCACTGCCACTTGGATTAAATGGAATGATGTTCGTTTTGCCATTCATTTGTACTGAGTTTCACAATATTTTCAAAGCAATCTAGTATATAAATACGCAAGTTATGACGTAATACCTAGCTATTCAGCTCATTTTTACTAACTTGAATGCCAATTATTATATAATATAATTAAATAATATTTAATGATTATTGATTATGAGTACAAGACAAACAGAAAGTGAGGGTGTGGGGATGCTTCCATTAAGTAAAATTTTTTCTTTTCCATCCGCATCAAAAATACTGGACTTCTTATTGACAAATCCAGATTTTGATTATTCAGCATCTGACCTTGCAAGATTAACAAGTATTTCACCTAGAAGTATTCAAAGAACACTCCCATACCTACTTGATGAACATTTGATAATCCGTACTGGAAAAAGTGGAAAAGCTTTCATGTATAAAGCTGATCTTGGTTCTTCTAGAACTAATGCACTTTTAGAATATATTAAATCAACACAAAAAGAAATACTTCAACAACAAAGACCAGCATAAATTCAAACTTTCTTTTTTAATTCTGTTTTTAATGCTTCAGTTAAAAGAACAGCAGTAGTCCTTTTTTTGATCAACTAATATTAATTAACGAGATGGTGCAAAATGATTATATGTCTCCAGAATATAGCGATGCGAAGATGAATTCTTTAGTGAGAAAATCAAAATGAAGAACTACGCTGAAATAATACAAACTTTAGATGCTACGGAACAGTCACAAATTCATAAGTTCATGAATGTCTTAACTGACAAACTTAGTAGAATGGTGTTGGCAAAAGTAGCAAGCCCAAATACGCCTATATGCAGTAGTGAGTTACCAATGAAAGTATTACCTGGAACAAAAATCGCAACGATGGTATCGCTCCACGAATTACAAAATTTAGATCTAGTTGAGTCTAAGATGATTCTACGAGAAGATGGGTATCATAGAGTTTATCATGCAACTACGTTAGGACGAAAAACCGTAACCGACTATATGATGCAAGAAGCATCATTCTTTTAATTTTTATTTCGTTATTTTATTTGTTAAATTTTTAGCATCAAATTAGGTAACTTTCCTATGTCCCGACCAAAAACACGAATAAGATGTCCCATCAATCAAACAGCACCAAATAACAACAACTTAATATATTTAATATTAAATATATATTTCATTGGCTAATGAGAAAAGAAAATCTATACTACCCAAGCGTAAAAGTGCAGAGCTAACCAAGAAACAATTAGAGCACCAAGTACAATTATCACTGGTCAGGTACTGTAGAATATGGAGATATTCAGTCAAATTAACACTAGAATACTGTGAGAGCCAAGGCCATAAAATATCTGAATCACAATATCATAAACTAAGGAACGAACTGAAACAAACCGTATTACAAGGAGAGATGTTCACTAAACAAGCATTAGAGAATTTACAGGTGGAGCATGGAGATTCATTAGAGTTATTGAATGGAATGCTGGATGTAGTAATTAAAGAGATTAGAGACCATAGTGCTACAGCCATATTCAATGTGGTGGAGGATGATGATAACAACAAGACGTATGTATTCAATAAAAATCACAACAGTAATGTCGTGGCTAAACTAGTAACTACAGCCACAGATTTAATGCAGAAAAGAGATAATACTATTCTAGCAACACCTATCATTGTAGACTTGGTTAACGAATTGAAGAAGGAAGAAGGTGGCAATGAATGAAAACAACTAAAGAAGAACTGATAGAGATGTGGCATACGTTACCAAAGAGCATTGTTATCTATGATTTGGATTCAATAGCCTTTGGGACCATCATCCCTCAATCATCATTTTATGGAAAGAATATCACTAAAAATAACAAATCACGACGAGGAAATAATTCATGACTAGTCTTATGCCTAATCAAATCATGGGTGTGAAAAATGGAAATCACCAATAAACAACTAGATAATGCCTCTCAGCAAATCTTACACGTAAAGGCTGAAGACCATTCTAATGTCAATAAACTAATTGCTATCCCAAGAAGATTTTACTGCCACTGGAAATTACCCATAGATGAAATCCAATATGACGAGGATGGAAAAGAACTAATTGATGATTTCAAAGAATTGAGATGCTGCTTTAATCATAGGGTTGGCTTACCAACAAGAAAGTGGGAAACTGACCAAGGAAATACAGAGGTCATTCGTGTTGAATTAACTCATTTTAATCGAAGAATGATGCAGAACTATTTCAGCCATAGAAAATATTCCAAGAACAAGTGTAGGGGAGATGGCACAACAGAGATTCTTACGGTACGCTGGAACATCTTCAAGTATGGAGTGATGAATACAGTAAAGAATCACAAAGGGGTAATCATGCCTGGAACCTCATCTAAATTATCCAATGAAATATCTACTCGAATTAAAGCCATTTGTGATAAAATACCCCAAATCTACATGGGTGGTGTTATTCCTCATGCTATTGCACCTAACAAATATCATTTTGCTACTGGTGGAAGATTAGAACTAACATCAGCCACCCCAGATGCTGATAGAGGATATGATAATGTTGGAGATGTGAATCAGGAAGAAGTTCACCACTGGGAAAACATTGATGATTCACCTGTATTTTATGCCACTGAGGGAGTGTATAATAAGACAAAGTGCCACGTCACCCACAATACTACACCCAATGGAAAGCGAGGATTCTACTATGATTTAGTGTGGGATGTAGAAGCTACCTCAGATTTCTTCAAACATATTGTAAATTGGAGAGAGGTTGTTGGATTGCCAATTGAAAAGATAGAGGACTTGTATGATGTGGGGTATATTGATGAGGACAAGCTATTACAGTTAAGAAAAGAATTAGTCAAGAGGTATCATAATGATGAAAAGTACCGTACTTGGTACGAGACATTTGATAAACATGGAGTGCTAGTATTCTGGGACAATGGTGTGTTAATCCCCATAGAGGAAATAATAGACATTCCTATAGCATTAATAGACATTAATTCCATAGTATTAGATTCTCAAACATCACGGTCTCACTATGACCAAGAATTGGATAATGAATTCATATCTACTAGCAATATGGCACTAGGAGAGTTTATGAGTGCTGACGTAGAGCCTGATGATTTAATGGCCCAATTAAAGAACTTTAATCAATACCAACAGGAACAAGAGTTTGATGGGGATGATTATGAATAAATGAATTATACGTAACATACTTATACTATACTTACTTACACTTAGTATGAATACAACACAACAAACACAAAACAACGAAGTAGCAAAAGAGATTTTTTCACAACTCCAAACATCTAAAGTAAATGGATTTCCATTTTTTGCATACTCTGGTATCAAAGCATCAATATTCTCAGAAACTGCATTATACCTAAAACTTCCAAGAAATCCAAGCAAATTCAAAAGTATCTTAGTGACCTTGAATCTAGCAAGCGACACCTATGATGTAAACTTTTACACACATGCTGACCCACTCAAAGCAGATGATAGACACACAGACATTTACAATGACATGTTAGTGGATTTGATTGTTAATCAAATGGGGATTAACTGATGAGCAATACAGAACAAGAAATTAAATCAATAATCCAAGGAATGCAAGAGAACATTGACAGTGGTGAAGTCGCTGAATTTGATGCAGTGTCTGATGCAATGGACTTGATTAAACAAGAGGTTGGATACTAATGGAACAAATTCACAAATGCAGTGTATGTGACACTGAAACCCCTTATGAAATAACCCACACATCCAATGTGGTAATTGAAACAGCTACCATAAAATGCAGAGAGTGTAATAAATGGGAAATGAGAGCCTAATGGATGCTGAAACTAAAGGATTTCTCCGAGGTATCTGTTTTACACTGATGATAGGAGGAATGGTGTATGGAGTCAACTATGTTGTGGAGGCCTTGAATACTCATGGTTAAAGTACAGATGACTCTTACAATGGAACAATCCCATAAAGACTATGTTCAAGCACTAGCCAAGGCACAATTTGAAGGAAATGAGGCTATGGCAATACGAAAGATAATTGCTGAACACTCCAAGCAGATTAATTACAAAAGTGCCTAGACACTTTTATCCTTCTTCTTTTTATTACTAATCATTGGAGATAATATTTGAATCAAATTTAGAGAACAAGTACAGTGGCAGAATAGGCAAGAAAAATATGGTAAAGTCAGGATTCATAGACCCTGGTGGCAATCCTGACGAAGCAGCTTTCAATTTTGCAAGAACTGATGTACCTGAAAGAATTATCTATATCACAGACCAAATCTTTTGGAAATTATCTGAATCGGACGGTGTCACATTTTATAGTATAAGACAGGATATTGCTAAACTACACGCCATTAATCGATTCAACATATTGGGCTGTGAGAGGAACAACTATGGGCGTAACGAAATAGAATCAATGAAAAGAGAATATGGTATACCTATCTTTGGTGTAAATACCACTGGTAAGATTACAGATGAGAAAAAACAAGAATCAGGAGAATCAATGGATAAAGAGGCCATAATTAAATTAGTTAATGCTTGGAGGGTCCATGCTCAGATAGACCCATTAAACAAGCAGAAATTAGGCCAAATCAAATTTCCCAAAAGAAAAACTCCTGGATTGGTCAAACTGATTAACCAAATTGATTCATTCATTCGTGTGGATGCTGAAACTATTGGGTCTACAGCTCGACCTAAATTTGGTGCAGAAGGCACACAACATGATGATGGAGTGATGAGCATGTTGGGAAATATTCATGTTATAGTAACTAAGGTGTTACAGCATTCTTATGGTAAACGAACAGTGGCTGGTAAACTTCGTGAGAATGGTAAACGTCCTATGGGTGGTAAAACTCACCTAACTGGAAGAACTATTGCTCAGATAAAATAAATTATTAGGCATCAAATATCAAAACCATCTTTCTTTTCTACTGGAATAATATCATCTATGGTCTCAGGCACATTAATCAAAACTTTATCATTTAATTGAAATCCTTTAAGATTCCATTTTGCCATTGACAATCTCATTATCATTGGTGGAATACCACCACCCATAATTTGGGCCTTGTAAGTCTCAGGCATTTTTATACCAGTACCATATTGTTTTTTCCATCTGTTCATGGCAATACTGACTAGTTGCTCCATTCTCTCTTTGATGTTAGTTACACTGAATGTTGCTATGATAAATTCATCCTCAGCCCTAATACTAGATATGATAAATTCTTCTTCAGGCATTTTTATTGTTTCTCCTACCTTTCTTTAAAGATGCTTACTTATATATTTTTAATATAATTAATATTAAATATATATAGAAATTACTCGTAAACCTTAATTAATACTTGATTCCAAAAATGAGCAGTGACAGAAAAAGCACAATGTACCTTTTGCAAGAGAAAATTTACTGATATTGATAAACACCTAAAATTCTGTGTTAAAAATTCAGAGAATGTGAAAACTCCTTCGGTTACTAAAACAGGAGAAGCAAAATTTGAAAGACCATATTATATCTGGGAGAATGGCAAAAAAACACACATAAGATTTATTCAATTAGCAATTCAACGGGGCCATCCCTTACCAATAGGATTCTATGAGGCAGCCAAAAATAATAAAGATAAAGGAATTTTAAGAATGCTTCAAGTGGCTAAAATAAGAAAAATTAAAGCTACAGTCGAAATGTTGGATACGAGACAATAATGACTGAACACACTGTCTATGTAGATTCAATTGGTGGTGCTACAGTATTATCTTGTGAATCATTAGATTTCAAAAACATAGATATGATTTATGATAAATTAACTGTTGAGACAGTAAAGGACACACTTTTACATTTTAGACCTAGTTTAGATGTGAAAGATTTGGAAATTAAAGTAGTAGATAATAGAACATAACAACACCTTTTTATTTAATTTCTAATTACTTGATTCATTGAAAAAATCTTCTAAAAAGAGTAAAAATGTCTCTAAAACTAAGAAAAAACCAATAAAATACTCTTCAATCTATACTAAAGTCGATAAAATTATTAAAAAGACTGAAAAGAATATCAAATTAGAACCACCTCGTAATCCATTAGCATTGCCAGTAACAGCACTACCACCAAACATTCCTGGAAGACGAGTCTTAGGAGTATCATTTACTGATTATGCTGAACACAAGTATTTGGGTGCAGATGGAGTTAATGACCCTTGGATTCAAAAAGGTCAACATGTGAATATTCCTAAAAACTATATGCCATATCTTAGAACTGAACCAGTCAATGTAATTCCTAATACAAAGGGAGTTCTAAAGGTTAAACCATTTACTGCTGCTGATAGAGCTCAGTTTGGATTAATGGGGGAAGAATCTGCATATGTAATTTATCAAGGTGCAATAAAACCAACTGGGTCAACAGAAAAGAAAATAATTTGGCCTAAATATTATCAGAATCCCTATCAATATCAAGATTACATCTATCTACAAGATATTTATGCAAATACCATCGCTGGTCGTATCTTAGATGCAGAAGCTTATTTTATGTTGGCTAATGGAGTGAAACCAAAAATCCGAGTAAAGAATGAAGCATCTTATGATTCAGACGAAGCCAAAAGAAAATTCCTAGATGAACATCAATGGATGATTGATACCTTAGAGGAAATTGATAGAAATGTTTCTACATCTTCTCAACCCAAAGCTTTTGGAGATGATACAGTAGATGAAGGCATTCCAAATGTTGGCCCAATGGGAACTGCTAAAGATAAAGATACACCAACCTATGACACTTCACTCCAAAAGAAATGGTATGCTGCTTGTATCTTGGCTCTTACATTTGGCCGAGAATGTATTGTACCAAGGATAGACAAAGAGGATAATGAGGTTACAGTTATAGAAAATAAAAAAGAAGTAACTTACAAAAATATTCCAAAAATTATTCTTCCAATTCACCCAAGAGATATGGGATTCAATTATGTAGATTACCTAACACATAGACTATTGGGGATTCAACTGAATAATTCTAATTGGATTCTAAGACCTGATGAAATGATATTCTGGGAGAATAAACCTGACAATCCAGTTTATGGTGCAAAATACTATGGAATGTCTGAACTACAATCAATGATGGGTGCTGCTAGAACTATACGACAAATCATTGAGGTAGATTTACCACTAATTGCAAAGACTCGTTGGAGTGGAATGTACTGGATAGTATTCAAGAGAAAGTTTGAGGACGTAGGTACTTCTGATTCTGAAGCCACTGCAATACTGGCTAATATCGAATTGAATGGAATCAACATCTCTATGGAAGATAATCCTGAAGATGATTTCAAATTACATAAAATTGATTTAGACCCAAAGATTGCTGATTTACTTCAGACTGTAAAAGATATGATTCAATATATGCAAGCTCAGGTGGGGTTGCCACAAGGAATATTGTATGGTGAACAGGACTTGAATAGAGATACTCTATCCAAGAAAATTTCCACCTGGGATAAATCTTTCAATAAAGCCAAGAGAAAATGGTTCTTGGAACCAATCAGTGAACACTGGTACAGGAGACTTGCCAAGACACTAGCAAAACAATCTAGTGAGTGGAAGAAAGCCTTGAAAGATATTGAAGTGTATGCAGATGTTGAACCATTAAGATTAGAAGATTTGCAGAACCAGATTCAAGTATTAATGATGATGGAAAATCTAACTGGTGCTTGGAAGGATGAAGCAAGGTCAGAATTCTTGGACATGGAGAAATTATCTGATAATGTAGACCCCGATAAAGGGCCAGAAGATATTCCACCAATGCCAGGAGGTCAACAAGGTGGAGGAATGACAGTTACCGACAATGATACAAAGCGTTCATTTGGGGTGCAAAATACTGGGTGAATGTTGTCAAGATGGTCTTAATCTAAAACCCATTTCTCCTAATGAAGTACAGTGTAGAATTTGCAGTACAAAACATAGGTTGTTTGCGTAATAATAATTACTATTATGTCTGAATTCTTACTTCCAGTAATTGCTCTTTTTGTCACAGTTATTGGAATTATTTCAGCAATTGCTGCAAAATTTTACCTTGCATCTAAAAAAGAAAATAAAACAGAAAATTTTGACAAGGGTAAGATTGATACCCAAATGTCACACTTTAAGGAAAAATTTGATGAACTTCACAAAAAATTGGATAACTTTGAAGAAGACATACAACAAGGACGACTAGAACATGACTCTATCCAAAAACAGTTCGCAGACATTAGGGATAGGGTTGGTAAACTAGAAGGTACAATAAACGGAATGAACAAGCAATGAATATTTTTATCAAAGAGAACATTATCATCTTTACATTATTAGTAGTATTTTTTTCAATTATTGTTCTGATATATGGTGATGTTATTCACGAAGATGTCTATGCCATAATCTACACAACACCAATTATCATTATTGCCATTATGAGTTTATCATTAAGCAAAAAATACAGAAAGATTGCCCATTTTTGTTACGGTCACATGATACTAGGGTTTGCATTCATCTTCCAAATTTTAGCAGAATTCACTTGGAGACTCATGGGTTATAACAATCTCCAACAATACGAATCATATCCAGATATTTTTTATTTGTGTTATGGAATATTATTAATATTACATCCTTGGGTTATAATGAGACATTTCAAGGTGAAACCAACCAAGATTGCTTGGCTAATATTTTTGTTGTGTGTTGTAACAGGAATTGGAATATATAATATTATATCTATAGACTATCTGGATTCACCTAGTTTTCTATTCGGATTGGGATTTGTCATATTAACTAGTGTATTGTTGGGGAGTGTTATCATTGCAATTTTAACGCTAAGAGAAACCAAAATATTTAGAATATGGATTCTATTAGGAATTGCATTCTTTATCAATGCAACAGCTGACATTTACTATTATGCCAGTGAGAATTTTAGTGATTGGCAGCAGAATGACCTTGTAAATATTGTGTGGTTTATTGGGTATATTATAATTATTTATGCACTAATAGAACATCGCCACAAGTATTCGATAAGAAGAGAAAAGAGATACTAACAATAATTATTAATATAATATCAGTCGTATTCGTAGCAGAACTTTATTTTCACAATAATAAATAACACTTTACACACAATTACATATGGGCAGATTACCAATTAGACCAATTATCGTAGTTGAAGCAACACCACACGAAATTGAAAAAGATAGTATGGTTAGAATCTCAACTAGAATGTTTGATAAAAAAAGAATGAACCTGATACAAGTGTCGAGAATATTCATGGAAATAACATCTATGAGGGATGGACACAATGTTTGGCCATTAGAGGTGGTTAGACGAGATGCAACAGGATTTGATATTGGTGTTGGTACACAAGAGATGAAGATTGGACATGAGTATCTTGTCCGAGTTAGTAACAATGAGAATCTATCTCCGAGTGCAAGCACTACATTTAAGATTAAAGCTGCTACATTCCCTCTTGTGCCAATTATCTTGCCCTTGGTGCTTTCTCCCTTGTTCGTGAAAAAGTATGGTGACAAAGGAATTAGAGATGTAAGTGGATTAACTGACTATCTAAAAGGAATAGGAGTCAGTGATGATGATGTAAAAAAAGAAGTGGAACGAATCATGAAAGATTTAGATGAATTTAGTGATGGTGTTATTCCTGATGATTCAATAAAAATTCCTATTGATACTTATCGAGATGAACCAATTAAAAAAATGTTTAGAACACAAATGGATGCTAGAGTTTGCCAACCTCCTACAGAACCAAACTGTGGTGAACACGCTTTGGAGATATTTGATTATGATGACCCAACTGCACCCTTCATTCCTATCCATCCAAGATGTAGATGTACTTACGATTTGAT
>SDBT01016567.1_pt1 | contig 11665 bp, 8 predicted proteins | sample 2277101 | NCBI WGS metagenome assembly SDBT01 (sample SAMN10404973, study PRJNA504765) | marine sediment metagenome | isolation source: marine sediment core GS10_PC15, 103 cmbsf | place: Arctic Ocean: Southern Knipovich Ridge | collected 2010
AATTAGAGGAGGAGGTCCCGAGCCTTAAATCCATCCCCGACATGTGCAACATCCGGGAGGCTTATTTCCATGGCTAACTGGGCCGATAATGCTTGAAACTAATTTTATACCACGCTGTTTATTTGAGTAACAGGCATTTTTTTGTCTCGACAAATTCACCGGCTTTAATTCGGTAGGCATATAATCCTGACCCGAAAAGATCGGCGTTCCACCGGATTTCATGGAACCCTGCGGTTTGGGATTCACTAACCAGCGTTGCCACTAACTGGCCTGACGTATTATAGATCGATATATTTACAGTTGCAGCCTTTGGTAATTGATAGGTAATAGTTGTGGCATTATTAAAAGGATTAGGATAATTTTGAGCTAATATGAATTGATCGGCTGTTTCGTTTTGTTTGTCGGTTATTTGCGTCATACCGTTGAATCGGGCATAGGCTTGATTGACCCCGTTTTTTAGTTCCTCAAGAGTATTTCCGATCACGATAGCAATCATAAAAGGAGATTTTGATTGGTAATTATCAAAGGAGATCGGGCCATAAGAAAGCAGCATGGAATAGTCACGGACTTCTGAAGTTTCTGATTGTATAATTCCACTGCGCATAACTTCAGCCATTGATTGTTCCTGATTATTATAGAAGTAAGGATTTGATGTGAAACTGACTGCAGAATTTACATGATTCCCGGTGGAATCGAACATAACGAGTCCAATATAAGGTTGAGCGGGAGAAATCGCATTATACATATATGCAAAACTAAGCCCCTCATTTAATTCCCAGCCTCCGGCATTATCAGTATACTGGCCGATATCAAAATCCATAACATGACCGAGATAAATATCAGATAGCGGGTGGCCACTAATATTTTCAAAGCTGTATTTCACTAATAAAAACGGATCATCTTCCCACATAAAAGTTTTTTGGGTTATCCGCAATTTATCAGGATGCCAGGCAGCTCCATCTTCATAGACAGCGGTAGCCTGTTCAGAAGCGGTTGTTCCGGGTTCTTGAAAATCTATCTCTCCGCCGGAGGAAGTTATATAATCTTGCTGCCTGAAATTTGAAGTAGCTACAGTAACGCTGTCGTAGGATATTATCAGGGATCCATGATATAAATATTCAAATCCATTATATTGGAGACCTACTCGTGCACGAAACGGTCCCCATAATCCCTGGTCATCGATACCAATTTTAAATAATCCGGCATCGTGCACTGCAATATGTGTAATACCTATCTGGTTATGTCTGATAATGCCGTCCATAATTGTCATATCAATGTCGATATATCTGACTTCGAAAGGATCCTTCGTAAGGGGATTTTCAGATAAAATGGTTAAATCAGCAAGTTTTCCAACTGAAATTGATCCTTTTAAATCTTCTTCAAAAGCGATCCAGGCATTAGTAACAGTCATGGCACGGAGTCCTTCTTCTACAGTAAGTTGATCTCCATCCAGCCAGGTAGAAAGTGTCTCATTAAACTCCATTTTTCGTGTTGCTAAAATGCTGATTGTCTGCATTGCCTGTGATCTGGTAGAATAGGGAGAATCATTACCGCCAAGAATCGGGATATCACGATCTGCTAATCTTCGCCAGGGGAAAATCCACTCCAGAGCTTCAGGTAAGTAAATCCGTTCAAAGTTCGGTGCAATATAGGCTTTTGCCCAGGTATATTGAATGGATGCCGCAATTCCTAACGCCGCCATCTGGTCCGCCAGATCCTCACGCATAAACCGCAGGTGTTCCATACGGGATCGTAGAGTATTACCATTTCCTGCAAAAGCGTACTCAAATGCATTCAAGCCAACGACTACTGCAGAATCGCCGAGAACATGCATGGCAATCGGGTAACCGGCTTTAAGTACGGTATCTACAATGGCATTCATCTCTTCTTGCGTTCTAAACAGATTGCCATAAGACCCCGCCGCCGCACCTGCCTGATATGGTAGTGTAACAGCAGGAAATCCACAAGTTCCGCCATCTGCGAATATCTTAGCTCCTATAACCCGCAAAGTAGTATCTACTTTTTCTGTGTAGGGGAATGTTTTCCATGGGATGACATACTCACCACAGTTTGTGAGATAGGGGATATAACAATTTATGCGAACGGATAATTCCTTATTTTGGGCAAGAGTTTGAGCAGTTGAAATAAAACCGGGATTACCATATAGTTCGTGAACGGTAGTGTAGCCGTCTGCAGCCATATCTTTAGTGCCTTGTACTAACCCATCGGGGCCGTCATCCTGAAAAGCGCGTTGTAAAAAGTGAGTATGAACTTCGATCATTCCCGGAACAACTGTGCGCCCCTGAAGATCGAAGAGTTGTGTGTTTATATCCTGAAGGGCCAGTACAGAGCTATTGGAACCGACAGCGGAGATTTTGTTTGATTTAATAGCTATCGCCTGGGCATTGGGCATCTGGTCATCCATTGTTAATACATTAGCATTATGAAGAATAATATCCGGCCCGGCAGCTAACATTTTGATCGGTTTTTTCCCACCGCTGATTCTGTTTTGTGCTGCTTTTTTAGGAATATCTTGTGCGGATACGAAAAAAGCGGGATTCATTAAAATTAGAGTTAGAGTTAATATAACGGTTTTGGAAATATACGCTCTAATCATTTTACACCTCTTAATTTATCTATTCCAGGCAATTTAGGGGACACAATTTATAATCGCAAATGGAATTAAGCAGCTTTCCCTTAATTTATTATAAAATCTATAGTGTGTTTTATTGACATTTAATTATATTATTGTATGATAAAAACGAATATATAAATTACTGTTTTCTTTATTTGGAATCAATGCTAAAATTAGATTGCTCTGGAAAAAAGCCATAGGGATCGGACTACGCTAACTGGCAAAATCGATGAAAGGGCTGCCTGAGTCCTCAAAAAGGACATTAGAGCCGTTTTTGAACCCGAAAATTGCGGCTAAGGAGTGTTTTAAGTCCTATAGATATATTTAACTCCTTATGGTACAATAACTTGTTGTTGTCCAATCCCAAAATCATCAATTATAATGGGGATACTGTACAGAGACCGTTTCGCAAGTCTCTGTGACGATCACCGCTGCAATAATTTATTTAGCTCGTTTCCCCCCCGGTTAGTAATATATTACGAAAATGCATGGATTTTATGAAAATTATATGTATTGTGACTATATTCCATTAAAAAGGCAAGAATTTTGTCAGAATTTCGTTAAAAGATATAAATTTCATAATGTATCTTAAACATAAATTGTCTGGTTAAATCGTATTAGCGGTTTATCACAGCAGCATTTTTTATCTTTTTGATTTGTATACAAAAGATGTTTTTCAATAACGTGAAGGATTAAATCCGATGAAAAAATTATTGCCTGTTTCTTTTCTTTTATTTGTATTTACTTTTTACTCTTCACCGGCCTATCCTCAAAATCCCAAGTGGATCAACTTTACTAACGGCAATGAGGTTCAGGCCTTAAATCAAGATGTTAATTCCATTTGGGTTGCTACTTCCGGTGGTCTGGTAAAAATTGACAAGGTTTCAGGCGAGGTTGTTTTTTATAATGCCGCCAATTCCGGTTTACCGCATAACGATATTACTTCAATAGCCGTAGATGAGGTGGGGAATAAATGGATCGGTATGGATTATGGCGGCCTGGCAAAATATGACGGTATCAATTGGACGCTGTATAATTATGTAAATTCCGACTTGCCTGGTAACCGTATTTTGACTTTGGCAATTGATCTTGACGGAAACAAGTGGATAGGAACTTTTGGCTATGGACTGGTGAAATTTGACGACAGCAATTGGACGACTTATAATCCTACAAATTCCGACATACCTTCTGACCGTATATTTGCCACTGCTATAGATACCTCGGGTAATATATGGATTGGGACTGACAAAGGTGTGGCGGTATATGACGGCGCTGTCTGGTCTATTTACAATTCTTCCAATTCCATCTTGCCCGATAGAAATGTCAAAGCGATTGCAATAGATAGTTCGGATATTAAATGGATTGGAGCGGGCTCTGATTTGGTAAAGTATGACGGCACAAACTGGACTGTGTACAATCGTGACAATTCTGATCTGCCTCCCAGCTATATACAATCGATAAAAATTGATGAAGAGGGGAATAAATGGATCGGGACAGATGGAGGCCTGGCAAAATATGATGGAAATAATTGGACAATTTATACTTATGATAATTCCGGCCTTCCCGTTAACCAGGTTGATGACATTATGATCGATGACTCTGGGTTTAAGTGGGTTGGAACAAACGGTGGTGGGTTGGCAAAATTTGACGATAGCAATTGGTTTATGTATAATACTTCCAATTCCGGTTTGCCTGGCAACATGATCTCTTCAATACAGTTTGAAAGTTCAGGAATCACATGGATTGGCACGCGCGGCGGCCTGGCAAAGTTAGAGGGTAAAAACTGGTCGAGCTTTGATACGTTCAATTCAGATCTGCCCGATAAAAGGATCAATTCGATAGCGATAGATAATTTTTCAAATAAATGGATCGGTATGGGGAATTCCTGGAGCCCTGGCGGTCTGGCAAAATTTGATGACTCCAATTGGACGGTATATAATACTTCCAATTCCGACCTGCCCGATAACCGGATCCAATCCATAGCGATCGATAGTTCAGGTTCTGTATGGGCTGGTACGTATAGCGGCAGTCTGGTTAAAATTGAAAATGCTGGCTGGACGGTTTATGATTCGTCCAATTCCGAACTGACCGCTGCAGATATTCGTTCGATCGCGATTGATGGGTTGGGGAACAAGTGGATTGGGACATACGGTGGTGGGATGCTAAAATTTGATGATACTGTCTGGACGATTTATGATACTTCCAATTCCGATCTGCCCGATAACCGGGTTACTTCAATCACAATCGAAAATTCAGGCGTCAAATGGATCGGAACTTCCGGTGGCGGCATGGCAAAATTTGAAAACAATACCTGGACGATTTATAATTCTTCAACTCCCGGTTTACGTAATAGCCTTATTGGTGACATCGCGATAGATGGTTCAGGGAATAAGTGGCTTGTCTCCGGCGGCAATGGTTTTGTCAAATTTGACGGCAGCACCTGGACGAGCTTTACTAATTTTAATTCCGGCCTGCCAACTGCCAGTGTTTCTGCAATTGCAGTTGATGATTCCGGTAATACCTGGATTGGGACAGAGCATGGATTAGCGATTTACAATGAAAACGGAGTAGTTTTAACAAGTGTGAGCAAAACAGATTATGATCTACCGGAAAATTTTACTCTCTATCAAAATTATCCTAATCCTTTCAACCCGCTTACGATCATAAAATTTGCGTTACCAAAAACCGAAGCAGTAAAAATTGAGGTTTTTAATGCACTGGGACAAAAAGTAGCGGTTTTGATAAATAAAACGATGCCTGCCGGTTATAATGAGGTCGAATTTAATGCACAATATTTACCGAGCGGTCTTTATCTTTACAGGATCGAGGCGGGTGGTTTCCAGTATGTCAAGAAGATGCTGTTTTTGAAATGAGTGCCAGGTTAAAATTGTGTCGCAGCTATTTTTATATATAAAGGTCGCCGCCATTTTTAATGTAATGAAAAAATAAATGCTTAACTTTGTAGTTAATAAAAGATAGCAACTTCAAGATCTTATTGCTCCCTTTTCTCTATGTTTTCCAATGCCTTCTTAGCATCTTCTGCCAATTTTGGGTGGTCGATATAGTTTTTTATAGATTGAATTACCCGGTTATCTGCAATTTGGCCTAAAATCTCAATTACATCTTTAAAGTAATTTGGATTACTAGTTCCCGTTTTTAAGAAGTCAGAATTGTTACTGGCATCTCTTCCTTTATCCAATATTTCAGCCAATTTATTTATCGTATAATCATTCCACTGCTGATCCCATACTTTAGAATATACTTTTGAAGCCTTTTGGGGATTCACAACCTCTACTTCACCAAGAAGCTTCTTATTGTAGCTAAAATACCTGACAGAAAAAAAGTCTGTTTTTGCATAACGATCGACATACTGTACATTTTGTCCTATAGAAGAAAATTTTGCATAATTGAATTCTGACCATCGTTCGTCAGATAATCGTTCAAGAATAGCTTTGGCTTTGCTAACAACACCACCAGTTTGTTTTCCTTTCAGGTCTTCAATAAATAAATCTATTGCTGTTGTTCCATACTTTATCACAGAAATAACCCCTTGCCTGGCTGCCCATGCACCCGGTGTCCTTTCACCTGAAGTTGCGCTCCAACGGTGGAAGGGATAGGTTTTAACAATGTAGAAAGCGGCACTATCCCGGAAGCTGTCTGCTGTATAACCCAGCTCTTCCAATAGACGCACCGCTGCTGTTCTAGAATAAAAATCATGGCTTCTGATTATGGGTTTCAGAACAATTAGCTGCTCCTCTCTTGCATTATAATTTGGATTCCCAGCTTTTTCTATCGCTTTAACGCTTGCTTTATCGCCCCTTCTTGAGACGGACTCAAGCCAGCAGGCAGTTTCATCCGCTTTTTCAAGTCTAATCTGAACTAATTCAACAAGGTCTTTAATAAAAGAAAGCTTTACAAATATCATTGGCTCATATGCAAACGGACCGCGTTTTTCCTCCAAAAGCAAGGTCCCATCTTTATCATGTAATTCAAATCCCATTTTTTCAATCACAGTTTTTGATGAAGTATCGCCTGTATAACGCCCTGTAAATCTTGCTCTTTCTCTGTGCATAATTTTCAAAACTAAGTCATAGTTATCATCATCCGGAGAAACCACTTTATATCCGGCATTATCAAGACTGTCAGTTATAGCTTCACGTGGATCATATTTAAATTCCGCTGTGGCAATTTTCTTTCCTCCTTCGTTTTTATAACTTGTTGTAGCTTGGTCCATATCAAATATTACTTTAATAACCTTGGTATACTTTTTACCACCACATTGACAGCTTAATGAGATAAAGATTATCCCAACTACCAAAGGAAAAATACGGATTCCATATCGTTTTTCCATAACTAAGCACCTCTGTAATTACTAACCTGTTCGTTTAATTAAATTGAAGTTTGAAGTTAGAACATCACCAAATATAAATTCTATTTTCATAAAAAGCTATTATATTAACAACAAAAAAGAGCCCCATTGTAATAAAGCAAAAGTGATCCGCTTTTAGTCCTCAAAAAGAGCCTTAGAGCCGTTTTTTGAGCCAAAAAACGACCCCAATGTCAATATTGCTATAACTCATACCTAAATTGAGCGATTTTCATGTCATTCAGGAGGAATCTTTTTTAATTTTACCTATAAAACTTACAAGATTCCTACTGAATGACAAAACCCACTGGGTTGTAGCTATAAGTAAAGAATCGCTCAATTTAGGTCATAGATTGGTACGCTGGTTGGCCTGGATTTCCGTCGCACGCGCATCGGCAACACCGGCTTTTTCGGCAAATTCCGGCCAGCGACGCACGGACTCAATAGTACGGTCAACCATCTCGTTTGCGCGAGCCTTCTTGATGCCTGCGATATTTGCCAGAGCTATCAAATCTTCACGTTCAAACTCGTTGCGTTTGCCGTTGACACTCATCTGATGCCGGCTGGTCCACTCGCCCCTGGGGTCCCATGCGTAAGCGATGTCGAACGCCGGAGACAAACGCCATTTACCTTGGCGATTCATGAGGAAAGCGATGTTTTTGACGTGATCATCGTTATTACGACCGACCACATTGAACATGGCACGCAGCACCTGCTGATCCAGATCCTCACGAGGCAGACCCAGCCGCCTAATGACCTGGATTGCCTGCTCGTAGGAATAGCTCCCAGGTTGGTTGTAGTCATAGTGAGCGATGGCGCCCAGGGACTGCATGTGAAGTTTGCTGCCGTCTAAGAATCGATCGAACCGCTTGGTCATGAAGTGGCTGCGGCCGCCTTCATGGTGAAGCCGGCATGGTGTCATTTTGATACCAGCCTCAACGGCCATCAGATGATAAGCGTACTCGATCTTTCCATAGCCCTTTGGGACGGCGAGTTCCTTGTCGCGATTATTGGAGATTCCATCGAATTTCACTATCCAATACTCGAAGTTAGCTCCGGCAGCGACTTGCCCCGACCTAAACTCGTTTGTTTCTGGATTCCAGGCGAGAATCGCCTTAGCCCTGGCGCCACCCGCTGAAGTCCCGACGCGAAGAATGTCCTTAATCACATCCCGGTCATCGTCGCCGGTGAAAACACCAGTGAGGCCGGCACGTTTCTCAAGGATCTTATTTGCCAGGTCGACCAGGTTCGCCACCTCGACCGCATTCGTGCTGGTTGGCGGACCGAGCGTAGCTGGCTCAAACTCGAAAGCTCCCATGCCGCGACTGCCGATATAGCAGAGTCGCTCTACCGGATGGAAACTCGCTGCTGTTCGTCCTGTTGAGGCAAGCCATGCGTCAATAACCGCGTTGCCGAACTTGTCCGGAAGCGAGTCGGCGAGCAGTCCGGGTAACCCCTTAAAGGTATTTCGTGCAAGCGTCGGAAACTCGTAGGGGAATTCTCTAAGCGGCATCATGAGGGGTGCCAACTGAATACCGCTGCCCAGGAAATCGGGCGCATATTGGAAAACGCCAACTTCCCTGTCTTCCAACCAAGTGACGGCGCCGATCATACTACCCCAGAGAAGCACGCGCGCATCATTATTCATAATCGTCCTCGCCGTCGCCCCACGACCATATTGCGCCTTCATCACTGGATAGGCCCGGACGCGCACGCTTGCGCTCGCCGCCACCAATGCCGATTCGTTCGATTGGCCGCACAGTTGGATCAGGCAACAGTGCTTCCAGATTCTGTTGGATGCCAAGCGCTGTCAGAACCCGAATAAATGTATTAACGGACACTCCCTGGCCTTTCTCAAACCGACCAATGGTTCTTGGCGAGACGCCGGCTTCCTCAGCGAGTTGTACCTGAGTTATATTGCGGGAGAGCCTTAGATTTTCCAGCCGCTTGCAAAGGGCAGCTTCGATCTGCTCACTCGTCGCTACAAAAAAATCGATTTTATAGGACATATATTGCTAAATAACCTCCATATTAGATCATAATCAGCAATATAATGCCGATTAATGATAGGTGTCAATGATAAATTCCTAATTGGTAATATAATGCGAATTAAACTAATATTCAAGTTTTAATCAGCAATATATTACCGAATATTTTATAGACATTGGATTGGGGACGGACCACGGTAAGTAGTAAACAATCAATGAGTTAAGGGTTGCCTGAGTCTTCAAAAAGGACCTTAGAGCCGTTTTTTGACCCCAAAAATCGCCGCTAAGAGAGGTTTTTAGGGCTAAAACTACACTTAACTTAACCTCTTATACTACAATATTTTACTGTGGTCCGACCCTAATCCACTAAAATCATACAGGAAGCAATTCAGAGAAAATCATCCTTCAATGTAATTCATCTGGAAACAATGTTTAAGATAGATATTTTTGTTCTATCAGAGGATAAGTTATCTCAACAGGAAATGAGCAGACGTGAAAAATACCAAGTTTCAGATGAGCCTTTGCAAAATTTATTTTTAGCAAGTGCGGAAGACACAATTCTGCATAAACTTTATTGGTTTCAGTTAGGGAAAGAGGTCTCTGAAAGACAAAGGAATGATGTTCTGGGAGTTCTACAAGTTCAGGCAGATAAAATCGACTATTCCTATCTAAATCAAACTGATCAAAAACGAGATATTCTGCTGCTTCTAGAGTGTTCATTAGAGGAAGCCAATACCAAAGGAAAAGCAGAGTAATAGATTTCAACCGGAATATAAATTTGAATAGGTATTGACAATGCCTACTGAATGTCCTACATTATTACTATGCATACTTTTAAATGGAATTCAGAAAAAAATGAAATCCTTGCTCTTCAGCGCGGAATTACATTTGAAGAAATCGTGCAAAGAATAAAGTCGGGCGCAAAAGTAATCGAAATGGATCATCCTAATAAAAGAAAATATCCGAATCAAAAAATAATGATTGTTGACGTAGAAGGTTATGCTTATTTAGTTCCTTATGTGATTGAGAAAAACGAATATTTTCTTAAAACGATTATTCCAAGCAGAAAAGCAACAAAAAAATACTTGGGAGGAAAAAATGACTGAGAAACAAAAAAAAATTATCCTTGACGATTATGAAAATGAAATACTGGAAGCGTACGAAAGCGGAAAGCTTAAGCCGTCAAATTCGAGAACAGACTTTCAGTCCATTGCTAAAAACACACTGAAAAAAAATCGGAAAATCAATATCAGGATTTCAGAAAACGATCTCTCTGCATTGCAAAGAAGAGCCGCCCGTGAAGGAATTCCTTATCAAACATTAATAGGAAGTGTTCTTCATAAATATGCCAGCGGATTTCTCAAAGAAGTTGTTTAGCAAATCATTGTAGAATAAATATCCGGAGCTTCTGCAAAACTCTTGCTCGAAAGTGTTTAGACCTATATAAATCATATATGACCTTGCCTTCTTTTCCCGGTCACAAAGTTAAGTTCCTATTCAATTAAAGATAAAGTGTCATTGATCTGAATATTATAGTTATTTATGTTTTTTAAATTAGTATATTCAATTTGAATTACCTTCATTTATTTTTTTTCAACAATTTACTGAATTTAGAAGCTGTAATTCCCAAAACAGAGGATAGTTTGAATATTGTAGTGAGTGATGGCTGCCTTATTCCTCTTTCTAAAAGGGAAATGAATGTCCGGTCTAAGTCACATTCTTGTGCAAGTTTTTCCTGAGAAAGATTGCATTTTTTTCTCAGTTCTCTTAGAACTTCACCAAAGACTAATTCGAGTTTCATAAAAAGCTATTATATTAACAACAAAAAAGAGCCCCATTGTAATAAAGCAAAAGTAATCCGCCAGACTCCTCAATAAGAGCCTTAGAGCCGTTTTTTGACCCCAAAAATCGCCGCTAAGAGAGGTTTTTAGGGCTAAAACTACACTTAACCTCTTATACTACAATATTTTACTGTGGTCCGACCCTAATCCAAAAAATACCGGCATGATCGGCATCGAATTGTTAGACATTGTTCAGCTCATGGTTGGATTGCCGATTTTTAAACTGAATTTTTTTCTCCGGTTCCAAGATGAAACCATAAATTAATTCTAAGTCTAACTAATCTTATACGCGTCATTTTATATATAAAAAAACGCTTCTAAGCCCCAAAAAATGACAATTATCAACCTTAAATTCAATAATAAGCTGAATAATTAAGGTCTGATCTTAATATCCATTTTCCAGAAAAAATTATTCTTTAATTTTGATAAAAAATTTTGTATTATCAAGTATAGTATTTTTTATAATCAACAGACTGCTAAATGAGTTCGGAAGAATATGACCGGCAAAGCCCAAAGAAGAGAAAAAGCATTAGCTAACCACATAAGAAGAATTAAGAAGCGGCTGCAACAATTGGAAACCGCCAGACTTCGGTTTTCAAAATATCGGCCGGTGGTTTTTATTATTGGATTGGCACTAATTTATTGGTTGGGCTGGAGCCCTCTAATTGTTGCATTTTTGTTATTAAGTATTGAATCGCTGTATCATAGACAAATTGGGAATATCATAAAAAAGCATCAACTATGGCTTAATATTAAAAAAACTCAAATGTCCCGTTTAAAACTTGATTGGAAAAATATCCCCGAAACCCAATTAGAAACAGATGGATCAGATCAT
>SDBT01016568.1_pt1 | contig 11663 bp, 10 predicted proteins | sample 2277101 | NCBI WGS metagenome assembly SDBT01 (sample SAMN10404973, study PRJNA504765) | marine sediment metagenome | isolation source: marine sediment core GS10_PC15, 103 cmbsf | place: Arctic Ocean: Southern Knipovich Ridge | collected 2010
CCATAGGAAATTCCACAAGACCGACGACTGAGGACAGATGGCAGAGAAAAGAGGGGGCGGAATTATTTTTGGTATTTTAGTTGGTGGAGTTCGGAGAGGCGTTTGCCGGTGGGTGTGAGGCAGGTTGTCTGTAGAATGTAGGTTTCATTTTGCGGGGGGGCAAAATCCAGGTCGAGGTCAAATTGGTAAGCTCGCAGGTGGTCCTGCCAGTGTGTATTATTTTTTGCGGCGGCGGTCAGGTCGATGTCGGGCCAGATAAAGATGCGTTTGCCCTTAGGTTTGGATGAGCGTGGCACGAAGTGATATAGCTCAAACCGGAAATTGCCGGACGATTTTATTCTTGAGCCGGCTGAGTCGAGAAGCTCGATGTAGGCTTTTATTTGTGCTGTCTGCGGTTTTTGGTTGTTCAGTGTGATTTCGGTTAATCCGACCGTGCGGATTCTTACGGCGATATAATCATAGAGGATGTCACAGTCAGGTTTCGCGGACCCGGATAGAGTGGAGGAAGGCTGCTCACACCCGGTGAAAAAAAGCAGAATCAAGACTACAATGTTTACAGGCAGGCTGGTTTTCAAAATCAGCTCCTTTTAATTCACAGAATTATTTACCGGTTATATATCCTCATCGAGCATGTGTCCGAGTCTGAGTTTTTTGGCTCGCAGGTAGTCGATGTTATGTTGGCCGGGCCGGGCCTTTAACGGTATTTGTTCAACAACCTTAATGCCGTAAACCTTGAGGCGACTTACTTTCTTGGGATTATTGGTAAGAATTCTGACTTTTTTTATTCCAAGGTCCCGGCAGATCTGTGCTCCGATTCCATAGTCGCGTTTGTCGGGCATAAAGCCTAACCGGATGTTGGCCTCGACGGTATCGTATCCTTCTTCCTGGAGTTTATAGGCGTGCAGCTTGTTAGCCAGCCCTATTCCTCGTCCTTCCTGGCGGAGGTAAATCAGCGCCCCTTTGCCGGCCTCTTCAATCATCTCCATCGCGGTTATAAGCTGGTAGCCGCACTCACACCTTTGAGAATGGAAGAGGTCGCCGGTCATACATTCGGCGTGCACTCGTATCAGAATGGGTTCAGAGTGCTGGATAACTTTTCCGTTTTCGTCGAGATTGCCGATCTCCCCTTTGCACAGGGCCAGGTGTGGTTCGGCCGAGCCCGGGCTTCGGTAGCCGATGAGCTTGAATTCGCCGTAGTCTGTCGGCAGTTTGACCGTTTGTATGCGTTTGACCTGGCTTTCCCGCTGAAGCCGGTATTCGATGAGTCTGGCGATAGAAGTAATTTTAAGGTCGTGCTTTTTGCAGTATTCTAACAGTTGCCCAACTCTCGCCATAGAGCCGTCGTCGTTAATGATTTCGCAGATTACACCGGCAGGTTTTAGACCGGCCAGTCTCATCAGGTCAACGGCGCCTTCGGTTTGGCCGGCGCGTACGAGGACGCCGCCCTTGCGGCCGCGAAGCGGGAAGATATGACCCGGTCGAACGAGGTCCGTCGGCTTGGCATCGTCTCGGACGACGACTTTTATCGTAACGGCGCGGTCGGAGGCGCTTATGCCGGTGGTTATACCCTCTCTCGCGTCGATGCTCACGGTAAAAGCCGTTCCAAGGCGGGCGGTGTTTTCCTGGGTCTGCGGATGGAGCCCGAGACAGTCGCATTTCTCTTCGGTCAGCGGCAGGCAGATTAGCCCCCGGCCGTGTGTCGCCATGAAGTTGATAATCTCCGGTGTGATAAGTTCGGCGGCGGCAACGAGGTCCCCCTCGTTTTCACGGTCCTCATCATCGACCAGGACTATCATTTTGCCCTGTTTGAGGTCTTCCATAACTTCGTCAATAGTGCTGAATTGCCCCATTTTCTCCTGACGCTTTATGGTGAAGATTGGTTATTTATTGTTCACAGATTCCTCGAACTGTTCAATATACCCTATTCCATTGCGAATGTAAACAAGAGTTGATAAAACAGCCGCACCTGCCGCAGACCACCAAAGGAATCTGGCAAAGTATATCCAGTAGCCGGTTAGTTTTGACATTTCAGGGGCGATGAGAATAGCGGTAACCATGGACAATTGCAGGAAGGTGCCTAACTTGCCGATAAAGACCGGAACAATACGCACCTGTGAGGTGATAAGATAGCTGATTACAAAACCCAACAACAGCAGCATGTCCTTGCCGATTACCAGCACCACCACGCCTTTGGGCAGGCGAAAGCCGTCAACGGCGGTTTGTGGTGATGCCAAAAGAATGCAGGCGCACATTATTAGGAGTTTGTCGGCCATCGGGTCGAGGAACGAACCGAGTTTTGTGATTTGTTTTTTGACACGGGCCATATAGCCGTCGAGGACGTCACTTGCACACATGAAGGAGAAAATACACAGCGCGGTATAACGCATTATCCTCTCGTGGTTTGATTCGTTTATCTTGAGCATGCAGATTACAAAGGGAATTATCAGCAGGATTCGTACGATAGTGATTTGATTGGCCCAGGATAATTTCATTTATTTGTTCTCTTAATAACAACCGCCGATTGGGCAAAATAGTCAGGCCTTTGATTGAGCGTCTTTCTTTGCTTTGGGGTCTTTGTTTTTGTCCGCGGTATCGGTTGTACTTTTATCGCTGTCAGCCTTTTCGGTCTTTTTGTCGGCGGCCTTGGGTTTTTCCTTTTCCTCGGCCTTTTTATAACTTTCGCTTCGATAGTCCGTCTGGTAAAAGCCGCTGCCTTTGAAAATGATACCGGCACCTGTTCCGATTAGTCTTTTAAGCTGCCTCCTGCCGCAGGCGGGGCACTTTCGCAGCACTCTTGCCGATATGGACTGAAACTTCTCAAACTTATGTCCGCAGTTATCGCATAAATAGTCATACGTAGGCATAGCAGCTATTCTCCGTCGGCGTCTTTTTCAATATCAGTTGTTTCTTCCCCGGGCCGGTAGCGCTCTATGACCGGTTTGTTGACGATTACCTTGCTGGGTCTGATGACCCGGCCGTTGAGAGTGTAACCACGCTGGAATTCTTCCAGGATGATGTTGTCCGGCTTGTCGTCTTCGGCTCGCTGCATTATGGCCTCATGAAAGGCGGGGTCAAACTCTTTACCAAGAGCCTCAATCCGCTCAACTCCATGGGCCTTAAGGGTGCTTAAAAGATGCTCGAACACTATCTGAACACCCTCTTTGACGCTGTCAATCGTCTCTGCGTTTGCGGCGCCGACGAGGGCGTGTTCAAAATTGTCAAGAGAAGGCAGCAGGGATTTGATTATAGCCTCTTTTTGATAAGACACCGAATCAGCTATCTGTTTCGGGATGCGTTTCTGATAGTTTGCATAGTCGGCGCTTATGCGCTGGAGCTTTTCAAACAGTTCGTCTCTTTCCGTGGTGATTTCGTCAATCTGCTTTTGCAGTTGGGCCGTGTCGTTTACGGCCTCAGAAGTTTTCTCGGTGTCGGCTTGTTTCTGTTCTTTTGTTTTCTTTGGATTTTTCGACATCATTTATCATTACCAAAATGTTTTTTGAGTTTTTCAAAAAAGTTTTTGCTTTCCGGCATAACATTTTTATCTTCCGTTTCGGCAAATGTTCTTAGCAGTTGCTCCTGCTCGCCGGTCAGTTTCTTGGGAATTTCGACCATTACCCGTATAAGCTCATCACCGTTGCGATGGGTTCTCAGGTCCGGCAGGCCCTGGCCCTTTATTCTAAATATGTTTCCGTGCTGGGTTCCCGGTGGAATTCTAAACTGTCGTGTACTATCGAGCGTCGGCACATCAATCATTGCCCCTAAGGCGGCCTGGGTGAAACTGATAGGCACCACCGCGACCAGGTCGTTGCCGTCGCGCACAAGAAACGGATGGGTCTTGACACGGACATAACAATACAAATCGCCTCTGGGTCCGCCGTTTCGGCCGGGCTCACCTTCCCCGGCAACCCTGATACCCTGGCCTTCGTGAACGCCGGCGGGGATTTTGATACTGATGATTCTCTTTTTGGCGACAAGACCTGTGCCTCTGCATTTTTTGCAGGGGTTTGTAATGACCTGGCCCGTTCCGCGACAAGTTTGACAGGTAGAAACCATCTGGAAGAAGCCGCCTAATCCGGCCCTTTGGACCTGGCCGCTGCCGCCGCAAGTCGAACATCGGCTTGGGGGCCTGCCCTTTGCGCTGCCGCTGCCCGAACACTCGCCGCAGGTGTCCTGGCGAGTAAATTCGATGGTCTTTTCCGTGCCGAGAGCAATATCTTCAAGGGTCAACTCGACAGTGGTCTCGAGGTCGTAAGCGCGAGTGGGCCCGCCTCTGGCGGAGCGCCTGGTTCTGCGTCCGCCGAAGAAATCGCCGAACAACTCGTCCAGGTTGAACATGCTGAAGATGTCGTCAACATTTATACGAGAGTAGTCGCGCATCCCAACTCCGCGGAGTCCGTCATGGCCGAACTGGTTGTAGAGTTTGCGCTTCTCCGGGTCGCTCAAGACTTCGTATGCTTCGGCACATTCCTTGAACTTTGCCTCAGCTTCGGCGTTGTCGGGATTCTTGTCGGGATGATACTTCATCGCCATTCGACGATATGCACGCTTGATATCATCGGGTGATGCGTTCCTGTTGGCACCTAAGATTTCATAGTAATCCCGTTTTGCCATTGAATTGCCGCTCTAAATACATAAATGTCGAGTAACGAACACCGAAGAGTTTTCCCTATGCTATCCGAGACTCGACATTTAGAAATTCAAATTTTATATCACAGAGCCGACTTCAGCACATTCTGCGTCATCATCCTTAAGGTCGGTGACAAGGACATTGGTTGTGAGCATAAGCGCCGCCACCGAAGCTGCATTTTGCAGGGCGATCCTGGCGACCTTGGCCGGGTCAATGATGCCGGCCTTGAACATATCAACGAACTGCCCCGTGTTGGCGTCGTATCCGATATTGCCCCTTTTGTCTAACAGTTGCGCAACCACTACATCACCGTCGGCACCCGTGTTTTCGACAATTTGGTGGGTCGGCGATTTAAGTGCGCTGCACAAAATGTCAAAACCTGTCTTCTCATCGCCTTTGGCCCTGGCTCGTGCGTTTTGAACCTCGCCGATTGCCCGCAGAAATACAACTCCGCCGCCGGCAATGACTCCTTCTTCAGTGGCGGCCTTGGTCGCGTGAAGGGCGTCATCGAGCAGGTCCTTGCGCTCCTTCATTTCCGTTTCGGGTGGAGCGCCCGCCTTGATGACGGCCACGCCGCCCGTAAGATTGGCTCGTCCTTCCTGTAGTTTTTCCTGGTCGTAGCTGCTGGTGGTCTTTTCAATCTGGTTGCGAATCTGGTCACACCTTGCGGTAATGTCCCTCTTCTTGCCGGCCCCCTCGATAATCGTGGTGTTTTCCTTATCGACGATAATCTTTTTAGCTTTGCCTAACTCGGAGAGTTCAACCTTTTCGAGATTGATACCCAGATCTTCGGTAATGACCCGGCCGCCGGTCAGGATTGCCAGGTCCTCCAGCATGGCCTTTCTGCGGTCTCCGAAACCGGGGGCCTTGGCCGCGCAAATCTTTAAGACGCCCTGGAGCCGGTTAATCACAAGAGCCGTCAGTGCCTCGCCTTCGACATCTTCGGCGATAATCAAAAGCGGTGCTGCGACCTGGGCGATTTTTTCAAGCAGGGGCAGGAATTCACGCACATTTGAAATCTTCTTTTCATGCAGCAGGATATAGGCGTCCTCAAGCACCGCCTCCAGCGTCTCCGGGTTGGTCATGAAGTAGGGCGACAGGTAGCCTTTGTCAAACTGCATACCTTCGACCACGATAAGTTCGGTCTCGAGTCCTTTGCCTTCTTCAATTTCGATGACGCCTTCTGCGCCCACCTGGTCCATAGCGTCAGCAATAATCTCACCGACTTCGGGGTTGTTATTGGCGCTGATGGATGCGACCTTGGCCCTGTCATCGTGTCCCTTGACCGTTTTGCTTACAGATGAGATAAAGTCAGTAACAACATTGACGGCCTTGTTTATACCACGCTGCAGAGCCATGGGATTAGTTCCTGCGGCAATGTGCTTAAGGCCTTCGATATAAATCGCTTCAGCTAAGACCGTAGCGGTAGTAGTGCCGTCGCCGACTACATCGCTGGTCTTGCTGGCGACCTGGTTGACCATTTTGGCGCCCATATTCTTAAACGGCTCAGGCAGTTCTATCTCTTTGCTGACCGATACTCCGTCTTTGGTAATCTTGGGTGAACCAAAACTCTTTTGCAGCATCACGTTTCTCCCGGTCGGCCCCATGGTTATTTTTACCGCTGAAGCCAACTGTCCCAGCCCGTCTTTAAGGTGGGCCCTTGCCGTTTCGTCAAACATCATTTGCTTTGCCATATTACATTAGCCTCCAGAGTATTGTGTTACTTTTCAACTACGCCGAGTATTTCACTTTCGCGCAGAATTTTATATTCGGTTCCATCAATTTCCACATCGCTTCCGCCGTATTTGCCGTAAAGCACGACGTCCCCCTTTTTGACCGACAGCTTGGCGCGTTTTCCATTGTCTAAGAGTTTTCCAATGCCGATAGCGATGATCTTACCCATCATCGGTTTTTCCTTGGCGGTGTCGGGCAGAACAATTCCGCCGGCGGTCTTTTCTTCCGCGTCCTGTGGTTTTACTACCACTCTGTCATCCAAAGGTTTAAGTTTCATAAATCTGCTCCTGTATTATATAATTTTCCACGATTTTTTTTGCCACAGAGATTACAGAGCCCACAGAGAGATAAGTATTTTATAAACTCCATTTTTTTACCTCATCTTTCTCTGTGTCCTCTGTGGCTAAATTCTTTTTCTCTTTTAATCTTCCGCTTTACTACATCATACCCATCCCACCCATGCCTCCGCCCATACCACCCATACCGCCGCCCATCCCACCCATGCCGCCACCGCCGGGCATACCGCCGGGACCGGGTTCGTCCTTTCTGGGCTGCTCGGTAACTACACAGTCGGTGGTCAAAAGAAGTCCCGCCACGCTGGCGCCGTTTTGTAATGCAATTCTTGTTACCTTAGCCGGATCAATTACACCGGCGGCGACCAGGTCTTCGTATTTGTCCGTATCCGCGTTATATCCGAAGCCGCCTTTTGCTTCGGTGATTTTATTAACCACGATATTGGCTACCGCACCGGCATTGTCAGCGATGTAAAAACATGGCATCTTCAGGGCATCAGCGACAATCTGAGCGCCTGTCTTCTCGTCACCTTTGAGCTTAAGTGCTTTGACCGCGCCAATGCAGCGTATAAGAGCAACTCCGCCGCCGGGGACAATGCCTTCCTCAATGGCGGCGCGGGTAGCGTGGAGTGCATCTTCAATTCGAGCTTTTCTTTCCTTCATCTCGGCTTCACTTGCGGCGCCTACATTAATCTGGGCGACCCCGCCGGTAAGTTTGGCCAGACGTTCCTGGAGTTTCTCGGTGTCGTAATCACTGGTGGTGCTTTCTATTTCATTGGAGATTTGGTTGATACGACCCTTAATCGCCTTGTCGGAGCCGGCGCCTTCGACGATGATGGTATTATCGTTATCAATGGTTATTTTCTTTGCCTGGCCCAACTGGCTTATGCTGATATTCTCAAGCTCGATGCCCAAATCTTTGAAGATGGGTTCAGCACCGGTAAGAATAGCTATGTCTTCCAGCATCGCTTTTCTGCGGTCGCCGTAACCGGGAGCCTTAACCGCCGCCACTTCCAGAACGCCTCGAAGTTTATTGACTACCAGCATCGCTAATGCTTCTGACTCGATGTCTTCGGCGATAATCAAAAGCCCTCGTTTACTCTTGGACACCGCCTCTAAAAGTGGGATAAGCTTACTCACGTTGCTGATCTTGTCTTCGTAAACGAGAATGAACGGTTTGCTCAGTTCACAAAGCATATTATCAGGGTCCGTTACGAAGTGGGCGGAGAGATAGCCTCGGTCAAACTGCATACCTTCAACATAATCGACGGTTGTCTCCAGGGTCTTACCTTCCTCAACGGTGATAACGCCGTCCTTGCCGACACGCATAAAGGCTTGCGCCATTTTTTTGCCGATCTCGATGTCGTTGTTGGCCGAAATTGACGCGATGTTTATGATGTCGTCCTTTACGGTGATGTCGATGGGCTTGGCCATTGATTCAAGTTTTTCTATTGCCGCCTTGACGGCTTTTTGGATGCCGCGGTTTAAGGCCATGGCATCGGCACCGGCGGCGACGTTTCGAAACGCCCCTTTAAATATCGCTTCAGCTAAGATCGTCGCTGTAGTTGTGCCGTCACCTGCGGATTTGGACGTTTTACTCGCGGCTTCCCTGACCAGTTTTGCCCCGAGGTTTTCTGCTTTGTCCACCAGGTCAATTTCCTCGGCGACGGTAACGCCGTCCTTGGTGACGGTTGGTCCGCCCCAGCTCTTATCGATAATAGCGTTTCGGCCTCTCGGCCCTAAAGTTGACTTTACTGCTGCGGAAAGCTTTTCAACCCCGCTGAGCAAAGCAGTCCGTGCATCGGACTCAAATGCCAAATCTTTTACTGCCATAATCTTCTTTTCTCCTAATTGGGCTATAAAAATAAAGTTTTTTTAATCTCTGGACGGTTTACTTGAGCAAAGTTGATGCCAGCTAAGGTCTCATCAATGCCCGACTATCCTCTTCCAGGCCGTAAATCCAAGACCACACTAACCTTGCGATAATGAAAAATCAAGCGAAAAAAACTATAAAATCTCCGCCGCCAATACCGAAACTGCCAATTTTGCCGCCTATAGGCTCTTGTGGTTACGCCAAGTTGGCAGTTTTGCCGGTCAGATAACCCTCTAAGGGTTATTTTTCTCCCATTTCTCCTCGGCCTCGGGACGACGCAAATAAAACGGTACCAGGTTAGCGGGGTCTGTAAATTGGCCTGCCTTGGCCAATGTTCTGCCGATTAGGTACACCCCACCGGCGCGGGCCGACCAATATTCTTTTTCCATAATCCTCACACCATCAGCGAGAAAGGCATCCTTATAAAAAACAAGTCCCTCTCCCAACAACCATAAAGGCTCTTTATCGCTGCCAAATTGCCTGACGAACTGTGGGCTGGTCATCAAACAGTCCGCTTTCACTTTAACCCACCGACCATCAGCCCAATCAAACACGGCGATATAGAATTGTTTACGCTTGGCATCTAAAATGACGGCGATTCGCCCGATTTCTTCGCCGGTTTCAATCCTGTACCTGGTTGCATTGGTTGCAATCACGTCCATAGTATTGACGGCGACTATTTTCACTCCGGCGGCAAAAGCCGTCATTTTTGCCATGGTTACCGCTATTCGCAGACCGGTAAAGCTGCCCGGTCCGGCGGCGATGTAAAGATGCTCGATGTCCTTGACCTTTTTGCCGAGCCGGGCCAGAACCCTTTGTGCGCTTGGAAAAAGCTCTGCGCTGTGTTTCAATTGTGCTGAAAACGAGATTTCCGCGAGTATCTGGTCACCGATTCCAGCCGCTACAGCCCCGTTCCTTCCCGATGTTTCCACGGCTAATACTACTGATTTGTCCGTTTGCTCTGCCATTTTTCCTGAAACAAATGGGTTGTTTTTTCTATATCCGTCCGATACATTCGCCAAAAACAGGCCTTAATAATACTAATATTACATCTTTGCGGAATAAATCAATTTTTCCTTGAAAATATCTTGAAAATATATTATTTATTATGTACAATAAAATAAACCGATAATAGCTGTTTAGGTGGTAGCAATATTAAAACGACTTACTTAACAGTTAGTTATGGTTATTTTGTTGGAGGCGTATGGTGACGATAAATTTGTTTTCACCAAGGCCGTTTAGCCTGAAAGCGTTGTGTATATTTTCTGTTTTATTTGTTTTCTTGGCTGCTTTTTCAGCTTCTGTTTTGGCGGCACCTGCTACCAGAGCTGAGACACTGCGTCAAAAGGCTTGGGTGAGTATGAGCATCGCTTTGGAGCAGTCTAATCGCGGCCTTTACAAAGAGGCCGAAATTTCGCTGCTCAAGACTAAGGACGAGTATGGTGCTTACTTGACCGAGGCCCAGAGCAAAAAGCTGGCTGAGCTTTTGGTGCGTGTTCGCACCGCTGTCACTGAGAGGCAGAGAATAGCCGAATACCTCGAGGCAAGCGACCAATTGGCGGTACAGAGCCGGTATCCTGAAGCCAAATCTCGTCTTGATGCGATCAAAGACAGTGTCTTCCTTACCGAGAGCGAACGCACTGTGATAGCACTGGCTGTCAAAGAGCTTGATAAGAAGATTGTATCCTACCGTCCCGACGAAGAGCGAATTAAGAAGCTTTTTGACCAAAGCGTGGAACTTTATCGTGCCGGGTGGCTCGACCAGGCCCGTGCGGGCTTTGCCGAAGTTGCTCTTTCCGACATGGAGATAACCTCAGATGGCAAAACCGCCAATCAATACCTTGAAATGATTGTCCGGGCTCAGGGTGAACGGATCACTGAACTTGAGCCGGTGCCGAAGACTCCCGATGAGGAGGCAAAGGCCATTGAGGAGGAATTGACAGGTTACGCGCCTCCACCGGAAAAAGTTGAGCCTGTTGTTGCCACGAAACCTGGGCCGCGACCGGAGGAGTTTGTCATCACCGGGCAAAGACCCCCCGGGCGAGAGGGTGGATACATCGAGTTTATAGAGCAGAGCAGACTCAGAAAGATTAATTACGTCTTGGCCGTGGTAAACGACGCCGTGAAAAAAGCTCAAAGCTTTCTGAACCAGAACGAATTTAACAAAGCCAGAGAGGCTCTTGCAAGGGCGGTCTCTGCTGTCAATGAAAACAGGTTGGTTCTGGACGATAATTATAAGAAATACAGTGACGCTTTGGAGGTCCTCGACGAACTGATTGACAAACATCAGAGCAGGTACCAGGCCGAGCAGGAAGAAAAAATTCGGATACAGGCCGCAGAACGAAGCAAAGAGCTTAGAACCCAGTGGGATGCCCGAAGAAGAAAGGCGGTGCAGGACTACATGGGCCGCGCAAACAGTTTTATAAACGAGCAGCGATATGATGAAGCCTTAGGTCAGTTGGAGCAGCTTCTGGCCATAGAGCCGCTGGATAGCCGGGCACTGAGTCTTAAACAACTCCTTGAGGATACCATTACGTGGCGCACACAGCTTCAAATTGAAAAGGACAGTGACAGAGAAGAAATAGAACTGATACTCAATGCTCAGCGGGCCGCGATCCCCTATGCCGATGAAATTTCGTTCCCCACGGATTGGAAGGAGTTGAGCGAACGACGTAAGGAAGAGGGGATTACCCGGCGGGACCCTCTCAATGTCGCGGTCTATGAACAGCTTGAACAAATCGTTGACCTTTCACTTCTCAACGAGGATACCACTTTCGACCAGGCGATTCGTATCCTGAGAGACTCCGTCGAGCCGCCTTTGAACATCGTCGTTATGTGGGGAGACATTAGTGAGAACGCCTTTATCGAAAGGGATGACCCGATTCAAATGTCCGGACAGGGACTAACTGCCGTGCGCCTGGTTACAGGCCTTGAACGTGTGCTTCTGGCCGTGGGCGGTGGCCTGGACGAATTGGGATACAGTGTCGAAGACGGCATCGTTACCATTGCCACTAAAGAATCTTTGCCCGGCAAGCTTTATACCGAAATTTATGACATCAGCGAATTGGTCAGTTCACCGTCCTATGGCGGTGGTGGCGGTTATGGCGGTGGCGGTGGCGGCCGAGGTGGCTACGGC
>SDBT01016569.1_pt1 | contig 11663 bp, 9 predicted proteins | sample 2277101 | NCBI WGS metagenome assembly SDBT01 (sample SAMN10404973, study PRJNA504765) | marine sediment metagenome | isolation source: marine sediment core GS10_PC15, 103 cmbsf | place: Arctic Ocean: Southern Knipovich Ridge | collected 2010
GTGTAATCTGTGGACTTGTCTTTGCCTTCGCGTAACTCACACTTGATTTTTCGGGCCAAAACGCGATGCTGGTGTGACCATGACTAAGACATACTACGTTACGACACCCATTTACTACGTGAACGACGCCCCGCACATCGGCCATTCGTATACGACGATCGCCGCCGACGTGCTTTCGCGATTTTTCCGCGCCCAAGGCCGCGACGTGCATTTCCTTACCGGCACGGACGAGCACGGAATCAAGATCGTCAAGTCCGCAGCCGAGAAGGGCGTGACGCCCAACGAACTGGCCGACCAGGTTGTCGTCCACTTCGAATCGCTCTGGAAAGATCTGAACATCTCCAACGACGACTTCATCCGCACGACCCAGCCGCGCCACGAAAAGCGCGTGCAGGAATTCGTACGCCAACTCGTCGCCAAAGATGAAATCTACCTCGGCGAATACGCCGGCTGGTATGACGAAGGCGAGGAAGGTTTCGTCACCGAAGCGACCGCCCGCGATAACGATTACATGGGCGAGATCAGCGGCAAACCGTTGGTTAAATATAGCGAGCAGAGTTACTTCTTCCGCCTCGCCAAGTGGGTTCCCAAACTCGTGGAGTATATCGAGGACAATCCGGAATTCATTCAGCCGCAAGCTCGCCGCAACGAGGTGCTCTCCAAACTCGCCCAGGGCGTCGACGATCTGAGCATTTCGCGCCACAAGGGCAAGCTCGCCTGGGGCATCGAGATGCCCAACGATCCCGATCACGTCGTCTACGTGTGGATCGACGCGCTGAGCAATTACACAACCGCGCTTGGCATACCCGAAATCGGCGACGATGATGACGGCAAGAACGCCAAATACTGGCCCTGCGACGTGCACCTGATCGGAAAAGACATTCTCTGGTTCCACACGGTCTACTGGCCGTGCATGCTGATGGCGTTGGAGATCCCGCTGCCCAAGTGCATTTTCGCACACGGATGGTGGACCTCCGAGGGCAAGAAGATGTCCAAATCGCTGGGCAACTTCATCTCCCGCGAGGTAATCGCCGAACTCTGCGAGGAATACTCGCTGGACGTATTCCGCTACTATCTGCTGCGGGCGGTGTCTTTCGGTGCCGATGGCGACTTCTCACGCGAGATGCTCCGGCAGCGCTACAATGCGGAACTGGCCAACACCGTTGGCAACCTGCTGAGCAGAACAGCGAACATGATCGGGCGATATTTCGACGGCGTAGTTCCCGCTCCCGGCGAGTCCGGCGAGATCGAACAACCCGTACTCGAAGCCGCCGCCGATCTGAACGATTCCGCAGAGGCGATTATGGAAGCATGCCGGTTCCATGAGTATCTCGATAAGACGCTCGCACTTGCGACGGCGACGAACGTGTATATCGACAGGACCGAACCGTTCAAGCTCGCCAAAGACGAATCGCAGCGCGAGCGGCTGGGCACGATTCTCTATACATGCGCCGAGGCCGTGCGAATCGTCCTGCTTTACCTTCAGCCGATAATGCCCGAAACGTCTGCCAAGGCCCTTGAAATGCTGGGCGTCGCCGCCACCCAAGGCACGCTGAGCGAGGCGGGCAAGTGGGGCCAGATGACGCCTGGAACCAAAGTGCAAAAGTGCGATCCGCTGTTCCCGAGGAAGCAATAGAAGTGGAAGACCAGCCTAAATCCATAGAAGAAGTCATCCTTACCGACGGACGATACCCGCCCGATGCGTACAACTTCCTGCACGACGGGCTTGCCAAAGCGGTAAAGGAAATTCACGGGCTCGAAATTGGCAAAGACGAGCAGATGCACGTCACCGGCCAGGAGATATGCTGTGCTCTTCGCGAGTTGGCCGACGAGCGGTGGGGCATGCTCGCCAGGACCGTGCTGGCCAAGTGGAACATCCGCCAGACCGACGATTTTGGGAATATGGTCTACCTTCTGATTCACAGCGGGCTTATGCGGAAGACCGACGAGGACAGTATCGACGATTTCCACGCAGTCTATGATTTCGCCAAGACTTTCGGAGGCGATAATTGATGGCCTCGAAGAAGTCCTGCGATTGCCAGAAGTCATCCGAGACGCCCGAACCGATCGACGTAGTGGGCGGGATTCCCGACCGCTCGAAGAACCCGGCGGCTTGGAAATACCTGCTGATAGCCCTCATTTTCGCGGGCTGGGTAGCGTTTCTGATATACTGCGGAATCACAGGGAGACTTACCTCGTGATAAATCTGGCTGGCCAATTCTCAAGAGCAGCCGTTCTGCTTGTGGCTGTCACCGCCGTGATGAGCGGCTGCGACCCGGTCGATGGGGGCTTCGATAGCGGTGACGCACACGTCTTGGTCCCGACCGGAAGCATAAGCGTCTATCAACTTGCAGGGCGTCTGAACATGACCGTCGCCGATAGCACGCCTGTCGTGGCGAAGCTCCGCGATGCATCCAACGTCGTGATCATCTATGCCGATCCGGGCGGCCAGGCGTACGTCAATGGGAAACCAGCGGGAATGATCGGTGGCTTTCGCGCAGGCGGAGGAATGCTGTTCGTACCCGCGAATGTCACCGATGCGATTCGCCCGCTGCTTCGCAGAAAACCGGAACCCACCATTGCGGTTCGCCCCGCCGGACCTACCGTACCAGTAGGCCGAAAACTCGCGAAGGTGGTTCTCGATGCCGGTCACGGTGGAAGGGACGACGGGACCAGGTCAGTTCGCGGCGATCTGGAGAAGACCATCGTTCTGGACGTGACGCTCAGGGTAGCCAGGCTGCTTGAAGGGCAGAACGTGGATGTCATTCTCACGCGAAGCACCGACAAGTTCATTACGCTCGATGAACGCTCAGACATATCCAATCGCAGCAGGGCGGACCTCTTCGTCTCCATACATGCCGATTATTCCGCCGCCAATCGCCAGGCTCGCGGGTTCACCGTTTTTGTGGCGCCGGAATCACCGTCGAGGGCAGCACTCGGACTGGCAAATTCGATCGACAGACGGATGGCCGCCACGGGCACCAACAGCCGCGGTGTCAAGAAGGCCTACAAGCCCTGGCGAGTCCTCATGCGGACCAAGGCTCCTGCGGTTCTCATAGAGTTGGGATTCCTGAGCAATTACTCCGACACGAGGCAACTGACCGACCCGGCACATCGCCAGAAACTCGCCGAGGGAATCGCCAAAGGCATCCTCGACTACCTCAGGAAGTAGTCTCTGTCTGAAAACTCTCTCCACACCGGCGAATGGGCAAATCCGCGTAAGTCCAAGTTTTTTCATCGCTTGCCCACCTCCTTTCAGTTCCCTGTGTAAATTCAGGTATATCAATAGGTTGCGCGTCGGATATTTCCGATTTTGCGGGCTTGCTGACTTGGCAGTATCGGCCGATCTTTTTGCCGCAAGCTCCTGCGAATCTTACGGTTCTTGCGTAAGAAGGAGATTGTAACATGACCTACAGAATTCGTTACCGATACCCGAGCGATTCGATCGAAGCCGAAGTCGTCGTCGAAGCCAACAGCCCGAATGAAGCGATGGTCAAGTTTCGCTGCCTTGGCGACGGCAGGTCGGTCGTCAGCAAGCAGAATGACATGATCACCAGCGTAACGCCCGTCAGTTTTCACGACGTGAGCGGCTGGTAGCATTGAATCGCTACATCTGAATCGTTAATTGCTCGTCAACCCGAGCGAGGCTGATTACTCGTCAGCACGGTCGCTGGCGATTGCTCGTCAGCCGGCGGGTGAATGAACATTATGACGTGGGGGTCTGTGGGGGGGCTAGATATCGCCGCATCATCCACCGTAACCCAGCAGTGGGCGTGCATGCGCGGTGAATTCTCCTGCTGCTGGTACACGCAGAAATGCATGACCGCCGGTATGCCCGCAAGTTTCAGGAAATGAAACAGCACCAGCCCTTCGCGCAGGCATGAGCGGCGCTTCATGTTCCTTGGCGATTCAAGGCGGCGGTGTACCGTTTCGACGATAAACTCAGCCGGGATTCGGCGATAAATCACAAGCCAAGTGGGCGGGGTAAGCAGCTTGGCCAGGGTTTTGAGGGGTACGAATTTCACCAGCAGCGGAATGAACGTCGCCACCAGCCCGACGTGAACCCGTAGCGTGAACTTGGTCATGCCCGAAATGTCCTGCTCTGGTGACACGGTCTCTGTCATTCCTCTGAGTGTTGGTTATCGCCAGCCAGAGTGTACCCGCCAATATATCCTGCAGCCAGCCCAAGTGCGTGCATGCATCCGGCTGGATGCTAATCCCTTGACAAATAGGTGGTTCTGCTTACAATCTATTTCGCTCTAGCACGCTTGTGTGAGTCGCCTACGCTCCATAGTTATGGCGACGGAGCGCTGCGGGGCACAAACTTGGCCGGTGACGGCCGGATTGTATGAATCGACCAGAGCCTGTCCTGAGTTTGTCGTTGGTCCGATAGTTCATTCATAAAGGGAGTAATCTGATGTCGAAAGTTGGCAAAGCCGCACCATCGCAACGTTATACCACGAGAGTTCGCTTATCATTCATTCCGGCTGCGTGCTTTATGCTGCTTTGCCTCACCCAGCCGGTCATCGCTGCAATAACAACCACGGGGAGTGTCACGCCATACTCTGACCCGAACACCTGGTCCTTGGACACCTATGCATATATAGGTTATTCCGGCGATGGAAGCATTTCAGTCACCGATGGTTCGGATGTAAAAAGTAGTTATTGCCAAATTGCATACGACCCAAATTCGACGGCTTCAATAACGGTTGATGGTAATGGTTCAAGTTGGATATCTCGACGCATTTTTTTTGTAGGTGGACATGGTGATGGGACATTAAGAATCATCAATGGCGGGAAGGTTGGCGATGATGTATCTGGCCCTTCGAGCGAGATAGGTCATGGTGAAGGTTCCAAGGGTTATGTAACAGTTGATGGCAATGGTTCGACCTGGAGAACACTTACTGGAATTAGCGTTGGCTACAAAGGCGATGGTACGCTTGAGATCACCAATGGCGGGTTTGTAAGTAATTCCAGTACTTTTACGGGCTTAGGTACCAATTCCACCAGCCAGCTTATTGTAGACGGGGTTGGATCGACATTGGCCTGTAGCCGTTCCGTTTCCATTGGGTACCTCAGCAAGAACAGCACACTCTCGATTACCAATGGCGGGACAGTCAGTGGTCTAGAGGAAGCTGCCATTGGGATCCTTAATGGTTCGATTGCGTCGGTCATTGTAGATGGTGTTGGGTCAAATTGGACCAATGGCGGTCGCATGATAGTGGGTAATCATGGGAAGGGCAGTCTCACAATAACCAATGGAGGGCTTGTCAGTAATACCTACAGCATCATCGGTCACGAGGATGCAAATGCGGAAGGAACTGTGACCGTCGATGGTAAGAATTCGAAATGGGTTAATAGTGGGCATTTTTACATCGGTTATAGAGGCCGGGCTACGCTTTCAATAACTAATGGTGGAACAGTCGTCAGTAATAACCATTGCGCCATTGGGCTTTCTCCCCATTCTTCCAGCAATGTGAATGTTGAAGGTAGTGGGACGAATTGGACCCATTATGGGGACCTTGAAGCGAGGCAGAACGTTTTGCTTTCAATTAGCAACGGAGGATTGGTCAGTATTGCGGGTACTTTGACCATTGGTTTCAATGCTGATCAGTATGTCGATTTGTCCACTGGCGGGATGTTGGCCTTGAAGGGGCAGGCGGATGATTCAATAACTTCATTCCTTGATCTTGTTGGTGGAAGCGATGAAATTCGTTTCTGGGATGATTCGATTGGAGACTGGTCCCATATCGCCAATGCTACTTATGGCGAAGATTATACGTTGGACTACATTACTGAAGGCGATCTGGCGGGTTATACATTGTTGACTGTTGGTAAAATCTCGCCGCTATTGGTTGAGATTGACGTTAAGCCGGGTAGTGATGTCAATCCGATTAATCTCAAGTCGGGTGGTGTGATTCCCGTAGCAATTCTCACTACTGAAACCTTCGACGCGACGACGGTGGATATTAATACCATCGAACTGTCCGGTGCAGCGGTGGCCGTCCGAGGAAACGGCAAGCACATCATGGCCGAACAAACGGACGTCGACGGTGATGGCGATATCGATCTTCTCGTCCACATCGAGACACAGCAGCTGGTTATCGATCCGGGCACGACGATAGTTACTCTTACCGGCGAGACATTCGACGGAACCAAAATTGAAGGAACCGATGATATCAAGCTTGTCGGCGATCTTAATGGTGATGGCACTGTTGACCTTGTCGATCTGAATATCATCTTGATACAGTGGGGCAAGAAAGGCGCAGCCATAACCGACCTTCGCGCGGATACTAATTTGAACGGCGATGTCGGCTTGGAAGATCTCAACGCAGTCCTGATCGACTGGGGGAAATAGACCAATTGCGAATTTCGGAATTCGGATCAGGCTTCGCTCTGCGAGCTACGCCGAGATAAGTTGCCGATTGACGATTTGACAGATCAAAACAGATCAAAACAGAAAATGGGACTGGCTCCGCAAGGCGTCAGCCCCTTTGTTGTTTCCCTTTTTTCCTCTCCGGTGCGGTTGGCGTGCCTATGCTGGTCTAGGATTCTGTAACGTGGCTTTTGTTACTCCCGAGGCGGGCGAGGCATGAAGCGAACACGCACATTGGTGATCGTTACTCTGCTGTGCAGCCTGGTTGGCTGCGGAGAACAGAGTGCATCCAGCAGCAGCTTCGCCACCGGAAGAAATAGCTCACCCGAGGCCGGCGAGGTGGTCGTAGTTATCATGGGCGGCTGGCTGCAGGGGTATGGCCCGATGGCGCGGATCGAACGCGCCGTGAAAAGCAAATTGTCCCGCAGGTTGCCCAACCATCGCATCAGTTTCAAACGCAAACTCATCGGACTGCTGCCCGAGGGCGATTCCGACCTGTTCATTGCGCTGGAGTACGCCGCCTGGAAGCAGAGGAAGGATACGCCAGCCGGTAAGTACAGCGAGTTCGTCGCCATCGGCCACAGCAGCGGCGCGACTGCGATCTACAACGGATTGCGTGGCGGAACGTTTCAGAATGGGCGATACATGCCCGCCTATCTGGGCTTGGTGGACATGGTCCTGCCGGTTGGCTCGCACGATCTGACGGGCAAGATTCCGCAAAATGGAGGCCGGCGGACGAGCGTCGAGCATTATTACATTCCGACTACGGCCAGGATCAGTGGCGTAAGGAACGTCATGGTTCCAGGCGCAGGCCATTTCTCGATTGTGAATTCCGCAAGAGTCACGCGGGGACTGGCCAGCGGAGCCGCGTCGGCCTGCCTGCAGGGGCCCAAGCGCCCCGCAACCGAACGACAGGCTGCTTATCGAGGAGGACGCTATGAAAGATAAGGCGTTGCATCGATACCGATTGATCTTCTGCCTGTGCCTCGCTGCTGCGATCGCTGCCGTTATTGGCGGGTGCTCCGATGGGCCAAGGACATGCACGCCCCGGATTGAGCTCTCGGCCGAGCAGGTGCTGAGCACGTATCAGCTCTCGCTTTCTCAGGAGAATCTCCTGGCGGCTTGCGATCTGGTGGACGACGAGGTGCGCGATGAATGCTTCGCTCTGGCCGCTGCCTACACTCGCTACGGAACCGCCAGCAAAGAGTTGGCCGATTTGGTCCGGGCGCGGTACGGAGAAAAATTAGCCGATTCGTTCACGAGTAGCACCGTTGCAACGTTCCGCTGCGTGGCGATTCAATCGCTGTTCTTCTCGTGCTCCCAAGGGGATATTGCCGTATACGCCGGCGCTGTGGAACTCGTAGCTCGGGGCGAAGACTTTCTGATGACGGTCGGTGATATCGAGACGGACTTTATCCTGCAAAAGTGCGGAAACAGCTGGAAGATCTCCCGGCTGTCCGGTACCGCTGACTGGAGCAGATCCATACAAACTGCTACCAGGCAGCTGGATTCGCTGTCAGATCGCTTCGGCCTCATCGGGGTGAACATAGACTCGCCAAGCCCGCCGTCGGAAAGCGAAGTGACTTCCATGCTGATGCTGCGCAAGCCCCCGAAGTAGGCAGCCCCGCCAGTTGGCAGAGTGCGAGATTCTCGAAAAAGTGCACGTCGCAGGTCAGCGTACAGATCAGGGGCTGACCCGGCGTGAAAGCCGAACCAGCCCCTGGATGTTACTCAAAACTTAACTGCCAACTTGCGGTACTTAACTACTAACTAGCGGCAGCTAATTACTAACTTACGGCAGTGGCAGGTACACGGTTTTCTTTGCATCCATTGTTACCGTTGCACTGTCGCTATCACCGCCAAGACTTACATAAACGGTGTGGTCGGTGTAGGACGTCTGACCACTTTCTTCCTGCTTGTACTCATACAACATGACTTCGCAGATTCCGTTGGCATCGGCCGTGCCGGAGAAGATTTCCGTGCTGGTGACATCGTCGATGGTGACGGTTGCACCGGCCTCGGTGTCCACAGTAAGTGTCCAGCCGACGAAGAACTCGCGGGTTCCAGTACCATCAAACTCGTACGAAGAGTAACTTGCACCGCCGGAGAAGACCGAGTCGAAGAACTCGTGTCCGGTGGTGTCAGCACCGCCGAAGCCGACGTGGAAGGTTCTATAGTCAGCTCGGCTGCCGATCTTGGTGAATGTATTGTCTATGAACAGCGAGTTGTGGCCGTTACCGTAATCTTCGGCGAGTATCACGTTGCAAATGTTCGAGATAACGGTGTTATCGGCGAATAATACGGACGGCCCGGTATCCTCACCATAACCAACAATGTCAACTGCGCCATCCTCGAATGACAGGGTATTGATGGCCTCTAACTTGAAGATGTTGTTGGTAAAGCTGATATCGTTGTACACCTTGGCTTTGATAGTCTGACCGTCGGCTGCGCTGTCATCACTTTCGGTGCTGCTGACAAGGAAGAAGTATCCGCCGATACCTTCTTCAGCTTCGTCCATGATCGCCTTGGCATCATCCGGATCTGCCCATGCAGTCATTTTCTGGAACCGTGACTGTGTGCTGTTGTTGACGGCCGATACGATCTGGGCGGCCACAGCGTTGGCATCGGTGCTGGCGGCGACCACGGTTTCGGTCTGGCCATTGCTTCGGTTGGGATCGTTGTCGGTGATGGAGATGATAAACTTATCGCCCGACTCGATCGTGCCGCCCACTTCGATGTACTGGTTGAAGGTGCCGACAAGCACGGCGTTGCCGTATCCGCCATCTCTAAGCTTGACCGAGACGACGTTGTTGTCATGCCGCAGACCGGTGCCGTGCCATCGCATGTTCAGGCCGCCCGCGGTCGCCTTCTCGCCATACTCGACGTTGCGCGCGGTCGGTTCCATAGCGTACATCTGGATCAGGTTGTCGTTGATGTCGCAGTTGAACGCGTCGGAGATCGCAGCGATGCTGAGGGACGAATAGCCGGTCCCGAAGATGCGGTTGCCATAGGCCTTCATATTATCGACGTCGTAGCCGCGTATCCCATAGGAGTTGGCGGACCAGCTGTCGACGTAGATCTCGTTATCGTAATACTCGCTGTCGACAATGGGTACCGCAATGCCAATCTGACGTGTCCGGGCGATTATGTTGTGATGGGCGATGTGTGGACCCTCCATGGCCTTAACGCCGGCGTGACGGTTATAGATAACATTGCCACCGTCAATCAAAGTGCAATGATGAATGTTCTCGATGTCTTGGAAGCCATTGATCGATTCGCCGACCCACTTGGCGGTGACTCCGCCTACTTCCGTGTCGGCGCCGGATCTCAACCAGATCGGGTTTGCACCGTAGCTGTTGTTGGTGCCCGAGTTGGCAGCGACACCCTGGACGACGATGCCGTTGAAGACCTTCACCCTGGACTTGTAGATCGATTTTATCCCTTGAGCACCGTTGGCGTAGGCGTAGTCTCTCGAATCCGCTGGGTCAATGGGATAGTCATCGTTGTTGTAGGTGACGGTGTGACCGCCCAGGTCAAGCGTGACGTCACTGGCGGTGATCTCGAAGGCCGCTCCATTGGCGTCTACGTCGCCGGTCAGCAGGTAGTTGCCTGCGGCGGAGATGGTATAAGCTGATGTGAACGTTCCACCGCTGATATACGTTACGCTAGTTGGCGTAGCCGTTGTCAGCGTGTGGTCGCTGCCTGTTACCACATTTTCGCGTTCGTCCTCGACCACCAGACGATAGTGATAGGTGGTGTTGTTGGACAACCCGGTGATGTGATACTGGTGCAGGAAGCGGAGGTCCTCGTCGTGGGTAATCGTGCTTCCATACGAGGTCGTCGTGCCGTATTCGAGGTAACTCGTAGCCGGCAGATTAGTCTCAAACGCTACGAACGCCGAGGTTTCAGATGGGTAGCTATACTCGCCTTCAGATTCCAGGACGAGTGTGCTTCCCGCGTAAGTGTAGACGAGAGAATCTTTCTCTGCGCCCCATGTCTGGCTGACAAGGAATTGGAACTCCGGATAAAAATCGGTCACCGGCATACCGTCTGGTTTGTAGGTGGCGATTAGCGTCTTGTCGCCGCCTCCGGGCATGACGTAGTTTGCATCTGAGGTGGTGACGTCTGCAAGGTTACCGTCGTCGATATATGCTTCACCATCGACCCAGTTGCCGATATCGCCGACCCACATGTTGAACTCTTCGCCTGTGGGGGCAGTGTCTGCGACGATATTGATCTCCTGGCCTATCCAATAATCGCCACTGCCGGACCCACCGACGACGGTGAGGGCGTAAATGCCCACGGGCTCGCCGTAGTTGTATGTGATTTCGAGATACGGTTTCCGGCTGTCCGTGCCGGTTTCGCTCATACGCATATCGATGGTTGTATTACTATCGGTGGAGATCACCAAACCGTAGTTGTTGCCTGAAGAATAAATATCGGCGAAAAGGTTGGTTACGTCGACAATCACTTCCTCGTTGTAGCCATCGCCCCACGCTTGTGAGGCCGTCTCGGTGGTGTCGAAGTCAGCCGAACTGAAGTCGCCTGCGCTCCATGCAATATCGCCGCTCTTGTCGGCATGCTGGAAAGTAACATCCAACTGGCTCGATCCGGCAGCATCATACAGCCAGTCGGTCGTCAGTCGATTGACATAAACGGTGTCACTGCTTGTGCCAATGTTTTTGCGGCGCAGGTGCAGCTTGGCATCGACGATCTCGATGTCGTCTCCGTTCTTCGTGGTCGGGATGACGGTGAACAGATCCTTGATCGCCGTCAGCACAACCCGGCCGTCCAGTCCGTCTTCAACTTCTTCGTCGGTGTTAGTCCCGTAGGCGGTGTCATTGGCGTTCACAAGCATCGCGTCGTCGAATTCGATGTCCGTGTAGCCCGCGTCGATCGCGTCTTTCAGTTTGATGCTGTATTCTATCGACGGGATGGATGTGCTGACGTACGTCGCAGTAACTGTTGCGTCAGCTGCGGGCATGGTCAGCGTCGTGCTGGCTGATGTCGTTGATGCTATACCCGTTGTGTCGCCGGTCCAGGCGCTGAACTGCTGGTCGGTAGGTGCTGCGTCGGCGGTGATGTTGGCTACTTCGTCTTCAGTGTAATCGCCGTCGCCCGTGCCGCTGACGACTGTGAGGGTGTAAGTTGATGTGCTGCTCACGTACTCATAGTCGATGTACAGCGAAACGCCTTCAGCCTTGGAGGAGTCCTCAAACTCCAGCCTTTCAGTTGGATTCGTCCCCTCACCGTACTGGTAGATGACGAAGCCGTCGTTGTCGCCGGA
>SDBT01016570.1_pt1 | contig 11662 bp, 13 predicted proteins | sample 2277101 | NCBI WGS metagenome assembly SDBT01 (sample SAMN10404973, study PRJNA504765) | marine sediment metagenome | isolation source: marine sediment core GS10_PC15, 103 cmbsf | place: Arctic Ocean: Southern Knipovich Ridge | collected 2010
GAGTTCGAATCTCGCCCTCTCCGCCAATAATATGGTGGGATGGCTGAGTGGTTGAAGGCGCTGGTCTTGAAAACCAGTAAGGGTGCAAGCCCTTCGTGAGTTCGAATCTCACTCCCACCGCCAAGAGAACTAAGTATCGGAGCCAACCCGAGTGCCTCAAAAGCGCTCTGATTTTAGTATACGTTAAATGTGTTCACATAAAATATTCTATATAAATTTCTTGCATTATTCGCTAAAATTCAATACCATTTAAGATACAAGAGCGAGAGAAAACCAGTATTCGTATAATACGCAAGATTACTTTTATTTAATGCCTATTGTACGTATAATAACAAGTTATGTTATGGTGCCATGACCCTTTTACCCTATGAACAATAAAACACAAGAAATACTTGATAAATACAACAATATCTTGGAAGAGTACACTAATAAGGTGATGCCTAAGTTGGGGCCGGTTATGGATCGCCAACGGCAACCCTATAAAACCTTTTTTAAAAAACTATTTGATTTTTATTTACTAACTTCCTATCTTGCTGATTCTAAAGTATTTCCCGACGATGGTAAATTCCCTGGGCTACGTATCCTATACGCAAAAAGTTGCCATTCGATTCTTGGCATCCATTCCTGTCTAAAAAATGGGCTGGCGAGCGAAGCGGCTGTAATTCTACGGTCGCTTTTCGAAACAAAACTTCACGTTAAATTGATATTAGAAAACAATACCACCGAAAGGGATAACCTTTACAATGAGTTTCACTTTGTTGAAAAATGGAACAATCTTCAGGCAAAACGTTTGCTTGTAAGCAATTCTATTATATCCCAGGAAGATTTTAATTCTGGTTATGGCGACATCGATCAGATCGAAAAGGACTACCAGCGTATAAAACAAAATTATCATCCGAGCCATCCATACCATTGGGCGTGGAAACTGTTCAACCAAGACCTAAAGGGGAAAAATCCAAATATCAAAATCATCGCAGATTATCTTGGGTTATCTGATGACTACGTAAGGGTTTACGGCGCTCTTTCGCTCTCATCCCATGGTTCACCAAACCTAATAAACTCGCTGACCAGTTCTGGATCAATTTCAACAGCTCCAATTTTTAATGATCAAATTTTCACCATCGGCTGTCTTGCCGTTGGCTACTTGGCTAACATGATAATAGGTATTTGTGGATTTTTAAAGTTTGGAGATGATGATGAAATCTCAATTTACACAAATGCTTTTACACTATCTATCGTTGATGAATACACTAATCATAAACAAGGTCGGGCCATGGCACCTAACACGGGCTAGCCAGTTCGCGATCTAAATAATCTTTATTCTTAACGCTCGCTCACCCATATCCCGCTATGCGGGACATCGGCTAGCTCGAGACGTTAGCTGACATATTCCTTTTCTTTTCCGGGCTACCACCCGAGTGGTAAAAAATCTTTCAAATTTATTTGTTATTTTAATGAGGGGAATAAGGTGTTTTCTTCGCTCCGCTATAAAAACAATTTTATAAAATACAAAAAATTCGCTTAGTGCGAGTTTTTGTATGCTAACTATAGTATGTAGAACTAAAATTAGCATGGATATATACTATAGTTAGCTATAAATAAACATATGAGTAAGACCACACTAGAAAAATTTGGTGAGAAAGTAAGAAAAGAAAGACATAAGCTTGGCCTATCACAGGAAGAGCTTGCTTCTCGCGCTGGAGTACATCGAACTTATATCGGGATGATAGAGAGAGCTGAGAAAAATATTACTTTGGAAAATATTGAAAAAATTTCAGTTGCTCTAAATCTTCCTATTGATAATTTATTTAAGTCTTAAAAATTTATGGGAAGTAGTGATAACCGATTACGAAAAAAATGGCAAGATTACAGCGGAAAAAATGCTGGTGTCGCTGAAAAAGATTTCTTTGAAACCTTCAATATTCTATTTAAGGATACTGAATTTCAAATTCGTCCTCAGCCAAATGAATTTAGTAAAATTTATGTAGATTACCCGCTAAGCGAACAAGAGCTATCTGAGATTTACACGCCTCGAGAGCCCATTACACGACATGGGGTTTTCCCTGATTATGCTATAACAAACTTGGAAACCAATAAAACTATCTACATAGAGGTAAAAAGACAAGATGGATGGGTAGAGGGTGGCAAAAGGTCTGATGGTAGAGGAAATGCACATGAAAGATCTTGCAAGTTTTTTACACCAGGACTTCAAAAGATATTAAGAGTGAAAGGTAATTTAGGTGATGACATTTTACCATTTTGGACAGTTTTTCAGGGGGACATCACAAGAGATCCTTGTCGAGTACGAGAAATAACTTGTTGGTATGATGACCTAGATGCTCATTTCTTTTTCTGGCGAGATTCTAAAAATCAAGCCCCATTAATAGAACATTTTTTGAAAAATATAAAACCATTGCTTAAATAATTTGTATTTTTTACTCGTAAACTTCTCTTACATCAAGCCCCCATACATCCCAATTTTTAATATCTCTTCTAGCAAAAAGCTCTATTTTATCTTGAGTAGGAAACATTTTTTCAATGTTGTCTAAAACTTCATCAGGTTTTTGACTATGTTCTCTTCGAGGTGAGCGTATTAATTGTTTTATATTCCTTGCTCCTCTTGGTTTAGGTATTCTACCTTTTTTGAAAACCAAACAAAGTTCACAATAAGACATTGTGTACTGTCCAGGATTGTGAACCATTTTATCCCAAACAAAAGCAACCGTTTTATATTCAAACCCCCACGCCTTACCCAATTCAATGCCTTGTGCCAAGTGAGGATTAGTAACCCACATAAAAAGCAGACAATCATCTTTAGAAATTTTTTGAATAGATATTTTCTTCAGGTCTTTAGTTTTTACTGTCGGATATTTAAAGTTGGCTGAACTGATAAATATATTTCTTGAAGTATCTATTTTGTCTGCAGATTTACTACTTTTATCAAACTGCAATTTTCCACCATAATCCCAAGGTGGATCAGCATATATAATATCAAATTTTTTTTTAGGTAAATCTGGGTAAAAATCTGGCAAGTCATTTTTCTGTGTTCTCTTACTTTGCTCTTGCGAATAAATCATATACCCTGTAATTTTTTTGTCTTTATTTCGAATCATATGAAATGTTTTAAATTATAGATTGCTAACTTTAGTATACACAACTTTATTTAATCCTGCAAGTGTATTAAAATTAAAATAAGGTGTTTTGGGCTTCGGGCATTCACCCCTTTTATTCCCTCTGCCCCTTCGCCAAGACAAAAATAAATTTTCCCTATATATAATAGAAAAAACAACAGTGGCTAACAAAACCGCCGTTGTTTTTCATTTCATCAAGGTAATTTTCTTATCCTCATAAACTAACCTGCTTCGTAAATTCGCAAGCAGTTCGCGCTTATCTGATACATTGCCTTCTTTTAATAAGTATTTAGCATATTGCCGAATATTCACATCCTCCTCCTCGACAAGTGCATTACTGGATTTCCCGTTTACAATTTTTTGTAACTTATTAAATCTCCTAATTTCATCTTCAAGCTTTTGCTTCATCCCCAGTTCATTGAGGTTGATCTGATCCATAATCTTTAGCAGTTCTTGGATAAGCTCCTCTTCACGAATGTATTTATTTTTACAATTTCTATCTCTTGATCTCGTGCAACCGTAGTATATATACTTGGCGCTTGTGCCATCTTTGAGTTGTTTATATTTCTCCTCAGCCGATATGCCTGAACCACACTTTCCGCAGGTAAAGAGCTTAGTGAAGGCAAATTCTTTGTTTTCCCTGACAATATTGTCGCGCTTGAGATGTGCCTGCGCTTTTTCAAAAAGTTCTTGGTTAATAATAGGCTTATGTTTTCCTTGATACCAGTTGCCACTCGTACGAGGATATTCAAACGTTCCGTAGTAGAAGTGATTTTCAAGTACACGGTAGACTCCACCGAGTGTAAGTGGTTTGTTGCCTCGGGTATGAAAATTTAGTTCATATCGCAACCAGTTATATACCTTTCGTCCGCTAAACTTCTCATGTGCTACTTTTTCGAATATCTTTTTAATAACTGGTGCTCGGGCAACATCGATAATTATTTGGCACTTCTTGTCCTGTCGATTTTGATTAAGGTATCCCAGAGGAGCAACTCCCGGCCATAACCCCATCTCAACTCGAGTCCGTAGACCTCTCTTAACGTTTATACCTCTATTATCATTTTCCAATTTTGCTTGGCTCCCAAGAATCATTAACAGAAACTTTTCATTTGGAGAGTTTGTAAAGACTTGACCATATGTTCTAATCTCTAGGAGTAATTTTTGATCCATCAGGTCGACAATCGCCCCAAGGTCACCGGCGTTTCTGGAAAGCCGATCAGGTGCCCAAGTAAGGATGCCATTGAATTTCTCTTGGCGGATGTCGTTCAATAGTTCATTGAAGATTGATCGCTGGTTAGTAGTTTTTGCCGAGTGGCTTTCACGGCGCACATCCACGACATTGAGACCCTCGCGTTCGGCAAGCTGAAGCATTTCTTTTATTTGGGAATCAAGGGAAAGGACTTGTCTTTCCTCTGACTCTGAACTTTTCCTCGCATAAAGGCAGTATTTGATTTTAGGTGGAAGCTGATCCTGCCTAGCCTCAATTTCCCCGTTTGTATTTATATTGTTCATATACTACAAGGGATGACACAACCCTTGTGGGGCGTCTAGTATGCCTGAAGTTGATAACTATTCTCCAAAAAACCCTTGAAAGACTGCAATTTTATTCTCATACTATAAACCCTTTAAATCCAATCGCGATTATATTAGGCATTAAAAATCGTCTTTTTTAGCTTGATTTATGGTCAAAATTGGAATAAAATTAAAAACACTCACGTAAATTCGTATAAAATAACAAAACATTATGAGTCTAAACATTACATACTTTGTCCACGGCACCACGACGGATAATGAAAACAATATAGCCACAGGTTGGTTGGATGGTGAGTTATCAGAGTTAGGTATTAAGCAATCCAAAGAATTGAGTATCTTAATTAAACGAGAGAAATTCGACGCCGTAATTAGTTCTGATTTACAGCGCACCATTGATTCGGCAAGTCTGGCTTTTGGCAAAAAGCGGGAGATTATCACTGATCGCCGTTTGCGCGAGATAAATTATGGCAAATACAACGGTAAGTCTAATAATTTCAAGAATAATCTAACAGATTATATTGATGAACCTTTTCCGAATGGAGAAAGTTATAATAATGTGGAGCGGAGAATAAGAGATTTTTTGGAATACTGGACAAAGAAATACAATAATAAACGTATTGCTGTAGTCAGTCATCAAGCTCCGCAATTAGCCATGGAAGTAATACTTAATAATAAAAGCTGGGAGGAAGCTATTGAAAATGATTGGCGAAATAAGGAAAGCGGATGGCAAGCAGGTTGGGAATATAATTATAAATTTTTTGAGCGTCAAAACGATTAAACGACAAATTAGTGTTAATAAATAGATAAATGATTAGTGATAATAAATTTTATAGAAATGAGTATGCAAAAAGATGTTTTAGGAATATAGCGGATTTTGATTATATTGCTGCACGGACACTTTTTCGAAATCATTGCTTTGATCAGTTTTTAATTTTATCTCAACAGTGTTTAGAAAAATACCTAAAAGGAATTTTATTATATAATGATGTGAAAAATAAAAAAAGCACTCATTCCTTAATTGGTTTATTGGATAAATGTAATAGAATAAAACATATTAGTTTTAACGATAGGACAAAAGCATTAATTAATAATCTAGATGGGATAGATGGTGTTAGGTATATGACTTATAGTTTTTCCGCTCGTCGTAATTATATTTTAGAGTTAGATCATGCAGTTTTTTATATACGAAAACAATGTCAAAGTGATTTTAAATATGTAAAAGGGATGAATGCAATGAAAATAGAAGATTTAAAACGTTTTAATCGTGATGGAATGGTTATTTTTGCTGGTGATCTTGAGAGTATTAATAAGAATGCTAATAATAAATATTCCAAGTTAAGAAAAAATTTAATTTGGAAAAATTTTTATTTTGGTAAAAACATTAAACAAACAATAAACTTTCAGCAAGGATTATGGGCAAAAAATACCGTAATTGGTGGCAAAGAGGACAAACCTATATATGATGCAGTAAAGGAGTATGTTTATTTACCTCCTGATTTTAAAAAGTTTTTTAAATAATATATGCAAATTCACCCATATTCCATATATATAGACCATCGTCCCTATCGGATCGCTTTTCTAGTTGATTCTTCTAAGGGTACTGATTGGTTAGATAAAATATTTGATTTTAACAAAGAAAAATGGGGTGGTCGTCATAATCCCATAATTGTTACTGATGGGAAAGAAATATCTGAAGATTGGTGGTCTTTTTTGAGAGATTATGATCCTGATATTATTTTTTCGACCGTAAAATTAAATGAAGATATTCAAAGAAAAATACAAATATTTTTGTCACCATTAAGGGTTGAAAATATTGACGGAAATACGCAACACATTAATTTTCATGATGATCCTATTTCAATACTTCCTACACACAAAAATGTCCTGGAAGTAACTTGGGGATTAATGGATAGTGGAAGTAGTCTTGTATTATTTGAATTAGAAAAATCAACCCCTTTAGAAATACAAAATTTTTTAAAGCGAACATTCGGAGTATATGAATTAGGTCAAATGATGCCCTATCATTTAAAAAAAAGCTTAAAACAATGCCCAGTAAAACGATATCCGATTAAAGATTATACTTCTTTGAATAACGCACTTTTAGATTTAGGGGAATTTCGCAATAATGTTGTTTTTCCAATACAACTCTGTTCTCTTCCAAATATAAATAAGGATATTGAGTATAATTATAATAATGAAAAATTTACAATTATCGTGGGCGATTCAACTGATGATTTGATTACTTTTTGGAATACCTCATTACGTATGTCACATTGGTTAAGAAAGTATTTCACTCATATGTGGATCCCAACTCAAATGATGAATAACAATATAGTGAAACCTGGCTTGGAAAAGTTTATTAATCGGTTTACGAGTCAAACAGGTAATAACAATAACCAAGGAGCTAGGTTAATTTCACATTCCGTAGATAAATCTACACTAGATAGTTACGTTAATCAATTCAAAAAAATTTGGCATCCTAAAACAACTCAAGTTTTAACCAAGCCAGAGTTACCAAACTTCCAAAATAATGATAAATTTTTCTTAAAACAGGGATTGGAATTATTTAGGGCGCACTCATCTGAGGAGCATATTGTAATAAATGAACCTAATATTAAAGAGGGGGGCATGGGAGGACAAAGCTGGTTTATTGATCTATATATCCAATTTAGACCTGAAAGATTTACAAACATAATTGGTACTGACTTTTGGTGGCAATTACCACAACGAAATAGTATTCTATATGAGACTAAGTTTGTTAATAAACCCGCCAGAATAAATGATCAAGGGATGCTTAGCGTTTTAATGCAAAGGAAGAGCAGTTTTCATCCTGATGAGAATAAATTGGTGATTAAAATACCAGATGATAAAGATATTTTTCATTCTCTTATATGTGGTGAGAGCTATGATAATTATTCTAAGGATCAAGGTGATAAATTTAGGTCCAGGCCTTTTTATCAAATGCAACGATCTGACAAGGGCATGTATCTAACTGGTTTGTTAAGTCTTTTTCCAGACCTATCATACGCATACCATATTTTTCAAAAGCGATATTGGAGAAGAATTTTTAAACTAATGGCTAATCAAGATGAATTAAAAGACCAAATATTAAAAACAGAGGTAATGAATAGGCTAAAAAAACATATTAATAAAGGTAGAGATTTTCAAAATTCCGTAGAGGATCGTGAATGGCTAGCTGAACAGGTAATTAATTTATCAAGGAGACATGCAAAACATATAAAAGATTTGACGTTCAGGCAGTTAGTAGATGAAGCTGAAGAAGAGATTCGCCAATATAATGAGAAACAGGAAAATAATCAGGTTACTTTAAACCCGAATGATTTAAGAGAGGAAGTGTCATCTATGCTTGTCTCTAATATATTACTACTAGGATTAATACCACGCTGTCCTAGGTGTGGTTATAGAATTTGGTATCCTATTAGTGAAATCAGTCAAACAATATCTTGCGAGGGGTGTAATAACACATACAGCATGGATGCTGAACAAACATGGTTTTATCGTCTTAATAGCTTAGTTAGAGATGCGGTATCTCAACATGGTATAATTCCTGTCTTATTAATATTAGGCCAATTGATGAATCGATTTAATGGCTCCTTTATGTTTTTTCCTAGTGCTAATTTATTTACAAAACCTATTAATTCCAACTCTGATCCTGAGCTAGATCAGGAAGTTGACCTTCTCTGTTTACAAAACGGCAAATTTATCATTGGCGAGATAAAACAGTCAGTCAAAAGTTTTCAGCCGTTGGATTTTGAAAAAATGGAGAAATTGGCAAAACTAATAAAACCAGATAAAATTATTTTTTCATCTATAGATAAAATTCCAAATAAAACAGTACGGGATGGTATCAATGGTCTGAAAAAATCTTTAAAGGATCTTGAAATTGATATTGATTGGTATCCATTATACGATTATTTTTTTGAACCATCACCACCGATGTAGTTGAGAAATAAATAAGTGTTTAATTGCATAACCAAAAACCACCCTCTCATCGAAGGCGGTTTTTTAAAATTAAACTTTTTAATTTATTTTATTTTTATTCTGACTCTATTTTTTTCCAAAGTATTTTCCAGTCCCCATTCTCTTTTACAAGTTGTAATTTACTATCTTGATTATAAGTATCGCCATTTACAAGGGGGTTGTTCATTTGATCCCAGACTATTGTAACAGAGGCATCTGTGATATCATCTTTCACTTCAATGTAATTATATGAGATGTCATTAAAGCCAGTGACAAAAAGCCCTCTTTCAGATTGAGAATCAACATAATCTTTTTGAGATACATTACTGGTATTTGCAATATATTGATAGGCATCTCCAAATTTTCTTTGCCCGTTGAGAGAATAATAATTTTTTAATACTTCCTTTATCTGATCTTCGGCACTTACTGTGATATTTGTCTGATTTATATTATTGCCATTACTTGCTACGATTCCGATAACAATAAAAATGGCAACAACACCAAGGACTATCCAAAGCGTCTTCTTGCTTTTCTTTTTTGGTTCCTGTTGTTGGTTTTGTTGATCCATAGATTTAATTGTTAGTTATTAATTAATTATTAAAGTTGGTTCATTATTTTTTATTAAGAGTTTTGCTAGTCATAGACTTTGATTATTTTAAGGATTGATAATCAAGATAATAATTATAAACCAAATAATAGTGAATAAAATACTGATTGCGATACAGTGTTCGCCCATTTTTTTGTCCAACTGATTATTTTTTATTAAATATGCAATACCCAGTATTATTCCGATAATCGGAAATAAAATACAAATAATTGTAAATACTGGATAACTGCTGTGGTGTCTAGCTTTTAATTTATTTTCGCTGATAGCCACTTTTAAATCACTGCCACAATGCTTGCATTTTACCGCCTCTTCTTGGATAATCTCAGCACAATACAGACATTTTTTTGTTGGTTTTTGTTCTATTGGTTGTTGATTATTCATACTTTTTTCTAATTAAAAATGATTATTTTATAAATTTTTTGGGGTACACAAAACCCCGGATCAGCTGGCAACCTTACGGCTACCCACACCCCTTTCGGGATATGACCCTTGGAAGAGTCGCTGAACACGGGGTTCAGTATTTTCCAAGGGTTTTGCATAACCATGCCACACAATATGTGCGGTTTAGGCTAAAATAAATGTTAATGTATCTACATTTTATCCTGTATTAAGGCCTTTTGCAAGGTAAATTTACCCTTAATACAGACTCACATCGGTTGTCTCACTTAGAACTAATGAAATTTGGAGTTTCAGTGGCAAGAAGGGGTTGGCTAGAACCCCGAGATGTAATTAACACCTTGCCATTCAAAAAAATTAAGGCTATACTAAATTTCTAAGGATTGAGCCTTATGATGTTTATTTGGATTATAGTCGGACTAATTGTTCTTATACTGATTTTCCTCTGGACCTTGTATAACGGTTTGGTCACATCTCGTATGAGAGTGAAAGAGAGTTGGAGCGGAATCGACGTCCAACTAAAAAGACGCAGCAATTTAATTCCGAATTTAGTTGAGGCCGTTAAAGGCTACGCAAAACACGAAAAATCTGTTTTCGAAAACGTAACGAAAGCAAGAAGTCAGATGATGAATGCCGGTAACGCTAAGGAAGCCGGCCAGGCAGATAACATCCTTACTGGAGCCCTTAAATCGCTTTTTGCGGTAGCGGAAGCCTATCCCGATTTAAAAGCGACCGAAAATTTCAAGCACCTTCAAGAAGAACTTTCTGATACTGAGACCAAAATAGCCGCCTCGCGCCAATTTTATAACTCTAATGTTTTGGATTTCAATACAAAAATTAAAGTTTTTCCGAACGTCCTCTTGGCTGGAGCCCTAGGTTTTACCGGTGAGCAATTTTTTGAAGCTGAAGAGTCCGCCAAAAAGCCTGTCAAAGTGAAGTTCTAACCTCTATATAGATGTCTACTAATACAGTTAAAATCTTCAGTGGATCAGCCCACCCTGATTTAGCAAAAGAAGTGGTCAGAAAAATTGGAAGAGGTGTGGGTAATATTGAAATCGGCCAATTTGCTGACGGAGAGTGGAATATTTGGGTTGATGAGTACGTTAATAACACTCAATCATTTATTATTCAACCTACCTGTCCACCCGTAGATACTAATATTATCCAACTTTGCCTTATCGCCGATGCTCTTCGACGTGAGGGGGCGCGGCGGATTTGTGCGGTGATACCATATTTTGGCTACGCCCGCCAAGAGCGCAGAACGAGGCCGGGAGAATCCGTCAGTGCCAAGGTGGCGGCTGATCTACTGGTAGCTGCTGGAGTTACTAAGGTTATAACAATAGATCTCCACGCGGAGGCTACTGTCGGCTTCTTCAACGTTCCCATCGTGCATCTGAGTGCTATTAATATTATGGCTAACCGTGTGAAGAAGGAAAATCTTTCCAATCCAGTGGTAGTCTCCCCCGACGTGGGCGGGGTAAGGAGAGCTCGTAACTTCGCTAATATTTTAAACTATTCCATTGCTGTGGTCGAAAAAAGACGATCAACCACTCGCAGAGACAAAGCGGAGGTTTTAGCTATGGGTGGAGAGGTAAAAGGTAGAGCAGCCATAATAATTGATGATCTTATCTCAACCGGTGGTACGATATTTGAGAACGCAAAAATCCTAAAAGGGGCGGGAGTTAAAAAAATAATAATTTGCGCTACTCACCCAGTTTTTGTAGGTAACTATAAGGAGAATTTAAATTCAAAGCTGATAGAGAAAGTTATTGTCACCGACACTATTCCAGTTCCTAAAACTAAGAGATTCAAAAATCTTGAGGTGGTTTCATGTGCTAAGCTGCTAGCGGATGCGGTAATAAGTGATCATCTCTAATGTAACCTTCAATACGTAACGTAAATTTGCTAAAATACGAGGGCTATGGCCAAATCAGCGTGGAGTCAGGTTGACACTAATAAGAGGAAAACTTGGTTTTTAATGATAGGCTTTTCCCTATTTGTAATTATTCTGGCT
>SDBT01016571.1_pt1 | contig 11662 bp, 13 predicted proteins | sample 2277101 | NCBI WGS metagenome assembly SDBT01 (sample SAMN10404973, study PRJNA504765) | marine sediment metagenome | isolation source: marine sediment core GS10_PC15, 103 cmbsf | place: Arctic Ocean: Southern Knipovich Ridge | collected 2010
ATATCAGTTGGCGCGCGCGCTGCAAAACTGCCGGGCGCGGGGCCGGGACTGTTTCAGTTGCGCATGCCCACTGCGGTATACTGGCCTGTCGCCAAGCCACCCGATCCGATGGAGGAGAGCCGTGGCCGGACCGATCAGGGCCGTCGTGTTTGACCTGGATGACACGCTCTACGACTGCACGGGCACGCTGCTAGAGGCGTCGCGCCGGCGCGCGGCCGAGGTGCTGACCGACGCGGGCCTGCCGTTGGGCGTCGAGGAGACGCTCGCGCTGCAGAAGGAGTTGGCCGACAAGTTCGGCCCCCACTTCCTGGTCTTCGACGAGATAGCCCGCCGATACGAGCTGGACAACGAAGCCATCGACCGGGCCTACCGGGCCTACAACAGCGACGCCGTCGGCGACATCCAGCCCTTCCCCGACGTCCTCTCCACCATCGGGGCGCTGCGCGGGGAGAGCGTGCTCTGCTTCCTGCTGACCAGCGGCGTCCACCGCCGCCAGTCAACGAAGGTGACGAAGCTCGGTCTGCAGGATGCCTTCGACGACGTGGTGATCAACGACGCCGAACGCGGCGAGCTGATGGGCGAGTCGCTGCGCCACTTGCTGAGCAAGTACCGCCTGCGCGCGCAGGAGGTGCTCGTGGTCGGCGACCGGCCGCCGGAGGAGATCCGCACCGGCAACGACCTGGGCACCGTCACCGCCCAGATGCTGCACGGCCGGTTCAGCTCCTTCGAGCCGCGCGACGAACGCGAGCGCGCCGACTACCGCATCCGCCGCATCAGCCAGGTGCCCACACTGGTGCGGCTGGCCAACATGAACAAGCACCCGGACGCCCTGCGCATAGTGGCCATCGGCGGCGGCACCGGGCTGCCCATCGTGCTGGAAGGCTGCAAGACCTACTGCAACGACCTGACCGCCATCGTCGCCGTCACGGACAGCGGCCGCTCCTCCGGCAAGCTGCGGGATGAACTGGGCATACTGCCCCCGGGCGACGCGCGCAACTGCCTGGTCGCGCTCAGCGAACCGGGCCAGAAGGAACGACTGCTCAACGCTCTGTTCCAGTACCGGTTCGGCAAGGGATCGCTGGACGGCGTGAGCCTGGGCAACCTGGTCATCGCGGCAATGACCGACATCGAGGGCAGTTTCGAGCGCGGCATCCGCGTCCTGAGCGACCTGCTGAGCATCCGCGGCCGCGTCCTGCCCCCCACGCTGGTCGACTGCCACATATGCGCGGAACTGGAGGACGGCTCGGTCCGCGAGGGCGAGGTGAACGTGCGCGGGCTGGACAAGCCGCCCATACGGCGCGTGTTCCTCAAACCCGAGGCGCCGGCCGCTTTCCACGAAGCGGTTGACAGCATACTGGGCGCGGACCTGATCGCGATCGGACCGGGCAGCCTGTTCACCAGCGTCCTGCCCAACCTGCTGGTGCCCGGCATCCGGGAGGCCCTGGCCGGCGCCCGAGCAGAGAAGATCTACATCGGCAACATCGTCACCCAGCCCGGCCAGACCGACGGCTTCAACGCAGCCGACCACCTGCGCGAGATCGTGCGCTACTGCGGCGAGGGAGTCGTGGACTATGCCATCTTCAACTCGCGCTTCCCCGAAGACAGCATCCTCGAGCGCTACCGCGCCGAGGGCGCGGACGTCGTCCGGGCCGACCCGTCGCTGGACGAGATCAACGTGCAGATAGTGAACGCCGACCTGGTGGAGGACCTGGACGGGCAGCGCGTGCTGTGGGAGAAGCAGGACCTGCTGCGCCACCACCCCGACAAGCTGGCCGACGCCCTGTGCCGCGTCTACGCCGGCCTGGATCCCTGCCGCGCCTGAGGAGCGGGTTCCAGGTCTCAGGTTTCAGGTTTCAGCTCGGGGCGTGCGGTGCCGGCCCTGAAACCTGGAACATGGAACCTGGAACCGCCGTTCAGTGCGTCGCGTCCCACAGGTCGCGTCGCATGTCGGCGGCGGCTGCGGCGACGGCCTCCCGCCAGCGCTCCTCGCCGAACTCCTCGGCGTAGGGCTCGCGCGTCCAGGCGAAGATGATGCCCCGCGACGAGTTCACCACGGCGCCCTCCCCTTCGGCGTCGAAGGCCGGCAGCACGTCGGCCACGCCCCCGCCCTGCGCCCCGAACCCCGGCACAAGGAATGGCGCGTTCGGCATCAGCTCTCTGAGGCGGGTCAGTTCCTCCGGGTAGGTGGCGCCCACCACTGCCCCCACGGCGCTGTAGCCGCAACGACCGCGCAGGCTCCGGCCCCATTCGTCCACCAGCGCCGCGACGCGCTCGTAGAGGGGCTCACCGTCCACGCGCAGGTCCTGTATCTCGCCCGATGACGGGTTGCTCGTCTTGACCAGCACGAACAGGCCGCGTCCGTGCGCGGCGGCGGCCTCCACGAACGGGCTCACCCCGTCGCTGCCCAGGTAGGGGTTGATGGTGGCGGCGTCGACCGTGAAGTCGCCGTCCGGCGCGCCGACGTGGGCGGCCGCATACGCGGCGGCCGTGCTGGCGATGTCGTTACGCTTCACGTCGCCGATGACGATCAGTCCCTGCTCGCGCGCGTAACGTATCGTCGCGGCATAGGCGGCCATGCCGTCGCAGCCGAGCTGCTCATAGAAGGCCACCTGCGGCTTCACGGCCACGGCGTGGTCCCTGACGGCGTCGATGACGGCCCGGTTGAAGGCCAGGACGGCATCGGCGGGCGCCGCGTCGCCAAACTCGCCCGGCAGCAGCTCGGCCCTGGGGTCGAGCCCCACCACCACCTGACTGCGCTTGGCGCGCGTCTGCTCGATCAGCAGGTCGGCGAAGTTAGCCTTCGGCATGGGGCTCCTCCTCCCGTCACGGGCTCGGGCTGACTATACGGACAGCACCCGCTCAATGCAACGCCCCGAAGGGGGCACGCTCCCGAAGGGGGCGCGCTTGCGGGTTGACACGACCGTGTTCCGGAGGTACAGAGAACGTGCGGCATTGGTGATCGTGGCCGCAGATCAGTCAGGTCCATTCGGCGGAGGTGCGGAGATGGCTCAAACGACCGCTTATGTTCTGGTGCAAACCGCGTCGGGCAACGCGCTTACGGCTACCCGGGCCATCGCGGCAATGCACGGCGTCAGGGCGGCCCACACCGTCACCGGGGTCTACGACATCATCTGCCAGGTGGAAGCCGAGAGCCTGGAAGAGCTGGCCGGCACTGTCGTGGACCGCATACAGGGTGTCGAGGGGGTTAGACGTACCGAGACAGCGCTGATCGTCCACGGATAGCGACGCGGGTCCCCAAGAATCCCGTCAATGGGCTCCAGGGACCGTCTCGCAAGTCCGACGGACTCAACAGCCCCACGACCCAAACCGCACACCGGCACGGTGTTTGCAACACCGGTCCGGAGCTAACATGCGACAGGCTCACCGGTTACGGTGCCAGGCGGGTACGCGGTCGGGCCGCATCACAGCGCGGACCGGACCATCCGGCGCAAACGGGCCCGCGCGGCGAGCGAGACGCACCTAGGGAGCGATCACATGCGCATCACGTTCTTCACCATTCTCGGGCTGTGCGGGCTTGCTGCCGGGGTCCTCTTCTTCCCTCCGTTGCGGGAAAAGGCGGACCTGGTCCTGTTCAACGCTGCCAGCGCTTCCGGCGGCGCCTCGCAGGACGCGCCCAGCCCTCTGGAAAACGCCGCAGACACTACCTGCGATGCCCTGAAATCCCTCCTGGGTAAGGAGTGCGATGAAGGGGACGATGACGCAGACCAGCGCGCTGCGGCCAACGACGAGACGGTCTGACGCGGAATCAGCGCCGGCGGCGGGGGCTGCCGGCTCAACTCCTCTCGGGCACAACCACACGGCGGGGCCGTACGCCTGCCGCCTGCCTGTTGGGGCAAGACCAGAAGTGCGGAGGAGGGATGGGAGCATGAGGACCATGGATATCCTGCTTGCCGTGGGGGCGGCGTTGGCACTGGCGATCACTGCCGGTTGCAGTATCCTGTAGCAGTCCCTGCCCCCGGGAGTGAGCGCTTTGAGAGTAGACGTCGACGCCATCTGTCGCGATGTGCTCGCCCGCGGAGCCACAGAGGCGGACCTCGACGACGCCGTCCGCGCTGCGTGCGACGATGTCTGCGATGACGGGGCCAACGCGGCCGGCCCAGTCCTGCGCATGATCGACCTGCTTGCGGAACTGAAGGACACGCCGCGCCTGGACGCCGTCCGCAGCCTGGCGGAAAGCGAGGCCACCGCCGAGACCCAATCCTCCAGCCGGACCACGACCTTCCCGCACGGCAGCCAGGTTGAGGGCAGCGTAGTCACGCAGACATGGTCCTCGTCGGAGGGTGACCTGCCGCCCGAGATCCGTGACCGCATCGCCGGGATGCCGGCGCCCGAGCGCCCCCTGCCGGGCGCGGGTGGCGGGTCCGGAATCCAGGCCGCCTTCGACCAGGCGCTCAATCAGGGCAGGTCGCAGTTCGGTCTGGGCTCGCACGTCGGCGCGCCGTTCTGGGTGGTGGTCCTGATCCTGGCGGCCGCGATGCTTGCCGGCGCGGCAGCCGCAGTCTTCTTGGTATCGAGAGACAACGGCGCCGCCGGAGCGAACCAACCCCCCGCCGCGATCCAGGAAGATGTCGCCCCCCTCACGCCGTAGCAGCCCCCGCCTTAGCCGGGCCCCAGGCTGAAGCCTGGGCTGCACCGGCAGCCCTGCCGCTAAGGGCTCGGGGCACGGTCGGAAGGCGCCGTCACTCAGCCTTAGGCTCTGCGATGCGGGTACCGCGTTCGCGGGCGGCGTCGCGCAGGAGCACGACCGCCGCGTCGTCATCGCCGGCGTCGGTGAGCAGTTCGGCAGCGCGCGCGCCGTCGCCGGTGATGAAGTAGTGGAAGGCCAGCATGAACGTGGCGTCCGCGTTACCCCCCTGGCCCGCCAGGTCCTGGATGGCCGCCGTATATCGATCCGGCACGCTGAAGGCCTCGGCCGGGTCCATCCTGACCGTCGACAGGTCGGGCATGGCCTCGATGCCGAGCCTGAGCTGCTCGGCCGCGCGGACCGATTGCTGGACGCCGACCATGGCCACGGCCAGGGCCATGCGGGCCGGCCCGTTGACGGGCTCGTCCGCACAGCAGCGCTGGAAGGCAGCCAGCGCCTCGCCGAACCGTCCGAGTCTGAGCTTCGCCTCGCCGAGCGCGAACAGCAGCGACACGTTCTCCGGCCCGCCCAACATGGGCGAGAGCCGCGATGGGAACTGGCCGCCGACCGGTTTCGCAGCGGGGAGCTTCGGCCGCGCGGCGGCCGGTTGGGCCTCGACGGGCGCTCGGGCCGCGCCCCCCGGTCGGGCCGCGACCGCTGCGGGCGGCAACGCTGCCGGCTGCGGGCCGGCGTCGGGCGCCTCGGGCGCCGGCTCTCGGCGGGCGGCGACTGCGCGCGCGCTGCGCATTTGGTGGACCAGGCTCCAGTAGTACTGCGGGGGCATGCGTTGCCCGGCCGGGGGATGGACGTAGATGGTCATGGGGGCCTTGCCGGGCTCATTGATGGTGATGGCCACCTGGTTGGCGCCGCCGCCGGGACGGTAGAAGTACCGGTTGATGGGATCGTAGGACCCGCGGTTGGCCGACGGCCGGTAGCGCCGCGCGACCGCGCCCCTGCGGGGGGCACGCTGGGCGGGACGGGCTGGGGCCGCCGGGCGGGCCTCTTCGGCCGCTTCCTCCTGGGCCCGGGCAGCGGGGGTGACAGCCCAGAGGCAAGCTGCCAGCACGGCGAGGACTGCTGCACGCTTCAAGCTCATGACACACCTCGAGGTGCTGCTGGTGCATGGCCCTCATTCTACATCATCGCAATGGCCATAGCCACAAGCAACAACGCCGGCATAGAGACGGCCGAAGCCGGCATGAAGACGGCCCCCCGCATCTGCGGAGGGCCGGTACGTCGACCGTATGTGGCGTGTGTCCCTTCTGCTCCTTCCATGCATCGACTCAGTCGGTATCGGCGTCGTCGCTGGGCTCGGCAGCCCTGCGGCGCTCGGCTGCAAGGAGCAGCCCCAGGACGAGCTGGTCCGCCCGAGCGGCCTCATGCGCGGAACGCAGGACGTCAGATGCCTGCTCGTACCGGCCGGAAGCCAGGTACTGGAACCCGAGCAAGAGGCCCAGGTCGGCGTCGTCCGGCGCGCCCTGGACGGCCTCTCGGAGCCGACCCTCGACCTTCTCGTAGGCCGAAGGACCGCCATACACGTCCACCACGTCCAGCCTTACCCCACCGGGGTCGGGCATGGACGCCAAGCCAGAACGCAGCATGTAGGCCGCGTTCTCATATTGCCCGTCACCCGCGCACGCCAGCGCCAGGGCGATCCGTGTCGACGGATCGTCCGGTTCCGTGCGCAGCGCATGACGGAAAGCTGCGGCCGCATCGGTGAAGCCGCCTTCCCTGAGCTTCGCTTCGCCCAGGGTGAAGGCCGGTCCCCTCTGCCGGGGGCCGCCCAGCGATGCGGACAGCGCAGAGCTGAACCGCAGCGCCTCGTCCGCAGTCTGCGCCTCGTGCGGCGCGGTCGAGTCCCCCTCTTGCGGTCCGAAAGTCTGGTAGACGCCCCGTTGCTCCTGGGCGCCCGTGCCTGCCTCCGTTGCGGGCGGCACGGCGACTACCGTGTAGGAGTTGGTGTAGTAACTCGACGGGTAGGTGTACGAGTAGCCGTAACCGTAGTACGGCCAGTAGTAGTAACTGTTGTACGGGTAGTAGCCGTAGCTGCCGTAGAAGTACGGCCAACCCAGGTAGAGTCCGTAGGAACTCCTGTGACTTCTGCGGTGACCACGGCCCGACTTCCTATAGCCGCTGCTGCGACGGCTCCTGCTGTAGCTGGAGCTCGGCCGCCGGCCCATGGGATGGGTCCGGTGGCGACTGGCATAGTAGCTGAATGGGCTTCTTCTGCCCGACCGGCGCGTCCCACGTGTCCCGGCACGTCGAGAGACTGTACGCCTCCCCCCGCGGCTCATGCTGCCGCTTCTGGAACGGGAGCCGCTGCGGGACGATCCGCGGCTCGAACGACTGACCGAGGACCTGGACCCGCCGGAGCGCCGACCGCCACTGCGGCCCCCTCCGCTGCGGCGACCCGCCGCATCTGTAGCGGCAGACCCGATCAGCATGGCCGCAGCCACTGCAAGGGCGACCAGTATCCTTGCTCTCATCGGTCCGCCTCCCTGTATCGGGTACATCCCCCTCACACCTTCATTCTACCCCAGGGACTGCCCCTTGCCTACTGGTTGTGGCGACGGGCGGTCCATCTGCAGCCGAAAGCGGCTCTGGAGGCCACGCCGGGGGACTCGGACCCGGCGCCGGCCCTTGACCGGGACACCGATTACTGGTAGAGTACCGCCCTGGGAGCGGCGTAGGCACCCCTCCCGAGCATGATAGCACACCGGGCCCCTGTGGCAGCCTAACCGCCTTCCTGCAAGGGACTTAGCTGTCGAATGCCCTCTTGCCGCCCACCCCTCATGCACACCGAAACATGCACGCCAGGAGCCTCACCGGTGCGCGGCCGCGGGGAGCACACGCCACAGGGAGCCCGGAGCGATATATCGGAGTCGAGTCTTTGTCACAGGTCAAGCAGAACATTCGAGTACGGTTCAGCAAGCAGGGAGACATCAGGTTCACATCGCATCATGACCTGATGCGGCTGTTCGAGCGAGCGCTCCGGCGCGCTGACCTTCCCGTCGCTGCCAGCGAGGGCCACAATCCGCGCCCTCGCCTCAGCTTCCCCATGGCCCTCAGCGTGGGCCACACCGGCCTGAACGAAGTGGCCGACGTGGGCCTGAGCGAATGGGTCCGACCCGAGGAGTTTCGGGGCAGGCTGCAGGCGCAGCTTCCCCCCGGCCTGAAGGTCAACGCCGCCCAGGCCACGCAGATCAACCCGCGCCGCCAGCCCACAGAGCTGTCCTACCGGGTGCCACTCTGCGACGGCCACTCACTGACGGCGCAGGCCGTCGACGAACTGCTCAGCAAGGACGAGGCGGTCGTCACCCGGGTCCGCAAGGACCAGGTGAGACAGCTTGACGTCCGCCAGTACGTCAAGGCGTTGCGCTTCGACGGGGAATGCGTGGAGATGCTGCTCTCCTACACGCAAGAAGGCACCGCCAAGCCGGAAGAGGTCATGGAAGCGCTCGGCTGTCGTGAAGGTACGGACTACCGCCAGGGCCGCATCGAACGCACCTACGTGAACGTGTCTCTCGCGAACTGAACGCCCGAGAAAGGCGTAATATGAATAAGGAAATGCTGGTCAACGTCGTAGAGGAGGAGGAGGTGCGCATAGCCGTCCTGGAAGACGGCAAACTGTCGCAGCTCTACCTGGAACGCACGGGCCAGGAGCAGATCGTCGGCAACATACACAAGGGCATCATCGTCAACCTGGTGCCCAACATCGAAGCCGCGTTCGTTGAGTTCGGATACCGCAAGCACGGGTTCCTGCACGTCTCGGACGTGCTGGCCTCCGCCGCCGCTTCAGGGAAGGGCCGGAAGAGCGGCGATATCCGCAAGCTCCTGCGCGCCGGACAGGAAGTGATGGTGCAGGTCACCAAGGAAGGCATCGGAGACAAGGGCCCCAGCCTCACCACGTTCCTGAGCCTGCCCGGGCGGTTCCTGGTGCTGATGCCCGGTCTGAACCGGCGCGGCGTCTCGCGCAAGATCGCCAACGACGAGGAGCGGACCCGGCTGCGCAAGATCGTGGGCAAGCTGGACATACCCCCCGACATGGGCGTCATAGCCCGCACGGCCGGCATGGGGCGCTCCGAGAGCGACTTGAGCCGCGACCTGGAGTACCTGCTGCGCCTCTGGCAAACCATGAGCGAGCGGGCGAAGAAGACGAAAGCACCCGCCGTCGTCTACCAGGAAAGCGACCCGGTCACGCGCGTCATCCGCGACGTGTTCACCGAGGACATCCGCCGCATCGTCGTGGACAGCCAGGACGTCTTCGACAAGGTGCGCGAGTTCCTGCGCGTCGTCATGCCGCGCCACGTGCGCAAGGTCAAGCTCCACCAGGACAACACCCCCCTGTTCCACCGCCACGGGGTCGAGGAAGAGATCGAGAGGATGCACAGCCGCACCGTCCAGCTCCCCAGCGGCGGCAGCATTGTGCTGGAGCAGACGGAAGCCCTGGTGGCCATCGACGTCAACAGCGGGCAGTACAAGGGTCGCGGCGACGCCGAGGAGACCGCCTTCCGGATCAACCTGGATGCCGCCCCGGAGATCGCCCGGCAGATACGACTGCGCGACCTGGGCGGGGTCGTCGTCATCGACTTCATCGACATGGAGGACCAAGGCCGCCGCACCAAGGTAGAGAAGGCGTTCTGGGAGGCCCTAAAAGGCGACCGCTCCAGGCTGCGGATGCTCAAGATGTCCCCGTTCTGCATCGTGGAGATGACCCGCCAGCGCAGGCGCCAGAGCCTGCAGCAGTCCACCTTCAAAGAATGCCCGCAGTGCCGCGGCACCGGATACGTAAAGAACAGGGAGACCGCCGCCCTGCAGATACTGCGCCAGGTAAAGGCGGGACTCGACGGCAAGGAGCTGGACACCGTAGAGGTGCGCGCCGACACCGAGGTGGCCAACTATCTTTCCAATGACATGCGCGGCCGCCTGGGCGAACTGGAAAGCGAGACCGGCAAGGTCATCCGCGTGCTGGCCGACGCCACACTGGACCCGGGCCGGCACGAGGTGAAGTTCCTCAACTCCGCCGGCAAGAACGTCAAGGGCAGGAGGAGATAGCCCCGCGGTCGCGGCTGCGGTCGGCAGCTAGGCCGACATCGACATCGACATCGAGGGTGAGGCCGTCGACGTACAGTTGAATGGGCGCCGCGCTTCTGCTATCATATCGCTTTGCCGCAATTCCCAAACACATCCGTTGGGGACGCAGGTATGTACGCCGTTATCGACAACCACGGTAAGCAGTACAAGGTCCAGACCGGCGACCAGGTCCAGGTGGACCTGATGGATGCCGATGAAGGTGAACTGGTGCAATTCGACCGCGTGCTGATGGTGGGCGGAGACGGAGAGGCCCGTATCGGCACGCCGCAGCTCGAGGGTGCGCGCGTCCTGGCAGAGGTCATGCGGCACGAGAAGGGCCGCAAACTGACCATGATGCGCTTCCAGGCAGTCGGCAATAAGCAGGCCAAGATGGGCCACCGCCAGAAGTACACGCGCGTGATAATCCGCGAAATCCACCCCGAGTGATCCCAACCGCGAGGCTGACCGATGGCACATAAGAAGGGACAAGGGTCGTCGCGCAACGGGCGCGAAAGCAACCCCAAGTACCTGGGCGTCAAGCGCTACGCCGGGCAGACCGTGAGGGCCGGCACCATACTCGTGCGCCAGCACGGCACGCGCCTGCTGCCGGGCCGCAACGTGGGAGTCGGCCGCGACTACACGCTGTTCGCAAAAGCGGACGGCGTGGTGGCGTTCTCGCCGAACCGCCGCGTCAGCATCGTCACTGCCTGACGGCCGCCGCGCGACCACTGAGATTCCGACGGCCGTCTCCCGAGCGAGGGGGGACGGCCGTTCCATTTCCGCTGCCGCCCACCAGTGACCAGTAACCAGTAACCAGACAACCAGTGACCAGTAACCAGTAACCAGACAACCAGTTAACCAGATAACCATCAACCGCCTTTCCCATGCGATTCGTCGACGAAGCCATAATCCGCGTGAAGGCCGGTGACGGAGGCGACGGGGCCGTCAGCTTCCGCCGGGAGAAGTACGTCCCACGCGGCGGCCCGAACGGCGGCGACGGCGGCGACGGCGGCGACGTCATCATCACGGCCGACCCCAACATGGCCACGCTGCTGGACCTGGTCAGCCGGCGCGAATACAAGGCCGGCGACGGCGGGCGCGGCAAGTCCAAAGACCAGCACGGCGCCAACGGGGACGACGTCCTCATCATCATCCCCGTCGGCACCATCGTCATCGACCACGATACGGGCATCACGCTGGTGGACCTGAAGGAAGATGGCCAGACCACCGTGCTGGCCGAAGGCGGTAAGGGCGGACGGGGCAACGCGCACTTCAAGGGAGCCCTCAATCAGACGCCCACCGAGTATGAGGAAGGGACCCCGGGCCGCGAGCGGCATCTGCGGCTGGAACTCAAGCTCGTGGCCGACGTCGGACTGGTCGGCCTGCCCAATGCCGGCAAGTCCACGCTGCTCTCCCGCATCAGCGCCGCCCACCCCAAGATCGCCGACTACCCCTTCACCACGCTCCGGCCCATGATCGGCATCGTGGACACGGACGCCTACAGCCGCTTCACCGTGGCCGACCTGCCCGGCCTGATCGAAGGCGCCCACGAAGGCAAGGGGCTCGGCGACGAGTTCCTGCGCCACGTCGAGCGCACGCGCGTACTCGTCCACCTGATCGACGCCATCCCATTCGACGGCTCCGATCCGGTGGCCAACTACCACGCCATACGCGATGAGCTCGCGCAGCACGGCGCCGGCCTGACCGACAAGCTCGAACTGGTCGCCGCCACGAAGATCGACCTGCACGGCTCGGAAGAGGCAGTGGAGCGCCTGCGCCGGGAACTGCCCGTGGATGTGATGCCCATCTCGTCCGTCACCGGCCAGGGCCTGCGCGAACTGATCGGCCGCGTCCTCCTGATGCTCGAAGCAGCCGACGAGCAGGCCGAAGCCGAATCCGAAGCCGAACCCCCCGCCGAACTCTGACCGGTCAGCCTCCTCCCCC
>SDBT01016572.1_pt1 | contig 11662 bp, 16 predicted proteins | sample 2277101 | NCBI WGS metagenome assembly SDBT01 (sample SAMN10404973, study PRJNA504765) | marine sediment metagenome | isolation source: marine sediment core GS10_PC15, 103 cmbsf | place: Arctic Ocean: Southern Knipovich Ridge | collected 2010
TGAATCATACCTCAGGAATATCAAACCTGATGAATGAATCACATTGCGGGAATATCATCTTGTCGGAATGAACCAACGTTGCTGATTATCATCAAAGCTGAATGAACCACCGAATACGAATATCAATGCTCGCGAATGAGTAATGTCTAATGATTATCAAGACGGGCGAACGTTAATAGGTCAGGTTTAGCAACCTGACCTATTTTTTATCGTTATTGCTCCTAATAAAAACTTCTATTTTACTAAATGTTAACTTGTGGTATAATTTTGACACACCCTGAAAATCAGAGGAACAGAACATGTTTGATGACGACAATGATGACGACCTTATCAGTGAAAATGATCCTGGTATCAGGTCTAGTGTAATACTTTTAACAAAGGATCTTGTTGATGCAGCGACTGATCTGTCAATTGACGAGGTGCGATTCCTTGTGGATTCGTACTATATTATTCAAAAAGACCGTATCAGGTCTAAAGCACAAGTAAAGGCTCTTGCGAAGTCTGGTGAGCCACATAAAGTCATTGGTTGGCTGGCTGAGCAGTCTCGTGTTCTTGAATATCAAATTAAACGTACCCTTGCCAAGTTTTCTGAACACCATGCATATGGTGACTGGCCCTTGTCGGTTACAGGTATAGGCCCTGTTATTACTGCGGGGCTTATCTCGCACATTGACATGGGGAAAGCGCCTACAGCGGGCCATATCATGAGCTTTGCTGGACTTAATCCCACGAAACTGTGGCTTAAGGGACAAAAACGGCCCTGGAACGCTGATTTGAAAACTCTATGTTGGAAAATTGGTGAATCCTTTGTGAAAATGCAAAATCGTGAAAGTGATGTGTATGGTCATCTTTTCGTTATTAGAAAAGATGAAGAATGGACTAGGAACCTTAACGGAGAGTTTTCTGACCAGGCTGCTAAGGTTTTAGAAGACAAGAATATTGGAAAAGACACTATGGCCTATGCATTTTATTCAGGCCAGTTTTCTCCGGTACAAATTCATAATTATCTTAGAAATAATGAACCTATACCTGAGGGACTTAAACCAGATGGTACAACTCCTACACTACGTATGTTGCCACCAGCTCATGTCCATGCACGCGCAAGACGGTGGGTAGTCAAAATCTTTATAAGTAACCTCCATGAGGTTTGGTTTGAACTGTATTATGATAAGCCTGCACCGGAGCCGTATCCGTTTGCTCACCTTGGGCATACCCACAAGATTAATCCTCTTAAGAAAAAGAAATAAAAAGAAGGAAATCATCAACTAGGAATAGCATCAAACTAGAATGAACCATCTGATAGGAATATCAAAGAAAGGGAATGAACCACTAGATCAGAATATCATATGACGAGAGTGAACTACCATTCGAGAATAGCAATTGTAGCGAGTGAACCATCGCCGCGGAATATCATAATGGAGGAGTGAACCATCCTGTTGGAATATCAATGGTGGAGAATGAACCACGAGATAGGAATACTAAACTGATTGAATGAATCAAATGTCTGGAATATCAAATTGGTCGAGTGAGTAAAGCCGATCGAATAACACGGCCCTAGAACGAGTCAGAAGACTATGATTATCAGATTCCATGAACGAATCAAAACGCAAGAATATCATGGACATAGAATGAGTCAGAGCGATTGACTATCAAAACGAAGGAACGTCATATGTCAGATGTTAAAGAAACTGTCATTAAGTTTGTTGCAAAACAATTAAAAAAGAATGAAGAAGAAATTACTGGATCTTCACAGCTCGAAGAATTAGGTGCTGACAGTATTGATATGGTCGAATTTTTAATGTTATCTGAAGATATATTTAAAATTGATTTAGATGTTGAATTGGCTGAAGATGTTAACACTATTGATGAGATGATTGTTTTAATAAAAAAGGAACTAGATAGAAAATAGCCATTCGACCTGAATATCATAGACTCGGAGCGTTAATAGTCAGCTTCCACGAGTATCAAAGCACAAGAACGTTTTTTACTAAGAATGATATTTTGTCAAGTCAGTTATCCACAGACCATTGGAAGTTGTTAAGTCATCATACACATTAGGATGTGTATGAAATGTGAAAATTCAAGATGTTCTGGCTTCTTTCATTTTTTATGTTAATATTCATTCGTAGGCATAAATTATGCCAAGAATAATTCAGATAAACAATGGATGGAGGAAATATAGGGTAAATACTAAATTGAAAGTTAACCCTAAAGATCTTCCTGCAAGGTGGGTTTGTAATAAGTGTTTATCGGTGAAACATTATCGTGTTTCCCGTGAAGCAGAATATTTTACGGTGCCAATCTGTTGTAATATTCCAATGTTATTAGCTGGTGAACCAAAATACCTAAAAGGAGTTGGGTATATTGATCCTGTAGATAATCTTGCAAGAAGACATTTTATATGTTATCCTAAATGAGTAGTAAAAACAAAATAATAGAATATGAAGAAAACCAAAGAACAGCGAGCGATAAGTTTAGGGACTTTGATTGTCAGAAGGTTATCTGCCGTAAGAAAAAAAGTAGATGCTTATCCTGCTGCTGAAATTAAAGATATTACACGTCAAGTACGAGAATTAGAACATTGTATTGAAAAAGCCCATAAATATTGGGATAAAGCTTTGATACGTGCTGAAATCTCTGAAGATATAGCAAGAAAAACGATTCAAAATACTAGTGAGGTTTTTAAGTTGTTGAAGGGCCAGGAAACAGCCGGAGACGTGCAGAAGATTTTAAAACGTACTATGGCACTGCATACTGACCTTGTGTACGCCTACAGGGCTGAAAAACCCAAGAAAACCGTAAATAATGGGGGGGATAAGCCTGTAACGGCTATTAAGCTTGGAAAAGTTAGGAAAGCCAGGAGAAAGCTTAAAAAATACCTTAAAGAATTTCCAGAACATGATCAAGGTGATTTAAGGGTTTTTGAAGCTTTTGAACTTTTGGAAAAATTTTTAAATAAGTGATAATTGTATTCTAAGTTATAATGTTGTATCATAAATGTATAGAATGTATTCAGAATTACTGAATCTGGAAACCAAGGAGAGTGGCCCTATGCTCTAGGCTCAATGTCATCCCGTCAAGGATTACTTAGAGGGGTCGGAATTTTCCGGCCCCTCCTGTTCAGTTAAGTTGATTACCGTGGTTTAATGTATCGTAATGGTTTAGTTATTCCTATTAATATTTCTTCACCATCTGGCCAACATTTGTATTTAAGTCTGTGACAGAAAGATATCATTGCACAGACCGAAAAGAAAACAACATATACAATGAGGATTCCTATCATGATTTTCATTGTCTTTCCCCAAGATCATTAAAATCCTGCGTAGTGACAGTTTCACCACTTTTTATTGTTTGATCTTCTGGTCCTCTTAGGTGACCAATGTTTTTGAATCCATCCCACATATTTCCAGTAATACCTCCATCTCTTTTTCTTAATTGAATTTTTGGTTGTCCTGGCAACTGTACTTGTTCCATATAAATTACTGGATCATCACAACGACCAATTACAACCCACATATTTCCTTTTTCATCTTGGAACAAGTCATTTGGTTGGGCTTTATCAATATCTCTTGACATTATCCACCTTCCATTTCTTTTGATGGTAAATATTGGTTTGCTGACATAAGCATGTCAGTTAATTCTTCAAAATTATTTCCAACATTGAACATATGAATTATTTCTTTTTCTTCATGTTCAGTTTTTACTCTTAATAATAAAACATATCCATGTACTTCAGCATTATCTAATACTTCTTGTATTTCTTTTCGTGTTTCTTCGTCTTCTTGAGTTGTTTCATTTAACATAATTACCTGTGACATGATTATCCTCTACTTTCCTTTTCAGATTTAGACATTTCAGATTCGATATTCTCAAAAACATGGTACGCTGGTCCTCCTTCAAATATTGATACTGTTCCAATATATTTAAGATGCCCTTCACTAAAAGTTGATTCATGTGTTAATATCTTAAGTTCTTTTTCTTCCATAGTATTATTTGGATTACAAGCAATAAATAATTGTATGAAGCCATTATTATATCTCAAGTCAAATATCATAGCACCGTATGGTAGTTGAATTTTTATGAGTTCTTTAATTGGAATGTCAAAATATTGGATAGTGTATTTTGTCTGCTCAGGCATGTCTAACAGAATCTCAATCATTGTTTGTTTGGTTATCAAAAATAGTAAACGTTTAATTAATCGAATACAATGTTCTATACAATGTTACAAATATCAGGTATTGTGCTGTAGATTCTATCGGAGATATACGCATGTTTGATAATTTGCGTCTAAAAATTGCTCAATCAATGTTACCAAGAAATTCAGGTTCTCCATATCAATTAACTTTGACTTCGCCAACTTCAACACAATCAACAGCTCCAAGACTTGGTACTAGTGAACTTCTAGATGCTTATACAACAATGCCTTGGTTACGGGCTTTGGTAAATAAGGTTGGGAAGTCTGTTGGATCTGCTCATTGGGTTTTGTTTAATGTTAGTGAATCTGGAAACAACTTAAAATCAATTCGTCCTTATAAATTACAACGTGCTCCAATAGAATTGCGTCAAAAAATAATTGATAAATATTCTAAAAAAGATAGAATTCGTGAAATAGAAAATAATCCGTTATTGGATTTGTTGGTAAAAGGTAATAGTCAATTTTTAGGTCAGACAGTTTTTCAACTTGTTCAAACACATTTAGATCTTGTTGGTGAAGCCTTTCTTATTAAAGAACGGAATATTTTAGGAACCCCTGTTAATCTCTGGCCTATACCACCTGACTGGATTAATGCGCTGCCAACTGCTGATAATTTTGCATATCAGCTTACTATTGGTGCGGTAAGATTTGATGTTCCAATGACGGAAATTATTCCGTTTATTGATCCTGATCCTGCTAATCCTTATGGTAGAGGTACTGGAATTGCTAAATCTCTTGGTGATGAGCTTGAAACAGACGAATTTGCTTCTAAGCATTTAAAGAATTTCTTCTTTAATAGAGCACGTCCTGATATTATTATTGCAGGTGATAATTTAGGAATGTCTGATACAAAACGTTTGGAAGAACGTTGGTTGGAAAAACATAGAGGTTTTTGGAATGCTTTTAAACCTCATTTTCTTAGTCGTAAGGTTGATATAACACAACTTGGTCAATCATTTGAAAATATGCAAATGGTTGATATTAGAAAACATGAACGTGATACTGTTATTCAAGTTTATGGTTTCCCTCCGGAAAAATTTGGTATTGTAAATGAATCTAAGCGTTCAACAATTGCTGCCGCAGATTTGTTTTGGAGTAAAGATGTTTTAACTCCGCGTTTAGAACATATTCGCATGATTCTACAAGAAAAGTTAGTGCCAGATTTTGATCCTAGAATTGTTTTAGATTATGAGCTTCCTGAAGTTCAAGATTCTGAACATAAACTAGCGGTTATGAAAGTAGCACCTTGGGCTTGGAGTAGAAATGAGTGGCGAGCTACAATTGGAACAGATCCTGATAAGAAGCGTGGTGATGTTTATGTACAGCAATTGAATCTTAATGAGGTTCCTACTGAGACACCTGTTGATGAAGTTCCATCAGCTCCTATTGAAGATATTCCAGCTATTGAAGATAATACTTTAGATCAATCATTAATTTCTGAGGCTGTAAATAATAATCTTGGAAAAATGTGTGATGCAGTAAAAAAGAAATTATTACTTAAACAATGTGATGATTAATATACGATGTTGCATTGTATTTAAAAAGTCGTTATCGTTTGTTTTAGTATTCAATAGAATATGTTAGGCAGAAAGGTATCATCATAAACATGGCGCGGCTTTTTAATGCGCGAGGAATTACAAATGTCTGATAATCTTACCTTCGTTTCCTCTAAGGATTTTAAGAAGGTTGTAAAAGATCCAGAATCAGACAGTGCTGATCGTCTGGTAGTACGTAAACAATACGTTCCAGAGGAGATCAAACAAAAAGGTGATAGTAATTCACGTATTTTTGATTTTGTAATCAGTACTGGTGTTGTTGACCGAGATATGGACACTGTTAGTACAAAAGGATGGGATCTTAAGCAATATAAGAAGAATCCAATTGTTTTGTTTTCTCATGATAGTCATCGACCTCCAATTGGTCGTGGTATAAATATTAAGTTAAAAGACGATAAGCTTAGAGCCAGTGTCGAATTTATGGATAATGATATTGACACTACAGGCTTTAGCGATACAATCTTCAGAATGGTACGTGGTGGATTTTTGCGTGCTACATCTGTAGGCTTTATTCCTAAAGAGTTTGAGTTTTCAGATGACGAAGATCGTGGTGCTGATTCATTTTTTGGTGGAATAGATTTTCTCAAGCAAGAGTTACTTGAATTTTCTATTGTTCCTGTTCCTTCAAATCCAGAAGCATTGATTGAGGCACGTTCTAAAGGTATTGATACTACTCCTTTATTTAAGTGGTTTGAGGAAGCTTTAGATGATTGGGCTGAGTATAAAGGCATGTTGCTCGTTCCTAGAAAGGAAATTGAGAGCCTTTATAAAGCGATTACAGATAATAAAAGTCAGTCTAATGTTATTTTCAATTTGTCTAAAGGTGAACAGGCTCAATTATGTTCTAGAAATTTAGAACATTTACGTGAACAAAAAAATGAAGAGGATCTTGGTGAAAATAAACAAATTGTGTCTACTGAAGATTCAGTAGGACATACTCATAAATTTGATAATACAAAGAGTGGTATTACTGGCCCGGCTAGTAGTGGTGATGAACATAGTCATCCATATGAATTTGGTGCTGAAGAAACTGCTCCAGGTGGTGATGACATGCACAAGCATGGGTTGTCTGAGTTTAAGAGTGCTGATCAAGATATTGATGATGATGATGATGTTGAAGATGATAGTAAACCAAATGCATTTCCTTCAGGTAGAGATGATGGTGAACAACCAAATGATCATCCGATGATGATATATGGAAAAGTTATAAATCAGGAAGGTGAGCTTCTTGTTGATAATGGTGATGGAACATATCTAATGTATACTCTTGATTTTCTTGTATCTTTACAAGAGAATAATGAAGTAGATTTACCTGAGAATGTTACTGAAAAAGATATTGAATGGCTTACTAGAATTAATGAAAAGGTAGAAGAAAAAGGAATTGAAGAAGAAAAAGCAGGTCATGCGGACGACGACGAGGACGAGGACGACGACGAGGAAGATGATGAGAAAGAATTAGATACTTCTCCAATTAAGTTGAAAATTGTTACTGATGGAACAACTGTTGGAACAAAGGTTCTTGACTCTGTATCAGGTCGTGCGTTAGATGTAGAGTCTGCTACGTTGCAAATAGATGTTGATTCAAAAAAGGCTATGGTTCAACTAGTATTGACTGAAGCTTTAATTGAGCTTCAGCAATTTGCTTCTATTCAAGAAGAAGCGGTTGTTATCGTGTCTCAAGTTAGTAAATCTGAAGAGACAGGTATAAAGGAATATAGTACTGATGAAGTTGTAAGTGCTTTAAGTCCTGAAGAGGATACTGAGGATAATACAGCTTCAGAAGAAATTTCGTTAACTGACGATGAAATCCTTGATGTGATAAAGGATGTAGTTCCTGACATGTTAAGGGATATTGTCAAAGCAGAAATTGGCCAAATGAAAGGTCAGTTGAGTAAATAGGGGAAAATGCTTCCCCGATGCTCCATTGTGGAGCTACTGAGGTAAACTGAATGCCGAAGGAAAAAGATTCTAACACCAGCGAGAACACCGAGGACTCGCGGAAGGAACAGCTTAAGGCCATGCTTGGCCCGCTAGTTGGTGATCTTGTGAGAGACGCCTTACATGAAGCGGTTTCTTCTAATGATGGTGATAATGAGTGGATGAAGGCTTTTAAACAGGCTAACGCTTCTGCTCGTTCTGTTAATCAAGAAGTACCAGAAAAGCTTAAAGGGATTGGTGCGGCTCGTTTCGTGCGTGCTTTGGCTTTTGGTCAGGGTGATCCAAATAAAGCTGCTTTCTTCGCAAAGAAGGTTTGGGATGACGATCTGGGAGCCCAGGTTGTTAAGTCTCTTGAAGCTGGCACGTTTACTGCCGGTGGCTTTATGGTGCCCCCGGATTTCGTGCCGGAGATCATCGATCTTCTTCGTAGTCGTTCTATTGTGCGTAGGGCTGGACCTCGAATCCTACCGATGGATAGTGGAACATTAACCCTGCGTAGGCAGACTCAGGCTTCAACAGCGACGTATGTTGGTGAGTCTGAGGACATTACTAAGACGCAACCGGCTGGCGGGCAGATCATCATGACTGCCAAGAAGTTGGCTGCGATTGTGCCGATCAGTAATGATTTGCTCACTTACACCTCATCTCCTGCTGCTGATGAGTTTGTTCGTGATGATCTGATCCAAGTCATTGCGATCCGTGAAGATCAAGCCTTCATCCGTGATGATGGTTTGGAAAACAAGCCAAAGGGTCTTCGTTTTTGGGCTGCGGCGGCTAACATCTCTGCTACCAATGGTCAGACTTCAACTCAGATTGAAGATGACTTTAAAGATCTGATCAATGATCTTGAAACCAACGATGTCCCAATGATTCGCCCTGTTTGGTTTATGAATCCACGTTCCAAGAATCATCTTGTGAACCTGCGTGATGCCAACGGCAATCTGATCTTCCCTGAAATTCGTGGAGCAAACCCCACCATGTATGGGTGGCCGGTTTTTGTCAGCACCAACATTCCAGTGAATCTTGGTGCTGGTACGGAGACTGAGATTTACTTCGTCGATATGAACGATGCGGTAATTGGTGAAGCTTCTGGTCTAACTATTGCTGTTGATTCGTCCGCTTCTTACGTTGAAAACGCTGCACTCGTTTCTTCGTTTGCACGAGATGAAACAGTTATCCGGGCTATACAGCGTCATGATTTTGCTATGCGGCACGATGTGTCAGTAGCGGTCAAGAACGCTGTTATCTGGGGTGCGTAATAGAGGTGTGAAATAACGCTTCGAACAGATAACGCAGGATTAATGCTAATGTCCGAAATGGCACTACAGAAAAACATTGGAGCGTATGTTCTTGGTGAACCCGCTCTTGCTTTCAACAATATCGAATCTGGCGCTGCCGGTGACGGTACTGAAATCGACGGATTGGACTTTGACCGTTTGCAGTATGTAAATGAGCAAGAGCCTCCGTTGTCCGCAAAGTTGATGATTAACGTTCGAGTTGGTGGTGGTACTACTGTTGTTGAGTCTTGGGATGTTGATGTTCAACTCCAGGATGGTGCTTCGACCGCTGCTTACGCTGACGTGACTCTCAAGGATGGTTCAACTTCGTTTACGGAGACTGTGACCATCCAAACAGATGCCGCTGGTTTCAAGGCTAACCGCATCGTTGAGGTTAATCTTAACCTGATGAAACTGAGACAGTTTGTGCGGGTCCAGGTCACGCCGACCTATACCGGCACGACTTCCACTGCAAAAGATATTGATCTGTCCGCCATCTTTGTGACGGGTGGGTCGAATATCATTCCTGCTGCTGCTTCTTAAGCGGGGCCTGAGCTGGGCATCTCTTGAAACTGCCCACTATTTTTTGAATGGAGATGAATAATGACTCATCCTGATCCAAGATTAGTTGATTTTGTAAGTGGGCGATGGGGAAATGATGACGGTAGTGCCGTTAATATGGCTCACGCATTAAATTGGACTCCAACTCTTATATCAGAAGTTACAGTAAATGATAGTGATAAAAGTATAGCTGTCACTGCTTCGAGGCATTGGGAAATTCAGTTTATTTGGGTTGACTTTACTACAACTGGTGATGCTGGAACCAGACAAATTGTTGTTGAATTGCAAGATGGATCTTCTAATGTTTTAATGATTATGGCTGCTGGAGTTACACAAGGAATTTCAGTAACAAGAAAATATTTGTTTAGCAGTGATGTTCCTGATTTAGTTGCGTTTAGGGACACTGATACCCTTACGACTCCAATTCCTTCTGGAATTATTTTACCGGCTGGTTTTGTAATTAGAATATATGATAGAGCAGTAATTCAGGTTGCTGCTGATGATATGGTCATAAGAATGATGGTGAACCAGCGTATCGTTCCATAATGGAGATGAAAATGGCAAACGGAACTGCAAAGAAAGCGTCAAGAAATAAGACTGAAAGAATGAATCCAGGTGATGCGCAGAAAGCTTTCAAGCTTTGGAATGCTCTTTCTAAAGCTGTTGATAACGGGAGTGAAGTGCTTCTTCGTGATCGCGGTGGTCAAAACACTGTTGTAGACATTCAAAACCCATAAAGTTGGATAGACAGATAATGAGGAATAGATATGTTAATAAAAGTGAAAGATGTCGATGGAAAATGGGTCCTTTTTGATAATGCTGAAGAGGTCCACTATGATACTACACAGGAGGAATTTACAAGCAAAAGAGATCTAGGTTTTCTTGTTGGCCCAGAAGAGCAGGTATCATTAACTATTGTACTGCCAAATGTTGATTTAGACTCAATTGATGATGATCATCCTTTAAAAGTTGGCATCATCAAATTTATTCGACAGTCTAAGCGTTATATGGTAGTCTTCAATACGTTGTGTTACATTTGTAATGATCAGGGAAAAACCGTTGAAAAGGTAGCTATTAGTGATGGAAACTAAAAATCAGATAAAAGAGAAAGTTAGTAAGAAGAAATCGAGTAAGAAAAAAGACAAGGCACTTAGAAAGATAGCAATCGTAGGATCAGCACAGACCACTGTAGGTCTTACTCCATGGCACGATTTCTCGATGGAAATTTGGGGTTTAGCTTGGAGGGCGGTACCGCGCGTTACTCGTTTGTTTGATTTACACCCAGGAAACTTTGATAAAGAATCTCGCTCAAACGTTCAAGATAACTATGAGGAACGATTAGCGAGTTTTAGTGATGTTCCTGTTTATCTTTGTAACAAACATCCTGATATACCAAACAGTATAAGATATCCAATTGAAGATGTCTTAAAATTTATGGGTCCTGAACTTGATCCGTATTCTGATGGTCAGTACTTTGCATCATCCATAGCATTTATGATTGCTTTGGCTATGTATGAAAGAGTTGATGAGATTCATCTTTATGGATTGGATTTTATTGCTGATGAAGAATATGGATTTCAAAGACCAAACGTGGAATATTTGGTTGGTGTGGCTCGTGGTAAGGGAATAAAAGTTTTTATCCCAAAAGGCTCTGCTATTTGTGAATTTAGTTACATCTACGGGTATCAACTACCACCTGATGTTGGTTTGGTTAATAGAGCAGTTTTACTTGACAGATTGCAACAATATAAGAAGAAACATCAAACTGCTTTGAATGTAGCTCGTACTTCTGATGGTGCAATCCAAGAAGTTGAACAACTTTTGAAACTAATTTGTCATACCGAAAGAGGTGGTAAGTTAGAAGTACCTCCTGTTAAAGATCCCGTAGAGGTAACAGCAAACAAACTAGCCAAAGATAAGGAAGAAAGTTATGATGAGACCTAAAAGACAAGAAGATATCAAAACTGTTAAGTTCTTACGAACAAAGTCACCTTATACTGTTGGTGAGGTAGCTACTTTTTCTAATGAGAAAGCTGATGAAATGATTGAGAAGGGAATTGCTCGAGAATATAAGAAGAAAAAGAAGCAAATTACTGATAGAGGTGACTCTAGTTACACGACAAAAGACTGAAGAG
>SDBT01016573.1_pt1 | contig 11661 bp, 21 predicted proteins | sample 2277101 | NCBI WGS metagenome assembly SDBT01 (sample SAMN10404973, study PRJNA504765) | marine sediment metagenome | isolation source: marine sediment core GS10_PC15, 103 cmbsf | place: Arctic Ocean: Southern Knipovich Ridge | collected 2010
AAGATAAAACCTGACCAACAAGGTTTTGCTTATCCAGACTTAACCAGCTCGGAACAGATTTAGCCTCAATTGTCTGGGCTAGCTGTTTATAATATTCAGTCTTGGCACTTTCCTCTCTCCAGCTAATTGTATCACCCTCTTTGGCCAAACAGGAGGGTATATTAGTCTTGCGGCTATTGAGCATAATGTGCCCGTGCCGGACTAACTGGCGAGCTTGGGAGCGGGAGTCAGCGAAGCCCAAACGATATACTACATTATCTAGGCGTCTCTCCAGCAGTACTAATAGATTTTCCCCGGTGATACCCGCTTGCCTCTCCGCCTGGGCAAAAAACTTTCTAAATTGCCTCTCTAGAATTTCATAGGTATAGCGGGCTTTTTGTTTCTCCCGAAGTTGTAGCCCGCGGTCAGAAAGCTTCTGCCGCCGACGACGAAACTGCTGTCCCGGGGGTGTCGGCCGCTTATCTACGCTGCACTTAGGCGTAAAACACCGGCTACCTTTCAGAAAAAGTTTCTCACCGCTACGGCGACATAGTCGACAAACTGGTCCTGTGTATCTTGCCATTTCTCCTCTCTTCTATACTCGTCTCTTTTTAGGCGGGCGACAACCATTATGTGGGATAGGGGTCACATCCTTAATGCCAGTAATATAAAGCCCAGAACTCTGCAGAGAACGGATAGCTGCCTCGCGTCCACTACCTGGGCCCTTAACATATACCTCTATCTGACGTAGGCCATGCGTCATGGCCTTTCGTGCCGCATCGCGAGCTGCCATCTGAGCCGCGTAGGGAGTGCCTTTGCGTGAACCCTTGAACCCGGCTGTCCCTGAGCTTCCCCAAGCAATGACATTCCCCTGAGGGTCAGTGAGAGTCACTATGGTATTGTTAAAAGTGGATTGGATATAGGCTCTACCGGCGGGAATAGACTTACGTTCCCGTCGTCTTGTCTTAGTTCGTTTTTTCTGTGGCATCCTACCTCCTAAATTTTAAGGAAACAATTCCTATCTGGATAGCTTTGAATTGTTTTTAAAGTTATGTTAAATTATTTCTTGGTCATACCGCGCCTCTGTCCTCTACCAGCTACTGTTTTGCGAGCACCGCGCCGAGCCCGAGCATTGGTTCGCGTTCGTTGTCCCCTGACCGGTAAGCTGTGGCGATGCCTGATACCCCGGTAGCTACCAATTTCAGTGAGACGCTTGATGTTAAGGGTAACCTCTCGTCTAAGCTCACCCTCAACCTTATACTGCCGGTCAATAAGCTCTCGGAGACGGTTGGTTTCTTCTTCAGTCAGGTCACTCACCTTGGTATCAGGACTGATATTGGTCTGAGCTAGAATCTTCCGGCTCGCGGTAGGGCCAATGCCATAAATATACTGCAGTGAAACCCAAATCTGCTTATTTCTGGGTATATCCACCCCGGCTATACGTGCCATCTATCTCTCCTTACTTGACATAATATTAGCCCTGTCTCTGCTTATGCTTAGGGTTGGAGCAAATAATTCTGACTACTCCTCGCCGTTTCACCACCTTACACTTTTCACATCTAACTTTTACTGAAGCTTTAACTTTCATAATTAAACCACTCGCTTTACTTAAACCGATAGGTAATCCTACCCCGACTCAGGTCATAGGGAGAAAGCTCTATCAGCACCTTATCACCGGGTAAGACCCTAATATAGTGCATTCTTATTTTGCCTGAAATGTGAGCCAGCACCATATACCCGTTAGGCAACTCGACACGAAACATAGCATTAGGTAAAGCCTCCATTACTGTTCCCTCAACCTCAATAGCGTCTTTCTTAGGCATAAACTCCTTTAGTAAGCACCTCCGGTTCACCATTAGTGATGGCGATAGTGTGTTCAAAGTGTGCCGAAAGACTTCCGTCGGCAGTAAGTACTGTCCAGTAGTCATCACCGGGTCGGGTGCGCCAGTCACCAGCATTCACCATAGGTTCAAGGGCAAGGATCATTCCCTTTTTTAGCACTGGCCCTGAGCCGGGCGGCCCAAAGTTGGGTATCTGTGGTTCCTCATGCATCTCTCGCCCGATACCATGCCCGGAATACTCGCGCACTACCGAATAGTCTCTTGACTCGGCATAATTTTGAATGGCGGCGGAAATATCCCCCAATCTCGCCCCGGGACGAGCAGCTCTAATCCCTGCTTCCAGAGCACCCTTGGTAGTTTCCATAAGCTTTTGGGAGGCTGGGTTTACCTTACCGACACCTACTGTCACGGCAGCATCAGCCTGGAAACCTTGAAAAACCGCGCCGAAGTCAAGGGATACAATATCACCATTGCGCAACACCCGCTTTCCCGGAATCCCGTGCACTATCTCATTATTTATTGACACACAGAGATTGGCGGGAAATCCCCGGTACCCCTTAAATGAAGCTTTGGCTCCCAGCCTTTTTAGCTCTTTGGCTGCGATAATATCTAACTCTCTGGTTTCCATTCCTGGTTTCACTTGCCTACCCAGTATTTCCAGTATGGCGGCCACAATTCTTCCGGCTTGGCGCATAGCGTCAAGCTCTTTATCAGTTTTGATGTTTATACCTTTAGTCATTATACTCATCTGGTTATGAGTTCCTCCTCATGAAGGACGGCTACAATTCTTTGGGTCACCTCATCTACACTCCCCACTCCATCAATTTCTACTAGCTTATCGCCCCGGGTATAGTAGTCAATAAGGGGGGCCGTCTCCGCAAAATAGACATCTAGTCGCTTTTTAACGGTTTGAGCAGTGTCATCAGGGCGTCGATATAATTCACCACCGCACTTATCGCACTTACCCCAAACTTTAGGTGGGGAGTTTATTATATTATAAACTGTCTGACAATGGCGACAAACCCAGCGCTCACTGAGTCTTCTCAGAAGCTCCTCCTCAGGGACCTTAATATATATTACCTTATCTATGGTCTTGGCTGTCTGAACTAAGGCTTTATCCAGCGCCTCAGCCTGCTTCAGGTTCCGGGGAAAGCCGTCAAGAATTACCCCGGTCTCACAGTCTGGAGCTGACACCCGCTCTAAAACCATTTGTATTGTTATCTCGTCGGGAACTAGCACCCCTTTTTCCATATAAGACTTAACCTGTAATCCTAATTTCGTCCCTTGCTCTAATGCCTGCCAAAACAGGTCACCGGAAGCAATATGTACTAAATTCAGTTTCTGGGCAACAGCCGCGGCTTGAGTACCTTTACCTGCCCCGGGAGCTCCCAGAAGAATAATATACAACTTTTACTCCTATTTTATAAGCCCGCGTAATGTCATATTATCAGTGTATTTCAAGCTGCTTCAAGTATCCAAACAACTCCAATGCATCTATTTTATAAAGCCCTCGTAGCGTCGCATTACCAGTTGTGCCTCAAGCTGCTTCATGGTATCCAGAACCACGCCAACCATGATTAGTAAGCCCAGGCTGGATAGCTGTATCACCTGCACATTGGTAATATGCCGCGCCGCAAAAGGCATTACCGCTATAGAGGCCAGGAAAAGTGCCCCACCCCAGGTAATATGGTTGATAACTCCGTTGAGGTAAGTGGCGGTTTGCTTCCCCGGTCGGATGCCAGGGATAAATCCTCCCTGACGCTGTAAAACATTAGGCAAGTCCTGATTTTGAAAAATCACCATAGTGTAAAAGAAAGCGAAGGCAACCGCCAGTATAAAATAGAGACCCCAGTAGAACAAGCCCAGGGGCAGGGCAGCATCGGGTCGAAACAGATCCATAATCATATTGGCGAAATTAGGCTCTGCTCCCATCGGACTGGCAAAATAACTGGCGACAATACCCGGGAAGAGTACCACTGACATGGCAAAGATAAGCGGTATCATCCCGGCGCTGTTTACCCGCAGTGGAATATGGGTTGTTCCTGATTGTCGGTACATACGACCACTACGGAAGACACTGCGGGCGTATTGCACCGGAATGCGACGGTGTGCCTCAGTAAAGATAACAATTACCAGAATAGTGACTAAAACCAAGAGAATATAAAAGGCTAGGCCGCCAAAGTTTTCCCTGGCTAGAAAACCTTGCCCGATCATTGACGGTAAGCCAGCGACGATACCACCAAAGATTATTATAGATATACCGTTGCCAATGCCATAGTTAGTAATAAGCTCACCCAGCCAGACTAGGAATATGGTGCCAGCTACCATTGAGAGAACCATAGCTGCTGTTTGCAGGGCTGCAGCACTGCTGATAACGCCCTCGCGCTGGAGATAGACTAACTGTCCATAGCCCTGAACAGTGGCTAAGGGTACAACCAACCAGTGTGTAATCAGATTAATCTTGTTTCTACCCGTTTCTCCTTCTCGGGAAAGGGCTTGCAGCCGTGGGATAACCGGCACCAGTAGCATCATAATAATTGAAGACGTTATATAGGGATAGACCCCCATGGCTGCCACGCTAAGCCGCCTCATGGCGCCGCCACTAAACAGGTCAAGCATACCCAATAGTGCGTTGCGCTCGAACAATGCCTGCAAGGCGCTAAGATCCACCCCGGGAAGAGGCACATGAGCCACGAAGCGAAAGATTACCAGGATACCCACGGTAATGAGAATTCGGCGCCTTAAATCAGGCAGACTGAAAGCATCGAGCATTGCCTGGAGCAATCGTGGTTTACCTTGCCTTGGCCGCATACTCCACCTCCTCGGCTTTGCCCCCGGCTGCCTCTATCTTGGCTTTAGCTGCTGCTGAAAACTTGTTTGCTTTTACCGAAATGGGATAATTAATATTACCATTAGCCAGAATCTTAATTGGGTATCGTAGAGATTTTATCACACCAGCGGCTACCAGTTTTTCTGGTGTTACCTCACTTCCAGAGTCAAAGATATTAAGTTTATCTATACTGACAATATTGTACTCTGTCCTGAAAATATTGACAAAGCCACGCTTTTGGGGCAGGCGTTTGATTAGAGGTAACTGCCCACCTTCAAAGCCGGGGCGCATCTTATAGCCAGCACGGGACTTTTGCCCTTTGCAGCCCCGTCCGGAATAGGTGCCGTGACCACTGCCGTTCCCCCGCCCCACTCGTTTCCTGGCTCGCTTGGAGCCGGGGGCTGGGGAAAGATTATCCTGCCTCACGAGCTTTCCTCCTCCACCTTAACTAGATGTCTCACTTTATTAATCATACCTCGAATTGACATTGAGTCATCGTGGATAACACTCTGGTTCAGCCGATGAAAGCCAAGAGCGGCCAAAGTTCTCTTTTGGGTTTCCGCATAGCCGATACCACTTTTGACCCAGGTGATACGTAGTTTAGCCACTGGTTGCCGTCTCCTTCACACTAAGGGTTGCCTTGCGTTTGGCTATCTCCTCTTTTGGATCTTTAAGCTGACTGAGGGCAAGTATCGTTGTCTTAGCTACATTAATGTGATTAGAGCTACCCAACGATTTAGTCAGGATATCCTTGATGCCGCACGCCTCAAGTACAGCGCGAACGCTACCGCCAGCGATAACACCGGTACCTGGTGCGGCTGGCTTTAGCATGACCCTGGCGGCACCTAAGCTAACAGTCAGTTCATGGGGGATAGTAGTCCCAGCGAGCCGCACTTGAATCAAATTCTTTCTGGCAATGGCGCCACCCTTATTAATCGCCGCTGGCACTTCATTAGCTTTGCCAACGCCAAGACCCACATGTCCATTACCATCTCCAGTGACCACTAAAGCGCTAAACCTAAGGCGTTTGCCTCCTTTCATTACCTTAGCCACACGATTAATATTTATTAGCTTATCGTTTAGGACTAGTTCAGTTGTATCTATTTTGCTTATTGGCTGCTTCATAAGATTTAATCAACTCTTTCAGAATTTTAATCCACCTTGTCGGGCGGCTTCGGCTAAGGCTTTAACCCTGCCGTGATATTTATAGCCAGCACGATCAAAGGCTACCTGGTTTACTCCCTTGCTTAAGGCTCGTTTAGCTATCATAGCACCGACAAGCTCAGCCTTACCCGTCTTTACTTTGCCATCTGTCTCACTTTTTATTTCTGGGTCAAGGGTTGAGGCTGAGGCTAAGGTGTGCCCTTGTAAGTCATCAATAACTTGAGCGTAGATATGGTTCAAGCTACGGAAAACACACAAACGGGGCCTAAAGGCTTTGCCTTTCATCTTAAATCTAACTCGGGCATGTCTTCTGTAGCGTGCTAATCTTAGCTTAGTATTTCCCATCGTTACTTCTTACCTATGACCTTACCAGCTTTACCGGGCTTGAGGCGAACTAACTCCCCGGCATATCTAATGCCCTTACCTTTATAGGTATCGGGAGGACGAATCGCTCGAATTCTGGCTGCCATCTCGCCAACTGCTTCCTTATTAATTCCGGTGACCTTAATCCGATTTGCCCCCTCCGTAGCTAAGGAGACGCCTGGCAATGGGGATATCTCTACCGGGTGTGAATGTCCAACGCGGACTGTTAGCTTATCACCGACTTTTTCAGCTCGATAACCCACACCTACTATTTCCAGGCTCTTTTCAAAGCCGCTACTTACTCCCTCCACCATGTTAGCCAAAAGACTTCGTGTCAGTCCGTGTAAGGAACGGTGCATCTTGCTATCACTGGGTCGTGACACTAATAAGCTATCGTTATCTACGGTAATAGACATATCCGAGTTGAAGCGGCGACTAAGCTCTCCTTTGGGGCCGGTTACAGTAACCTTGTCCTCTTTAATACTCACTTTCACACTTGGTGGCACAGTTATTGGCATCCGTCCTACTCTTGACATAATATAGCACCCCAAAGCATGTTTACCATACATAACATAAAAGTTCACCACCAATACCCAGGCGCCAGGCTTGCTGTCCCGTTTTCATACCCTTAGACGTAGAAATGATAGCAATACCTAATCCGCCATAAACACGGGTTATCTCTTTCTTTTGTACGTATACCCTTAATCCGGGCTTACTCACTCGTTCCAATCCAGAAATGATTGGCTGATTATTGTCATCATATTTGAGGTGAATCTTAATTACGCGCTGTGGCTTACCTCTGAGCACCTCATAATCAGTAATAAAGCCCTCCTCCTTAAGGATTCTGGCAATTGAGAGCTTTGTCCTCGAGGTGGGTATCGGCACAGAATCGTGCCTTGCCATAATGGCATTGCGTATTCGAGTTAGCATATCAGCTATCGGATCAGTGATGGTCATATCTGTTCCCTTCGTTATTTTTTACCAGCTTGATTTTCTAACCCCGGGGAGTTGACCAGCAAGTGCCAGTCTCCGAAAACAAATACGGCACAAGCCGAATTTGCGAATATAGGCACGAGGTCGGCCACACAGGTAACACCGATTACGCTGCTGTACCCTATATTTGGCAGGACGCTCAGACTTTACGATCTTTGACTTCTTAGCCATTCCTACTCCATTAATCCTTAGTGAAAGGCATGCCTAGTGATTCCAGCAGGTGCCTGCCTTCCTCGGCTGTCTTAGCTGTAGTGACAATTGATATCTCTAGTCCTCGTACTTTGTCTATCTTGTCATAATCGACTTCAGGGAAGAAGATTTGTTCCTTAAGCCCTAAGGTGTAGTTGCCTCGCCCATCAAAGGAGTTTGGGGAAACCCCTTGAAACTCACGCACACGGGGCAAAACTGCATTTACCAGCTTATCAAAGAAGTAATACATGCGCTCCCCACGCAAGGTTACCTTCAACCCAATAGGCATCCCGCTCCTCAACTTAAAGTTAGCAATGGATTTTTTGGCGCGGGTGATTACCGGATGCTGTCCGGAAATAGTGACTAAGTCACCTTCCGCTGCTTCCAGAGCCTTAGCATTCTGAATTGCCTCACCTAAACCAATATTAAGCACGACCTTATCCAAACGTGGTACTTGCATTATATTTTTATACCCGTAGCGCTCCATTAGGGTGGGAATAACTTCTTTCCTATACCTTTCCTTCAATCGTGACATCTAGTCGATCACCTCGTGACAAGAGTGACAAACTCGGACCCTTCTGCCATCCTCTAAAGGCTTAAAGCCGATGCGGGTAGGATGATTACACTTATCGCAAAATAACATAACATTCGATACATGAATTGGTGCTTCCAAATCTATTATGCCAGCTTGCCTTGCCTGTCCCTTTGCCTTGGAGTGCTTTTTAACAAAGTTAATACCTTCGATTAATATGGTCTCTTTCTTTGGGTAAGCGAAGCGCACTTTACCCTTTTTACCTCTATCCTTACCGCTAATAACTAGCACAGTATCATTCTTTCTAATATTCATAGTCGGTTAACCTCACAAAACCTCAGGCGCCAGCGAAATAATCTTGGTAAAATTCTTGTCCCTCAGCTCCCTAGCTACCGGTCCGAATATTCGGGTTCCTTTGGGATTATTTTTATCGGTAAGAATCACGGCGGCATTTTCATCAAACCTAATATAAGAGCCATCAGGACGGCGGTATGGCTGAGCGGTGCGAACGATAACTGCCCTGACCACATCTCCTTTTTTCGTTTCTGCTCCGGGGATGGCTCGTTTAACGGAAGCCACAATGATGTCACCCACTCGAGCATATCTCTTCCTTGTGCCCCCCAACACGGTAATGCACATAATTTCCCGAGCACCGGTATTATCAGCTGCTTTAAGTCTAGAATAGGATTGAATCATCTCATTATGGTCCAAAGCTTAGGTTATTTCTTTGGGTTGAACCTCGGCTACTTCTCCTTTGGTTATTATCTCCGCTACTCGCCAGCACTTTTGTCTTGAGAGCGGGCGAGTTTCTACAATTCTTACCATGTCTCCTAGCCGACACTCATTTTTTTCATCGTGAGCTTTATAGTTAACTGCTCTTTTGATAGTCTTCTTATATAATGGATGACGACTAGATGTTTCCACAGCGACAACCACGGTCTTATCCATCCGGTTACTAACTACATGACCAAACCTGGTTTTACGTTTGCCTTGCATAATTCTACCTTATACCCAGCTCTCTTTCCTTTATTAGAGTATTAAATCGAGCAATCTTCTTCTTAACCATCCGAACTTCACGATGGTTTACCAACTGTCTGGTGACTAGGCGAAAGCGGAGGTTGAAAAGCTCTTGGTGAGCCTCCTCCAGTTGCTTTGCCATTTCCTCAAGGCTTAGGGCTCGAAATTCTTCAACCTTCAACTTGAACCAGCTCCCTCTTTACCGAATCGCTGCTGGTGGCTACGCCAGTTTCCCTTACCACAAATCTGGTGTGTATCGGGAGCTTTTGTGAAGCCAGGCGTATCGCCTCTCTAGCTGTTTTCTCGTCAACACCTGCCATTTCAAACATGATTCTTCCTGGTTTGACCACAGCTACCCAATGGTCTGGGGCACCTTTGCCGCTGCCCATGCGGGTCTCCGCCGGCTTTTTAGTAACCGGTTTATCCGGGAAAATACGTATCCAGACCTTCCCACCACGGCGGAAGTGGTGAGTAATAGCCCGCCGGGCGGCTTCAATTTGTCGACTGGTAATCCAGGCTGACTCTAGTGCTTGCAAACCAAAATCACCAAAGACAGTGGTATTACCCGACTGAGCGCTGCCCCGACGATGCCCTTTATGACTTTTGCGATATTTTACCCGTTTAGGTTGTAGCATCCTTTTCCTCTTTTTCCGCCTCGGCTGCTGGTGTTGTCTTCTTGCTTCCTCGTGCTTTAACCGGCTTCTTTTCCGGTTTTACTTCGGGTGCTACCTTGGCAGCTTCGGCAGCTACTGGCTCAGCCGGCTTCTCTTCTGGTTCTGTGGGGACTGCTGTTTTTACCCTTCTTCTTGCTTTAACCGGCTTCTCTTCTGGTTTTACTTCAGGTGCTACCTTGGCAGCTTCGGCAGCTACTGGCTCAGCCGGCTTCTCTTCCGGTTCTGTGGGGACTGCTGTTTTTACCCTTCCTCTTGCTTTAACCGGCTTCTCTTCCGGTTTTGCTTCGGGTGCTACCTTGGCAGCTTCGGCAGCTACTGGCTCAGCCGGCTTCTCTTCCGGTTCTGTGGGGACTGCTGTTTTTACCCTTCTTCTTGCTTTAACCGGCTTCTCTTCCGGTTTTACTTCAGGTGCTACCTCGGCAGTTTCGGCAGCTACTGGCTCAGCCGGCTTCTCTATCGGCTCGGCAGCAGTAGGGGGCTCTGCCTCCGCGCTCTTGCTGGCGGCTAGCTCAACGGCCATCTCCTCGACTTCTAGTCTCTTGGGTTCGGGAAGGATTTCCCCCTTATATATCCAGACTTTTACTCCAATTCGACCTAAGGTGGTGTGTGCCTCAGTAAAACCATAATCAATATCAGCCCGCAGTGTATGCAATGGTACTTGCCCCTGATGCATAGTCTGGCGACGAGCTATCTCGGCATCACCCAATCTACCAGAACAGCTGACTCTTATTCCCTTGGCACCAGCCTGAATGGTGCGGAAAATCGCCTGTTTCATGGCCCTCCGGTAGGCAATACGGCGTTGGATCTGTTCAGCTATCGTTTTGGCTACCAAATTGCCATCAAGCTCAGGCTGCCGAATTTCTTGGATATTCAATCGAACCCTCTTTCCAATAAGTTTCTCAAGGCGAAGCCTCAATTCATCAACTCGTTGTCCTCCCCGGCCGATGGCAATACCCGGCCGAGCAGTATGGATAGTTACCGTTACCTCTTTTGCCTGGCGGTCAATCTCTACCAGAGAGATAGCTGCTTCAGCATACGCAGATTCAATAGCCTGCCGAAGCTTCAGGTCTTCATGCAAGACCTCGGCATAATGGGTATCGGCATACCACTTTGCCTGCCAATCCTGTATGATGCCAAGTCTAAAACCTAGGGGATGAACCTTATGACCCAATTATTCCTCCTGCTCAGCAACGATAACTGTAACATGGCTAGAACGTTTACGGATAGGGCTGACTCGCCCTCGAGCCCGGGGGCGATACCTCTTCAGAGGTCGAGCCTCATCGGCAAAGATACTGACAATCTTTAAATCCGAAGGTGACATCTGAAAATTATTCTCAGCATTAGCCGCTGCTGACTTAACTACTTTGGCGACAACCCGAGCGTTCGGTGTGGGGGCAAACTTAAGTATGGTCAGCGCTTCGTCTACCTTCTTACCCCGCACCATGTCTACTAGCAGACGTATTTTGCTAGCCGATATACCGGTATCCTTAGCTACTGCTTTTACTTCCATTTTATGTCCTATCTAAACTAACTAAAGCCTATTTTTTCCTTACCAGAGTAGTTCTCTCTGATGACTTAGAGGTGTGACCCCTGAAGGTTCGAGTCAAAGCAAACTCACCCAATTTGTGCCCCACCATATTTTCAGTGATAAAGATAGGCACATGTCGTCTACCATCGTGTACTCCGATAGTAAGCCCCACCATCTGGGGCAGGATGGTAGATGAGCGTGACCAAGTTTTTATTATTGCCTTCTGGCCGGAGCGGATAACTGCCTCTACTTTTTTCAGCAGTTTGGCATCAATGTATGGTCCTTTCTTAATTGACCTTGACATTTCTCTCCTCTTTTACTTTTTCCCTCTACGCTTAACAATCATCTTATCTGAAGCTTTTGGCTTGCGGGTTCTATAGCCCAGAGCTGGTTTGCCCCACGGCGTTTTGGGTCCAGGCATGCCTATCGGACTCCTGCCTTCACCACCGCCATGAGGATGGTCACGTGGATTCATTGCTGAGCCCCTCACCGTGGGCCGCCAGCCTAACAATCGTTTGCGACCTGCCTTGCCTAACTTGATATTTTGATGG
>SDBT01016574.1_pt1 | contig 11661 bp, 10 predicted proteins | sample 2277101 | NCBI WGS metagenome assembly SDBT01 (sample SAMN10404973, study PRJNA504765) | marine sediment metagenome | isolation source: marine sediment core GS10_PC15, 103 cmbsf | place: Arctic Ocean: Southern Knipovich Ridge | collected 2010
CCAAAGCGCCGATCTGTAAGACGTTCATGATCTGCCTCCTCGCCACAGCCACATGGCCGGCCTGTCATAAAGCCGGTTGCAGAACCACCTATCACACCTGCCGCGGCGATTCAAGGCCGGACGCAAAGTTTCAGTAGGGGGCACTCCGTGGTGGCGCCACATCGAGTTGATATTACGGCGTTGACGGATCGACGAGAGGGCCTCTCGGTCCGGGCGGCTGTGGTCCGCCGGCACCGACCGGCTCAGCGACTTGGCGTCAGCAAGAGCGCATGCCCGGCCGCTTTCGACGTCGCAGCACACCCACGCTGCCAAGGACCAGCAGACCCAAGGTAGCCGGCTCGGGTGTCCAGCCGGCGTTATCTATCTGGGTACCGATGCCCGGGTTGCCCAGGAACACGCCCGTGATGTTCTCGACCATATTGTCGAAAGAGCCGAAGGTAGTCCCGATCGGTAGGAACACAGATTCCTCCAGCGGAACGGTAAATGTTTGCCAGTTGTTATAAATGCCGGGGTTGGCCAGCCCAGCCGCCCAAGTACCCAAAGCCGCGCTTTCCAGCAGCAAGAACATGCCTATGCCGTCGACCGATGGCACGGCGCCCCGGATGTCCACGGTAAAGACCTCGCCCCTGTGGTCGCCCCCCAGACCGGTCTGCAATCCCAGTTCTCGATAACCAACCAGCCGCAGCAGCAAGGACGGATTCAGGTCGGCAGGCACGTGAATGTGCTCGTCCTGCCACGGACAGGGCGCCCAGTCCTCGGCGGTGGTCCAATACTCCCAGCCGTTTTCATCGATATCGAAGGTTTCGATATAAGGTGTAGCCCAGGTTCCAGCAGCCACGACCAACACAGTAAGCGCGCCGACACATACGAAAGCCATCTTGTTTGGCATTTCTCTCCCTCTGCGGAGCGGTTTGTAGGTACAAAGCCTCCGCTGCCCGGCCATGCCCGGTGTGCAGAGACCGCACCCCGACACCCGCTCACTTGCTCTCAGTCAATGCTACAGGGCTGAAATCCGAAATCTGGACAGGGATACAGCCCTCTCTCCCTTGTCCGTACCAAGCTGCAAAAGCTATGCCGCAATCGCTCCCGTTCACTCGGATTGCGTCCGCCGTCAGCTAACCCCTTTAACTGCCAGTGGTTACGGATCGGCGGACCTGTTCAGGCGTTCGAGTCACCGCCCAATCCCGCCCCAAACCGTGTTGAAACCGATCAACAAGACCCCCGCCCGCGCCGCCCTGGAACGGCCGTATGTGCCGATAAGAAAATGATTTAGCCGACGTTGTCTACCGGCAACACTTTTTAAGGACAACGTTGGATGATTGTAACACCGCTGCGCCGGCCACGCCGCTTACAGCTCATATTCGCTGCGCTCGCGATCTTGGAGAATGTCCGCCAGACGCATGCGCACGTAGTCGGCGTCAATGATGATGTCCTTGTTCACCGCGTCCGACGCCAAGAAGCTGATCTCCTCGACCACCTTTTCCATGATGGTGTACAGTCGTCGGGCTCCTATGTTCTCGAGCTGCTCATTGGCCAGGTACGCCATGCCCGCCATTTCCGAGATCGCTTCGGGGGTAAACTCCAAATCGACATCCTCGGCCTTGAGCATCGCCACCTGCTGCGTGATTAAAGCGTTCTGCGGCTCGGTCAGTATCCGCACGAAGTCCTCCTGCGTAAGCTCGTCCAGCTCCACCCGAATGGGAAAACGCCCCTGTAGTTCGGGTATCAATTCGGACGGCTTCGATTGGGTAAAGGCCCCCGCGCTGATGAACAGGATGTGTCCCGTCCACACCGATCCGTGACGGGTATTGACGTGGCAGCCCTCCACGATCGGCAGCAGGTCACGCTGCACACCCGTCCGCGACACGTCCGGCGGGCCCTCGTCGAGACGACGACCGGCGATCTTGTCCAATTCGTCGATGAAGACGATCCCGCTGTTCTGCGTCCGCTGGAGGGCGATCTCGATCATGCGGTCGCGGTCGATCAACTGGTCGCAGGTCTGCTGAAACAGTGTTTGCGTCGCCTCGCGCACAGTCAGCCGCCGCTGCTTCGACTGGCTGGGCACCAGCCGCTCCAGAAAGTTCTGCAACTGCGGGTCAATCTGGTCCATACCGAACGTGGCCAACATGCCGGCCGGCATGGACCGCTGATCCACCGTCAGCTCTATGTCGCGGTCTTGCAGTTCGCCGGCGCGCAACTGGACGCGGAGTTTCTCTCGCGTGCGACGGCGCGTCTCGGCCGCATCGTTGTCGGCGGCGAGAGGAGCATCTCGCCCAGCCGGCAACAGGGCATCCAGCAGCCGCTCTTCCGTGAGCTCATCCGCCCGCAGGCGGACCACCTCGGTCATCTCTTTGCGAACCATGCCCACCGCCAGCTCGACCAGCTCGCGGATCATGCCCTCCACGTCGCGCCCGACGTAACCGATTTCGGTGTACTTGGTCGCTTCGACCTTGATGAACGGGGCGTTGACCAGGTTGGCCAGCCGACGGGCAATCTCGGTTTTGCCCACACCGGTGGGCCCGATCATGATGATGTTCTTGGGGGCTATCTCGTCGGCCAGTTCCGCCGGCAACTGCTGGCGGCGCCACCGGTTCCTTACGGCAATGGCCACGGCCCGCTTGGCCGCCTCCTGACCGATGATGTACCTGTCCAGCGCTTCAACAACCTGTCGCGGTGTTAGCTCTCGGGCACTCATCAGCTCTCGGTCCTCGCTATTACGGGTTCCGACGACCGCGGCAACCTTCGCCAACCGCTCTGCCTTGGCCGCATCTGACGTTAGCGTCGGCGGCAGATCAGTTCAAGCGGCACCGGCCCGTCACCTGCCGCCCATGGTGCTCGGTTCTGTTGGCGGTTGACCTCCTTGCCGCGTCAACTTAGGTTGGGGCGCCAGGAATACTCATGTCGACTCGATGGTACATCGCGGTGCTGGCGGTTGCACTGTCAGGCTGTCGCGAGCCGCCGGCCACCAAGCCCGATCCGGGGGCCTCTGCCCCGACGGCCACCACCAGCGCCCCCGTCGGCGAGGCCGAGCCCGACCGCATAGTAGTTTGAATCCCGGGGGCCCGCCAGCAGGGATGGTTGGCCATCGACGCCCCTGCCGATCCTGAAAAAGAGGCCTTTGCCGAGGCCCGCCTGGTAAGCCCCAACCGTCTCGTAGTGCGAACCCGCAACGTCGAACGTCTGCGTCTGGAGCTGGGGCAATTGAAAGGTCGCTCGCCCGGCCGCCTGATCCTGCACATTGACGATCAGGGCATTGAGATTACCGGGGTACGAGGCATGAGTATCAGCTTGATCCGCAGCAAGACCGGCGCCTGGAATTTCGCTCGCTGAGCGCCGCCGCTACCCGGCAAACGGATCAGTCAGCTTGCCGGCCCGCCACGCCCCGATGAATTCCATGAAATAGAGGTCCTCGCCTAGAAAACCCGCTCGCGCCATCTTGACCGTCTGGCTGTCGGCGTCGAGCCGGGCTATATCCGTCGGATGGGAGGTGATCGGGTCGATAATGCCGCTGTCCACGCCGGCCTCCATCGCCAGATGGATCCACACCGCGTTCAGCATCCGACGCATCGGCAGCCCGAAGCTGACGTTGGAGTGCCCGCCGGCAATGTGCACGTCTTGGCCAAACTCGGCTCTGATTTTACGGATAGCCTCGAGCACCTGCGGCGGCGACTCGGGGCTCGCCGACGCCGGCAGTACCAGCGGATCGATGTACAATTGCGATAACACCAGTCCGGCCTGACGGCAGAGCTGGACCATCTTGTCCAAGTTCGCCACTCGTTCGTCGGCGCTGCTGGGCATCCCGCTGGCACCTGAGGCCAGCACCACGGTCGCGCAACCATATCGGTGGGCTAACTCGACCGTCTGCGGCCTCTCCAGCGAGGCCGAGTTCAGCATGGCTGCCCCGCCGCCCTTGTCCGCGTCGTAGGTATCCAGTCCTATCTGGAGCGTGGCCAGTTCGCTGCTGTCAATCGATAGCGGCTTGTCGCTGACTGCCTGTACTACCGGCACTATCCAGCGCATGGCCTGGTTGCGCCGATTGACGTCCGGGCTGACCTCGTCCACATTCACATCCAGATAGGCCGCACCACGATCAAGCTGGCGCCGTGCGAGCCACTGCACATACGCCTGGCCGATCCGCTGCTGGTCGGCATCGTTGCTCAGACCCAGCTCGACGGCCGCAGCTACGTGCGGGATCATCCCGCCGCCGTAGGCTTGCCCCTCGCGGATAGCCTGCGGGATCGGCATGTGCATCTCAGCCCCGTCAGCGCCGGCGAAGACCACCACCTCGCTTCCGTCCGGCAACTGTTTGGCGCGTTTGCCACCGCGCTTGACCTTCCGGGTGCAGTGAATGTTCTCACCGATGATCGTGAACGCCGCCAGGTCAGTAGCCATTGGCCGATCCTCGCATTTTGTTCGGGTAGCCCGCCGCCGTTGTTTCCGAAGCGCCGGGCCAACGCTATTAGAGCCCACCGGCCTTGTCAAGGCAGCTCCGGTACACTCAGTCAGCTTGACCGTCGGCAGTCAAAGACGTATAGTCCCCCGCGTCTTCCCTGCGCCCGTAGCTCAATTGGATAGAGTAGCAGACTTCGAATCTGACGGTTGGAGGTTCGAGTCCTCCCGGGCGCGGTCCGTCTCGCAGGCCCCTCGGTCGCCGTGGACCCGGTAAACCGCCGACCGCCAGCAGCAACCGGTTCCGCCTTGCCAGGCCCGTAACGATGCCCGCGGCAACCAGCCGTCAGAGCTGATCGGCATATTCAGCCAGGCTCTTGGCAAAACCGCGCAGTTTGATATCGAATGTTCGCTCGATAGGCTCGATGTCGCAAATGTTGTCTTCCTGCGACATCAGCACCTGGTCATAGCCAAAGGGTATCGCCGGCAGCAGCCCCAGCGGTCGGCGACTGCCGAACCGGCGGTCGTGCCAATCGCCCAGCCGACCCAGCAGCTTGGCCTTCCAGACCGGTATGCCCACGATCGGCTTGAACCGCCGAGCACCGGGAATGGTTTGGCGGCAGGTTCGGTATAGCTGTTTCCATGTATACCGCTCCGGCCCGCCCACTTCGTAGGTCTGCCCGATCGCCTGATCCATCCGCAGGCTGGCAACAATCATCTCGGCTACGTTGTCCACGTGGACCGGCTGTAGGCGCGCCTTACCGCTGCCAAAGCACGGCAGCACCGGCGGCAGCAGACCTGTGGTCAATTGCTTCATCAGTTGCATGAACTCACCGTCAGGCCCATGAATCAGGCTGGGCCGAAAGATGGTCCAGTCCAGCCCGCTCTGGCGAACGAGCTGTTCGGCGGCCCACTTGGTCTGATGATACCGACTCGGCGAATCCGTCCGCGCTGCCAGGGCGGAGACGTGTACGAACCGCTTGATCCTTGCCTGGCGGCAGGCTCGCAACATCGAACCGGTAATCTCTACGTGGACCCGTTGGAACGTCTGGCCGGACCGCTGCCGTTCAATAATGATGCCGACCAGGTGGACGGCCGCTACCGCCCCGGCAATGCCCTCGGCCAACTTATCCGAATCCAACAGATCAATCTGGAAGGACTCGACCTGCCCACCGGCCAATCCTTGCGTCTTGTCCGACAGGCGACTGCCGCTGCGCACCGGGCAGCGAACGGTGTAGCCATTTTCTGCCAGGCGGCGCAGCACGTGACCGCCGACAAACCCCGAGGCACCGGTAAGGACCACACAGCCGGCGGGGCGTGAGCTACAGTCGCTATCGGATATCATCTTGTGTCGCGCCAGTGACTTAAGAAAAGTCAGAACGACAGTTTCAGGCTTTCCTTGAACTGCGTGGCGACCCCAACCCAGTTGCGGCGGTGACCGGAGGTGTCAGTCTTGGGCGCTAAAGGGACGACTCGAACAACCTGGCCCAATCCTGTCACCCGTCCCTGATACGGGTAGTGCCCGTCGCCGGGCGGTACGGTCAGCTCAAGCTTCACCATCATGCCCGGCCTGACGTCGGTCGCTTCCGTCTCGAAATAGACCCCGCCGGTGCTCACATTAAGGGTAACCGTACGGTAGCGAACCTCCGGCTGCCCACCCCAATTAGAGCACTCCAAGGGCAGACGAATTTCCAAACGACGGTGCTTTCGACGCTCCTGGTCAGTCATTTGGCCCCCGCCATCAGCAGCCCTCCCGCTGTGCCTTTCCCTTGCTCCCCATGGCCGCATGGGGCAAGGCTGCAAAGCCAGTGCCACCGCTTCAGGCAACGGTTAATTGTTTCGACTTACGGTTAAACCTTGCTTTGATAACCAGTTATTGCCCACAGGGCACCGGCCAGCTATTTTTGCGTTGGCCTCTACACGTTCCCGATCGTTGCCTTTCGACAACAAGGGAGCACCCGTCAACGCCGGATATTTCTGCTAACTGCTGTGATGACAATAGGTTGCCGATGCGTTTACACTTGTCAACGTTCCGTTGGCAGGTCTAAACACAATCCTTTCCATCCTTGCTAACCGTTATATTCGGTACAATTGGCTGGTTTGCAACTGTTTTTTGCCCCCGAAACTTCGGCACACCCCCATTTTCGCGACGCCGCCGGAGCCCTTACCAATCGTTCTAGTGGCTCATCCCGACACGATCGCACATCTCGACCAGTGCCCTGGCGGCTACCTTAAACAGATCAGCTCCGGTGCTGCCGGCAAACTGCCCCGCCGTTTTGAGATGCGGTTCCAACGCCAAGATCCAGTCCTGCCGCATCTTGGCGGCGTCAGCCAGGATCTTCTCGACGTCCCCGGCGCCCTGGCCGCAGGGCACGCACGGAGCGGTCGGACCGGCCTGCCTGTCTTTTATGTGGAAATAGCCGACGTAATCGCGCAGCGGCAGCCAACAGGTTTCATAAACCGGCAGCGCATCGGCCACCACAAAATTGGCCGGGTCAAAAGCCATGACCAAGTGCGGCGACTGTGCTTGCAGCTCCCGCATCAAATCCAGACATTGCTCCGGCTTGTCCCCATAGATGTCCGACTCATTTTCCAACACCAGGGTGATCTGACTGCCCTTAACGTACTCGCACATCTGCTGCAGGCGATCGATCACCGTCTGTCGGTGGTCGGCTATGTCTTGTCCCTGGGGCGGGTAGAAGCTGAATATCCTGATGTAGCGGCACTCGAACTGGTCGGTCAGCTCGACGGCGTGTTTGAAGTCCTCGAAGTGCTGGTCCACGTCGTCGTCAAGCCTGATCTTGCCGATCGGTGAGGCGATGCACGCCACCTTGACACCCGCATCGTCGAAGCGCTCTTTGAGCCGGCCCCGTTGGTCCTCGCTCAATTTCATCACGTTGACGCCCCAAGCCCCTCTCAAATCCACGTGGTTTATCCCGGTCTGCTTGAGCACCTTGATCTGCACGTTCGGATTCGGGCTAATCTCATCGGCAAAAGCACTAATGATAGCCATCTTTGACTCCTCGTACCTCTACAAGCGCAACTCCTAACAGGACGCTGTCAGGTTAGCGGCAGCTTGATCACCTCATGTTTTCGCGCAGCCATCTCGGCCGCGAAAATCAGCTCGTAGGTCTTGGCCGCCGCGCTGACGCTCAGCATTGACGGCCGATCGTGCTTGACGCAGTCGATGAAGTAAGACACCTCCTCGGCGAACGGATGATGTTGCACGTTCCAGTCGTCCGGATAGGTTGATTGCATCGCCATGAAACCGTCCGACTTGCCGAACATCTCGCTGTACAAACCGTTGTTGCGTATACAGCCCTTGGTTCCGTTGACCTGTAGGTGGAACACATACGGCATGTTACACTCCAGGCTGGTGCTGACCCGTCCGATGGCGCCGTTGTCGAAGCGAATGACCATCGCGATCGTCGGGTCATACTCGAAATCACCGCGCCGCGCCGCCGGCCGGGAAAACGCGCTCACTTCGACGGGCTCGTGCTGCTCGCCGATCATCCAACGCACCATATCCACGCTGTGGCAGCCGCCCATCAGCAGGGCGCTGCCACCGGTATCGCACTTGACCTTCCAGGCTCCGACAATCTCGTGCCAATAATCGCTCTCGGCATAAAAGACCTCCCCGATCCCGCCGGTATCCAGGAAGTTCTTCAGTCCGACAATGGCTGGATAAAACCGACACACATGTCCCACATGCGTCTTGACTCCGTGCTCATTTTCCGCCCGGACCAAACGACGAAGTTGTTCCAGCGTTAAGCACAGCGGCTTTTCCACCAACACATGCTTGCTGGCCTCGATGGCTGCAAGTGTCTGTTCGTAATGCTGGTGATTGATGGTGCAGACGTGTACCAGGTCGATGTCATCCCGCGCCACCGCCTTCTGCCAGTCGTCGACGTAATCTGCCTGGAACTCGTACTGTTCCATATAGCGCCGTGCCCGCGGCCTATCCTCGTCGATCATGCCGGCAATGGCCCGAACCTCGGTGCTCGGATCGAGACAGAGCCCGCGGATGTGCTCGCCGGCAACCCAACCCGGACCGATAACCAAAGCGCCATAGGTAGTCATCGCAGCCTCCGAACCTATCGAGTTACCGGCTTTTACACGATTGCTCGTGGTTGCGCCAACTGAAAATACTGGCTTGAGACCCACAACGCCGACCGCCGGAGCCCCGGTATGTTCGGCCACCTCGGTTCTGTCGACGGATCGGTCTGGGCGCAATAATCAGCTCTCGGATGGTACGGGGCAGTCGAGTGACAGAGCTGGTACAGTGCAGTTACGGCCGGAGTCCTTGGCTGCGTACATCTGCCGGTCGGCCTCGTTAAGGAGCTCGCCCGGTCCCATCATGGCGCTGCCGGCGAGCAGATCGGACGTGCAGGCCGCCCCGATACTTACCGTCAAGCGGTCGGGGTGGCCGGGCACCAGCCGACCTTTTTGGATAGAGGTTCGGATTCTTTCAGCTATTCTGACGGCCTGGTCCAGCGTGGTTTGCGGCAGGATCACGACCAGCTCGTCGCCGCCGTAGCGGGCAGCCAAATCATGCTGGCGAATGTGGACCTGTATGAGCTTGGCCACTGCTATCAGCAGTTGGTCGCCGACTGCATGCCCGAACTTGTCGTTGTGTTGCTTGAAGGTGTCGATGTCGATCATCAATACCGACACCGGCAGCGCGGATTTGGGATTCGCAAAATGCTGGCTTAATCGTTCGTCCAGAGCTGCCCGGTTGGCCAGTGCGGTCAGCGGGTCCTTCAACGTGCGGTCTTGCAGCCGAATATTATCTCCCAGCAGTCCGGCCTGTCGCGACGTCGCCTGCTGCAATTCGGACTGGGCCTCCATGCCCAGCCGCGCCAGCTCCAGGCGCGTCTGCTGTTGGATGTTCTCAAATGATTCCGGCTCAGCAACGTCCAGATCGAAAAGCCGCAGGTTCTCGCGCACCCGATCCTGCACCTTCTGCAAAACGCCGTCGATCCGGTCCCGGCTCAGGCCCAAATACTCAGTACCGCCCTCGTATATCCTCGCCAGAGTTACGGATTTATGCGGGTCGCAGAACAACTGCCCGGCCAGCGACGCTGTGTACAGCGCCCCCACCAGCTTGCCGATAGCCTCGCCACTATCCATGGCCTCCGGACGGTGGTGGTTGCGGACGGCTCGCACGATCAGCTCCGGCAGACCCCACCGAGACAGTAACCGGCTGGAGACGTCTGCGTGCGAAAAGCCGAAAACCTCCTCCTCCAGCTCTGTTAGCGGACGGTTCGGGTCCTTCTTCGATTCCATTACCTTCTCATAATCCTCGGCAGCGCACTGCTGGAAAACCAACACGCCGATATTTTGCAGCAGGCCGCAGGCATAAGCGTCCTCGCAAAGGTGCGGGGTAATCAATTGCATCAACATCCTGGCTGATACGGCGCAGGTGAAGGCATTGGCCCAATAATATTGGTAATCAAACTTCTCGTGTACCTTTCGCGACTGGTCGGAGACCAGACAGAAGCTCAATGCCAGGATACGGATCGAGCGCAGTCCCAGGATCACCGCCGCCTGTTCGATCGAACTGACTTTCATGGGCAGCCCGAACAGGGCGGAGTTGACCGTCTTGAGCAGCTTGCCGGTCAGGGCAGGGTCCTTGCCCACCACCGCCGCTACGTCGCGGATCGACGTCGAGGGGTTCTGCGATATCCGCAGCACCTCCATGGCCACCGCCGGCGGTGTAGGCAGAACGCCCTGCCGATCCAGCTCATCCAAGAAGGCGTTGATGTCTTTACCGACAGGCACTGAATGTTGACCAACCTATTAATAGTCGGGTTTTCGTGTAGTGTATCTCGCCCGCTCCACCACGCACGAATACCCTTAGCATCGGTCAGCCGCGAGAGAGGGTTTAGCTTGGATTTCCCGCTCGCTTTTTCCTCTGATAATCTGTTGTCAGGTTAAAGGAAATGGGGCGGACCGTAACAACCTTCTTAGACCCAAATGTCATTACAATCTGGCCTTGGTTACGGCAATGTCCTAGGCCGATTCGGTGTGCAAGCCCCCGCCTAACCCTCTGATAGGGTGGGCTCGGCTGGACCGGCAAGCGTCCTAGGCCGCAAAAGCTGATGTGCCGTCCCTGAGTCGAGCCCGGTAATCTTTCACCCGCCCCACGTCGTCAGGCATTATTGGCGCTGCACCCTACGCTGGGCCGCCGTCAGAAGGCCCGGCAGTACCGAGAATGCCCAATCCGGCCTTGACGTTGGCGGGGCACCACTTATCGTGCCGATATCGGGGCACGGCAGACGCCCCTCTTGACCGGGGCCGCGGTGGCCGATATTGTATATGGCTGACGGTGGGCTCATGATGCAAGCGGTTTTGAAGCCAGATCGACTTCGGACACAGGGCACAGGGCGGCTGGATTTATGCGCCCTAAGACTGCTGTTGCCCGTTATTAGAGCGGGTAGGGCCGGGATGACCTGAGAAAGTTCTTAAGACCGTCAATCCAAGCCCTACGCCGCGGTGGTGTAGGGCTTATTAGTTTGGGAACCTGATGATGAGACCCGGACGACTCCGATCACCGATGAAACTGTTACTGCCGCGGGCTGAATCTGCCGCGCGCTGGCGCCGGGTTCAGCCCAAGCCCCAAGGTGATCAGACTGTCAAACCGACCAGGATTTAACCGCCCTTGCGGCGGCAGGAGGATAACAGAAATGTCCGAGTCTACTGTAGGCAACAACTCGATGGTACGGATATTCGACACTACTCTGCGCGACGGAGAGCAAAGCCCCGGCGCCTCGCTCAATACCGCGGAGAAACTCCAGATAGCCCGCGCCCTCGAGCAGCTCAACGTCGACGTGATGGAGGCGGGGTTTCCCATCACCAGCCCCGACGACTTCGAAGCCGTTAGGGCCATAGGTCAGGAGATCGGCGGCTGTGTAGTGGCCGGGTTGGCCCGCTGTGTCGAAGCCGACATCAAACGGGCCGCCGAGGCCCTCAAGGGCGCAGCCCATCCCCGGATACATGTATTCTGCGCCACCAGCGAGATTCACCGCCGCTACAAACTCAAGCGGGCCCGGGAAGAGATCATAAAGATGAGTGTCGAGAGTGTGAAACTGGCCCGCGGCTTCGTCGATGATGTGGAGTTCAGCCCCGAGGACGCCTCGCGCACCGAAATGGACTTCCTCGCAGAGGTGGTCGAAGCCTGCATCGACGCCGGGGCCACCACCATCAACATCCCCGACACCGTCGGCTATGCCGTCCCTGAGCACTTCGCCCAGATCATCACCGAACTGCGCC
>SDBT01016575.1_pt1 | contig 11661 bp, 10 predicted proteins | sample 2277101 | NCBI WGS metagenome assembly SDBT01 (sample SAMN10404973, study PRJNA504765) | marine sediment metagenome | isolation source: marine sediment core GS10_PC15, 103 cmbsf | place: Arctic Ocean: Southern Knipovich Ridge | collected 2010
CAATAGATTGTGCATCATAATCACCCCAAATACGTGCAAGAATTAATCCTGGTTGTTCTATATGGTCAAACCAGATAATAATATTTGCTCGCAGCCAAGCATAAATAAAAAACACTGCTCCTAAACGAAATACTTTTGGAATGATTGTTTGTTCATATAAAGTTAAAAATTGTTTATGATAGTAAGCACATGTATATGCAGCAATAAAAGTAAGAATGAAAGAAATAAATAATATATTGAGACGTATCCAATAGTGTGGATGCAAAACATTAATAAGTGCATAATGTATCACAAAACAGCCTATCGCCCAGCAGCAACACTGATAAGCAAATTGACGTATTAATTTATAACGAAATGTAACACCCAACATAAACAATATAAGTGCATATACAATAAGACCTATTATATGATATGGCGATGGCCAAACCGGTGTATGAAACCAATAAAATACTGTTACAATGGAACCACCAACAAGCACATTTTGAAGCCATGTTTTTTCAAAATAATCAAACCGATGTATAAAATGTACATAATATGCAGCCAGCATAAAAACAATGGTTATGGCGATAACTGCAGCATTAGTACTATTGAATACAAACGATACTGGTTGACGTGCAAACTGTAACAAACGAACCATATGTATACTCGAATATAACCAAAGTGAATAGGAGCCAAGACGCATCATGGGTTCTTGTACTCGAACACTTATAATAAAAATCGCAAGACCCATAAGATGTAGCGCTATACTTTGTTCATACCCCTGCCATTGCGTCACAATCGAAGCAAAAAAACAACCTATACTTAATGCTAATACTATGGCAAGCAGCGGTATATTTGCTTTATTTTTGCGGTATAACCACCAAGTATACATAGCATAAAATATACCAGAAAGAAGAGTTACATATACAAAAATTGTTTTTGATGGCAAATCTGAAAATTTAAGTACTGATGTACGATGCCAGGCATAAACAGAAAAAATTCCTACAGCCAAAATTGAAAGCATTTCCCAAATATTGGAAATATACGATTTAAATAATCCATAGTAATAAGGTAGACTAAAAATATAAAAAAGGGTTATCAGGTAAGCTGATAGAGCAAACCCTGTTAAATTAAATTGAAAAACTTCAATATAATAATATGATAAAAATCCAAGACTTATGAGCGGTAACCAATGCCACTTCTTTGCTAAAGCTATAATAGAAAATATTCCTGCTATTATTATTAAATATACTGCAAGTGTTGGCACTGTATATGTACTAACTATAAGCGGAGTCAAATAACCTCCAGCTAAACTTAAAATTGCAATCACAACTGAGTCATACCATAATGAAATTGCTACCGCTAATACAGTAATACTAATAAAAATACCAAAGGCAACTTGTGTTGATATCAAATGATATAGATTATGCGCAGCATAGACAGAAATATAATAAAGACCAATGCCGACAGCACTGCATCCGCGTGCCCATATATGATAGTATGTCCGCCATACTTCTGCTAATACTAATAATACTGTCCCGATACTAATACCAATCACTACACGAATATTAGGAGTAAGCCATTTTTGATCAATAGAATATTTGAGTAAAAATCCTACACCTAAAAGCAAAACTGATATCCCAAGAACTTGTAAAATATACGCTCCAATATTAAACTCGAATTGCTTCCAATTAAACCATTTTAATAATGATTTATATTTTTTTTCAGAATCTTTTTCATCCATTGTTTATCCCTTCACACTTCAATGCTAGCTTAAAAAAAATAGAATAAAAAAGGCAATGTTTTATTCAGACGCACAACAAGAACATAAGTGTTTAAAAAACACGAAAAATAAAGCACAACACCCTTTATTTATAGGTCTACGACACTTAGGACAGCCATTATTCTTTGATGACCACTCTACCTAAACATTTTTTACAAAAACTATGTTTTATATGAGGTCTCTTCTTGTCACACTTGAGATCAATACGTTTTTTTTTGTTTCTGTCGTAAAGCTCAAAACAGATAGTACATTCTGAATTTTCATCCAACTTATCGATAATACTTGTAATTTTAGGTGGTTGAGCAAGTTTTTTGGGTTGTGTTTGTTCTGGTAACTTTTGACGATAAACCAATTGTTTTTTGTCCATTCCAAATATTGATACTATACCCACCAACAATAAAAAGTTGTATTTTAGCATTTTTTGCATATCCCAGTGAAGTGCTAATACTACTAACGCATAAGTGTATTAATAAATATTCATAGTATAAATTTTACCTATAAAGTTCTGAGCCATATGCTTACTATAAATGATATTAAAGAGCCTAACATAGCGCATATGAGAATCATTGTATTACGAAGCGTTCTAAAATTATTGCCTTCCTCTGTACGTAATGAACGTATTTCTTGAAGCACTTGATTTAATTTATCTTCCATATACCTTCTCCTTTAATAAAAATACCTACCTTATGGTCTTTCCCATGCTAAAAAACATGCATAATAAATACAATAATCTATACGAATTTTTTTATTTTCGATTTTTTTCTAAAAACATATTCGCTTTATCAAGTAACGTTTTGGCATTATCATAAGTAAGCTTTTCTCGCGCTTGTGCATACGGAAGCCAGAGATAATTTTGATGTTCATGAGAAAGTGTAACATTTTTTGTATTAGCTTTTCCTAGATAAAAATAGACAGTTTTATATGCACGTTCATTATTACAATAGTCTTTCAAATAGTATGAAAATGAATGTTCAAATTCAGAAAAAATGGAAGTTGAAAGACCTGTCTCTTCTTTCAGCTCCCGTATTGCGGCATCATGTTTACTCTCACTTGTTTCTAATTTTCCTTTAGGAAAATCCCAATGTCCTGCATGGTATAACAGTAAAAGGTATTCTCGGGTAGCATTTGCATAATAAAAAGGAAGAATACCTGCTGAAATCATTTTTTTCATAAGTCTTCCAAAAAGTAAACACGAATACCTACATATTTACGTGTGATATATAACAGAGCAATCATAAGTATTGTCAATGGTCCTGCCCACAGCCAAAACCCTATATTATACAAAAAAAAATCAGAAAATATTTGCGGTAGCAAAATAATCATCTGTGTAAGCATTACATATATAACCCAAAAGATGCTGCTAACAATACCTACTTGTAAAAAAAATCTACCAACAAATTCAAAAAATTGTACATAATATAGACAAAAACCAAAAAATCGTTGCAAAAACCATGCCGCTAAAAGTGTTTGTAATGCTACTGTAATTGATGTTGCCAAAGCTATTCCAAAGGCTCCATACATTGGCATAAAAATATAGTAACTCAATATAAAATTTACTATAACGGAGAAAATTGAAATATATAATGGAATACGTGTCTCATGAAGCGCATAATAAATATTAAGAATAATTTTGTATAAGGAAAAAAAAAACAAACCTATTAAAAATGCAATTAATATATGACCAGCTTCTTGCACCTGGGAAAGTGTAAATTTTCGTGAAAGAAATAAGGTATAAAAAATTTTTTCCGATAAAAAGCTCATGATCAAAGCAATAGGAACTGTAACCCAAAAAATTAGCTTTGCCGCTTCATATAAATAAAATTGCAACCGTTTTGGAGCGTATACACTAACACGTGAAAAATGGGGAAATAGAATGGTTGCAAATGCAACACCAAATACACCCAGAGGAATTCCCATAAATCGATTAGCATAATAAATAAGTGTTACTGAGCCTTGAGGTAAAAAAGAAGCTATACTTGAATCGATAAAAAAGTAAATTTCCATAATGCTCATAGCAAGAAAACACGGAAAAAATTTTTTCATAATAACAACAAAATTCTGCCATGTCTGCTTATCAATAGCAGCAAAACGAAACTGCAATTTCCAGTACATATACACATGCGTAGCAAATTGAATAAGTCCTCCACACAAAATAAAGTAGCACAAATAATCAACAGATAAGCCAAGTGCAAGACATATACTCAAAGCACCAATAAAGACGATATTTAATAAAACAGGTGCAAATGCTGGTATAAAGAAATGATTCATCGCCTGCAAAGCACCAGCAAGTAATGCGCTTGAAGAAAGAAATACTATAAATGCTAATAAAATACGTAAATAACGAATCGCATGTATTACTTGGTCAACAGGCTCTCCTAATCCGTTCCATAAGACAACCAGTGTACTTATAATGCTATCGAGGAACGGTATTCCTAGATATGGTACGGCGCAATACTCTGGATAGCTATACCAACCAGGTACAATAATACGCATTACTATATCTGCTTTCCAAAACATCAGCAAACACAATACTATCAAACTTCCTTGAATAAACAAAAATGACAATGTCATTATGCGATTAACCTGTTCCTTTTTGCCTTGTTGCACCAAAGAAACAAAGGTTGGTATGAATGCAGCGCTTAAAGCACCCTCTGCAAAAATTTTTCGTAATGAATTGGGAATTTTAAATGCCGTTATAAATGCATCAGAAATAACTCCTACACCCAAATATTTAGCCATTAATATTTCTCGTACAAGACCTAACAAGCGACTTAACAATGTTGAACTTCCTACTTGTATGGTACTTGCAATAATTCCTTTTTTATTTTGCATATATCATGTTCTTTCCTATGTAAGGATGACAGTATAGCGTTTATTATCGTTGTGACAATAGGTGGTACTAACGAGAAATATATTGGTAAGCTTTACTAACATTTCTTGGTACAACAGGTACAAGACTGCCTTCAAAGACTTCATATATCGTCTGCATTTGTTCTATTACATAAGGACTATGCGAACTAATAATAAGTCCCATATTATAAAATTTTTGAAAGTATATAAGTAAATCTATGATCTGTTGTCCTGTTTTATTATCCAAATTACCCGTTGGCTCATCAGTTAGTAAAAATAATGGCTTACCAAATAGTGCACGAGCAAGGGCTACACGTTGCTGCTGACCACCAGATAATTCTGAAGGTAGAGCATGTGCTCTTTTTATAAGTCCAACACGTTCCAAAAGATAATAACCTTCATCTTTGCATTTTTCAACATGCTTGCCAGCAATAATACCTTTGAGCATAATATTCTCTAAAACTGTTAATTCTTTTATAAAATACGGTGATTGAAAAACAAAGCCGATATGCATACGTAAGAACTGCGAGCGTTTAGATTCTGTCATTATGTATACTTCATGATTGCCAAGCTTAACTGAACCTTCTGTTGGAGGCTCAATGCCTGCCATAATATGTAACAAGGTTGTTTTGCCGGAACCTGAAACTCCTGTAATAGCATATGACATACCAGGCTCAAAGGTTACTGAGACATCATTAAGCACGATAATGCTTGTAGAATACACTTTTTTTACTGCTTGCAGAATAAAAGACTGTTGTGCCAAAGTAAGTCCCCCTTAAAAATTCTACATTTATCAGTCTTTTTTATGTTACTTCTCATAATCCTTGTGTTTATAATGTAGCATATTTTACACTGTTTCTTAAGGGGACATGGCATTTCATTCACAAGGGGGAGTGTAATGAAGAATTTATCTGTTGAATATATCCAAAAAGCAATTCCGGAAGTACTTCCAGTTATTCCAACGATGGACGTTGTAGTATTTCCTCAGGCTATTGTGCCATTGCTTGTCTTGGATGAAAAAATAATTAAAGGGGTTGATTTTGCACTTGAAGGCTCTAAACTCATCATGTTACTTGTAGCAAAAAAGCAAACTGATAACTATAACGGTGCTATCGGAACAAAAGATCTTCATACAATTGGAACTATTGCTTCAATTATGCGACTCATCAAAATACCAGAGGGGGGTATAAAAATACTTGTTCAAGGTATTTGTAAAGCTTCTGTTGAAGAAATCCTGACAGAAAAAGATATGCTCAATGCACGAATAAAAATTATTTCATCTGAAGCTTCTATGCAAGACCAAGAAGTGATAGCCCACATTAAAAACATTAAGGAACTTGCTGAGCAAATGGTAGCATCAGGACAATCATTTAGCTCTGACTTCCACCTAATCCTCGGCAAAATGTCTGATCCACAAAAAATAGCAGATTTTATTCTTTCACATCTTAATTTAAACGTAGAAGAATCACAAGAGCTTCTTGAAACAGCTACTCTTTCAGATTTTCTTTCTATGATTTACATCTACATGAACAGAGAAATAGAGGTAGCAGAAGTGCAAGAACGTGTTCGTAATCGAGCCAGAGAGTCAATGAATAAATCCCAAAAGGAATTTTTTTTACGCGAACAAATTAAAGCTATTAAAAAAGAACTTGGAGAAAATGACATTGAAGAATTTGAAGCAATGCGTGCACAAATTGAAAAACTCAATGCTTCTGAAGAAGTTTGTACTGAAATTGTTCGACAAATCAATCGTTTAGAACGAACAGCTCCAGACTCTATGGAGGCAACAGTCACACGTAATTATATTGAATGGATGCTTTCATTGCCATGGGGCATACATACAGAAGACAATCTTGATATTAAACATGCTAAATTAATTTTAGATGAGGACCATTTTGGTCTAAAGGATATTAAAGAACGTATCCTTGATTTTATATCCATTAGAAACCTTAGAAAAGATGGTCATACACCAATCATTTGTTTTGTTGGTCCTCCTGGTACAGGAAAAACCTCTCTTGGCAAATCAATTGCTCGATGCTTAGGCCGAGATTATTTTCGTGTATCTCTTGGCGGTGTTAAAGATGAAGCAGAAATACGTGGACATCGACGCACGTATGTTGGTGCCCTGCCTGGACGCTTTATACAAGGATTTCGCAAGGTAAATTCATGTAATCCAGTCATTATTATCGATGAACTTGATAAACTTGGTGTAGATTTTCGAGGTGACCCTTCAGCAGCATTACTTGAAGTTTTAGATCCTCAACAAAATAAAACATTCTACGATAATTATTTAGGAGTACCATTTGATCTTTCCCAAGTCATCTTTATAGCAACTGCCAATAGTCTTGACACCATTTCTGCACCACTAAGAGATAGAATGGAAATTATCGAACTATACAGCTATAGCATTGATGAAAAAATGGAAATTGCAAAACGTCATCTTATAAAACGAGCAATTGATGACTGCGGGCTTTCTTCACAAAATCTTACCATTGAAGAGAATGTTTTAGAAGTTATCATTAGTAACTATACACGGGAATCTGGTGTCCGTAGTTTAGATCGTACTATTCGCAAATTATGCTCAAAGGCTGCTCGTGCTCTTGTTGAAACTAGTATAATTGCTCAGTTTAATGTTGACAATCTTGAAGAATATCTTGGCGCACAAATATTTTTTGATGACGAAGTAAATCATGAACCTACGATTGGTATAACAAATGGTCTTGCATGGACTGCCTATGGTGGACAAATGCTTAAAATTGAAGCAGTTGTCATGTTAGGAAAAGGCAAAATAATGTTAACAGGACAGCTTGGTAATGTTATGAAAGAATCTGCACATGCAGCATTAAGCTATGTTCGTGTTCATGCGCAGGAATTTGGAATTGATCAAAAAATGTTTACCCATTATGACTTACATATTCATGTACCATCAGGAGCGGTACCAAAAGATGGTCCTTCAGCTGGCATAACTATGCTTTCATCAATTCTATCAGCTTTTACACAACGACCAATTGATTCTTGTTATGCAATGACAGGAGAACTTAATTTACAAGGCGAAGTTATGCCCATTGGTGGTGTAAAAGAAAAAGTTTTAGCAGCAAAACGCAACAAAATACTCCATATTATTATTCCCGATAAAAACAAGAATGATCTTAAGGGTTTAAAAGATATTATTAAAGACATAGACATTGTCTTTGTACAACATGCTGATGAAGTATTAAAACGTGTATTGTTGCCTAAAAAGAATACGTGCATATGAAACAAAAAAGAGTTCTTACTATAGGTGGTGGAACACAAGATATCTTTATTTCCTATAAAGATGTTGAAACTGTTCAATTCCATAGCAAGTATGGCACCCGTTCCTGCTTGCTTTTAGAAGAAGGTGCAAAAATAGAAATTTCTGATATTATATATGCAAGCGGTGGTGGAGCAACAAATTCTGGTATATCGTTCAAGCGTCTAGGCTTTTCGGTAGCCTCATATTGTAAACTTGGTAATGATATACCAGCACAATTCGTTCTTAACGATCTTAAAAAAGAATCTCTTGATGTATCATTCATAGGACATGAAAAAGACATACCAACAGGGATATCGTTTGTTCTTCCCTCACCTGTTGGCAATCATACTATTCTTGTTTACCGTGGAGCAAATAAAAACCTTACTGCGCAAGATATTCCATTTGATGCATTTGTATTATTTGACCAACTCTATATAACATCACTTAGTGGTCCTTCTTCTCGAATGCTTATTGCAATTTGCAAACAAGCACAAAAACACGGTATTCCCGTGGCTACAAATCCTGGCTCAAGTCAGCTTGCAGCTGGGGCAGGTGTACTGCGAGAAGCATTAGAATATATCGATATTCTAATCTTAAATAGTGATGAAGCTAAAGAATTTATGCTTTCACTTGTAGAAACAAATATTCAATTGCAACAAGAACTCGAACAACAAAAGTTCGAAAAAAAAGAAGGTATACCGCTATTATTAGGATCTATTTTTTATCGTGATATTTGTTTTAACTTGTCTGTTTTTTTTAAGGAAGTTTTAGATCGAGGACCACGTATTGCCGTAGTAACCAACGGGAAAGAAGGCGTTTATGTTGCTACAGATACTACCATATATTTTCACCCAAGTATACCAACAAAGGTTATAAATACGGTAGGCGCAGGAGATGCTTTTGGCTCTTGCTTTATTGCATCACTTTTGAATGAATATTCTATTGAACAAGCACTAGTACGAGGTATTATTAATGCTTCATCCGTTATTAGTTTCAAGACAGCAAAAGAAGGTTTGTTAGAAAGTGATGCACTAGAAAAACATGTTCAGGAATTTGGCAAACCAAAACTTCGAACCTTTTCTTTTATTAAAGATTAGTAACCATTTTGCCTTCAAAGGTGATTTTTTTACCATCACGTTTGATTAGAATTTCATCTGCACTTCTATCGCATTCCTTTTTCCAACAATCAATATAAAAAAGAAGATCTTGTGTAGTTGTTTCAAACTGATCCTGCTGGCCAGTTATTACCGGATCTAAACCAATAAGGATATAATCACCATCCTTACGGATAAATGTTACTTTTCCTGATTTAACACCTTTTTTTGTCTGGTCAATCCAGCTACGAAAATTATCAGGGGTTCCACCATCAGTTAAAAAATAGGAAAGAACACCTAAGCAGTGATCGGTATACTTTACAACAACATACTCGTTACGTCCGACACATTTTAATAAAGCATATTGTTGCATTACAACTCCTTTTTTCAAATCATTATCACATTTTGCTCATGTTAGCATAGTTTTGTAAATTTGTATTATTCAAGCAAAAGAGCGTTAAAGGTATGTTTCATAGTAGAATAAAATTTTTGCATGTCCCAGGAAACAACAAGTATTTTACCTATTATCCTGTAGAACGCATCTCTGTTTGAATATCGTGGAACAATGTGTACATGTAAATGTTCAGGAATACTTGCACCTGACCCCTTACCTAAATTGAATCCAACATTAATACCCTCTACTTGTAATGCTTTCTTAAGAAAGTCCACTGATAAAGTAATAATCTCTATCAGCTCTTGTCTTGCTTCTTTAGACAAATCTGATATTGATGGAACATGTGAATACGGTATAATTAACAAGTGACCTTTGGAGACAGGAAAAGCATTTAACATAATAATATGATGATTTAAACGTCGCAAGATAAAGTATTTTTCATCTTGATTTGCTTCTATTTGAGCACAAAAAGCACATTTTTTTTCTGTATCTATTTCTAATGGTACACTACTTGCTTGCTTTGAATATGTTTCTCGCCAGGGACAATACAAAACAGGTTTACCGAGTTGCTCTTCAATAAGACAATCTATATCTGAGAAATCATTTGAAGCCTGAATACAACCACTAAATACCTTAAACCCCACAAGTAATATTACTAAATACATGTTCTTAACCATAAGCATCCTCGTAAAGGTTTACATTTTAGATTGAAAGTTTATTCAAAATATTTTGTTAAATCAATTAACAATTTTTTTATAGCCATTGTTCTATGAATCGCTGGTTCTTTGCCTTCATCCCTAAGCTCGGAACAAGTTTTTTTGTTAATTGCACATTCAAAGATATTCCAATAAGGAAATAATGGAACAGGAGTTCCGCGCATTGATGTTGCAATTGCACCAAGCATATGACCATGATACGTTTGTACGCGTCCATCTGGCCAAGCTAATGCCATAACACTGGTAAAACGAGCATCTCGATTCTCTATTGAAATATTTGCCATTTTATCAAGTAAATTTTTGCGTTTCTCTTGCTCAGTAGCATGTTCACTTAAGTATCGCTTTGTGTAAATACCAGGCTCACCATTAAGTGCTTCAATTTCCAATCCTGAGTCATCAGCTAATGTTAGTAATCCACTTAAGGCACAATATTTTTTTGCTTTTAAGATAGCATTTTCTTCAAATGTTGTACCTGTTTCTTCGACATCATAATCAATCCCAAGGTCTTGCAATGAAATAAGATCATAGGGGATGTCGCGCAAAAATTTTGTTATTTCTATAAGTTTTGATCTATTATGTGTTGCCACAAGCAACTGTATTTTTTTTTCTTTTATAATCATATTCATGTTTCTTAATAATTTTTTAAATATACTTCAAAACCTTATTACTTAAAAAATAGCAAAAGTAACAAGGCCAGAGTTTTAAAACTCTTTTATAAACCCTATATAAATTCTTGGAATAAAAAGGATTATTTCGTAACAAAATCCTAAAGAATTGGGAAGATAACTCTAGAAGAAGACTACTAAAGTAATTTTCATAATAGCACATTATTATAAAAATACAAGTTATATTACTCTTTTTATACAAACAAAGCTTGAACAGGTTACTTTTCACCAAGAAAAAAATGAAGAAGCCTTTACAAATGGTATATCTTTTATTAGGTTAACTAAAGAATAGAAAAATTATTATTTTGTGTACAGGGACAGCATGTGATTGAAAAACAAACACCTTCAAAAACTTTAGCTAAAAAAAACATAGGTCACGTTTTACGTGTAACCGACACTATTGTTGATGCTCAATTCTCTGTTGATGAAACACCTAATATATTAAATGAATTGCAAATCATTATTCCTTCAAGCAATGGACAACGTGAAACTCGAGCAAGCATGGAAGTTGCTCAGCAACTGGGTGATAACATTGTTCGCTGTATAGCACTTGAAACTATAAGTAATATTAGGCGCGGATTAGAAGTTATAGATACGGGGGAACCAATAAAAATTCCTGTGGGTCCACAAGTACTAGGTCGCATGTTTGATGTTTTAGGCAAACCTATTGATGGACTAGGACCTATTAAAGATGCAAAATATCGATCAATCCATCGCGATCCGCCACCGCTTATAGAACAAAAAATTGCCACAGAAATACAAGAAACCGGTATTAAAATTATTGATCTTATGTGCCCTTATATGAAAGGGTCAAAAATTGGTCTTTTTGGTGGTGCTGGTGTAGGAAAAACTATTTTAGTTATGGAACTTATCCGTAATATTGCTATTGAACATGGAGGTGTTTCT
>SDBT01016576.1_pt1 | contig 11661 bp, 11 predicted proteins | sample 2277101 | NCBI WGS metagenome assembly SDBT01 (sample SAMN10404973, study PRJNA504765) | marine sediment metagenome | isolation source: marine sediment core GS10_PC15, 103 cmbsf | place: Arctic Ocean: Southern Knipovich Ridge | collected 2010
AAATAAAAATAAAAATAAAGATGCTAGTAGCAAAAAATAATAATATAGTACATCAATTTTTTGAATATATAAATAAAATAATGTGGAAAAATAAAGGATATTATTTTATATATATATATAAATAAAACAATATGGAAAAAATAGAAGATATAGTTGAGAATGACTATGTGCAAAAGTTGGTGCGCTTTATTAATATAGTATTTTGTGTAAGCGCACCATCTGTATTAACTTTGGATGTAGAAGACAATGTTCCACCATCTACACAACCACTAATACCACATACACCACCATCCACACCGATAGATAAGAAAGTATCACCCAAATATATACAGCTACCACCCACACCGATAGATAAGAAAGTATCACCCAAATATATACAGCCACCACCCGCACCAATAGATAATGTGACATTATTTAAATATGTACCACCACCGACCATACCAATAAATAAGAAAGTATCACCCAAACACACACAACAAAATATAACTATAGACATCATCGAAGATTATGTCTAACTAATATCCTTCTTCCTTACAGTAGTGTACCGTAAGTGTTTATTTCATCGTATATTATTTCTTAACGAAATAATATAAGGTATGTTTTTTTATGCAATATATAAATCTCCTATATGGAAAAATCTTTCTCCCAAAAATAGAAGTATTCGAGTATTCATGGCGGGGGCATTATTGTATGTCATATTTCATTCTTTTCTCTATTCTAATTATTTAAATAACATACAGGCTATAAATAAATACAAGAAATATATATACTTTGTTATTGCAATAGATATATTAGTAACTGCTTTTATCACTTATAGATCTAGATCAAGCTCTATATCTATATCTACACAAAATAAATTTTTGCACCCAAGATATAATCCATATCCACAACAATATATACAACAATATATGCAACCATCGGTATATCCTAGACAAATACAAACAAGTCATCCATCTTTATCCACAATGAATCATATACCAAGTTCTGCGCTACATACAAAACATATATATAATTTACAGAGTTCTGTTTGTGGATCGGACGATTGCGAAGCAATTTCTAACCCACAATTAACTAGTGGTATAGTACGCAATGATTCTAATGTTTTCATAAAAAAAAATAACCAAATAAATAAATCAATTCCATGTTGTGACCTACCAATATATGAAAGTAAAAAAGAAAAGATTCCAATATACAAATCGAACAAAGATAATAATAATAATAACAAAGATGCTAATAAAGATACTAATAAAGATACTAGTAAAGTGGTAATAAATTTACCTCCATTTCTGTCAGAACATAGTAAGAATAATAAATAAACATATTATTTTTGTACAGCTGGAGAATAATAGGTAGTCCTACCCGGAATAATCTTACCAGGAGTAACTTTATTGCCATGTGGGTCAAATTTTTGTCTATATACCCTAAATTTAAATATATTATTGCCCAATTTTACACCAGGATGATAATTATATTTATGATTTTTATTCTGTCTTATTTTTTTGCGCAATTTTTTCACCCATTCTGCCATTGTATTATCTAAATGAGCCATGTAACCTATATCGGCAGTTATGTATGCTAATTTAATGATATATTTTATACTTTTAGCTAGCTGATATGCTAATTTTTTATCTCTGTATATATATTTCATTTTCTTTAGTGGAGATATTTTAGCATGATATAATATTTCGACCGCCAAATAAGAACCAATCCCGCTACCCAAACCGCCACTAGCTTTCTGGTCCATTAGAACTTTTATTATATGTCTATTTGCTCTAGGAAGAGATATAGTTCCATTTTTTTTGTGTATATATTTTTCAATTCTATTAAAAAATTCTTGTTTAGTAAAAGATGTTTTCAAAAAATCTGGACCTAATGATATTAATTTGTCATCTAGCATCTTTTTATTTGTAGTCATTTTTATTGTCCCAAAATTTCTAGGATCAGTATAATATAGTTTGTATGTTCTGTCATTTTTCTTTATCGTGAATGATATTCTACTATGTTTTTTCTTTGTTAAAGTCCACGAACCTGTTAATCCAAGTGTATTCATAATATAATAGTCATTGTCTTGATTATATAAGCTGAACCATATAAATTTCCCTTTCGAATCTATTTTTTTGATGGTGAGTGGGAGGTTTTTTTTGAAACCGGATAACCCTTTGATGGGTGTTTTTTTATAACGCCCACTTAAGATCTTTATTTTGGTGATCTGTTTATTTTTAAATTTATGGTGCAGAAAAAGAGCTGTTATAAGGCATTCAACTATTTCTGGCATATGTATAAATATATAACAATTTATATATTTATATATTTATATGAATTTCAAATTTTTAACTATATATTAATTCATGTTTAATATTTTGTGATAATCTTATATTATCCTGATTATAAAACAAATAATAAGTATATATCATTTCATCCAGAGGATTTCCTATTATATTTTTTATTGTATTTTCTAATATTTTCAATCTCTCAATTCTATTTAGTTTTTTATTTGGCGCCTTATAATTTATCGATACAATTTATCGATATAATTTTTGTACTTTTTCACAATAAATTTTCTTCTTATTTTCATTGTTGGAGTTAATTCACCACCTTTATCTGAGAAATTTTTTGGAATAATAATCCATTTTTTTATTGTGTGAACATTTGATGGAGCATATTTATTAATCTTTCTAATATTGTTGTCTATGTATGTTTTAATTCTATTATCATCTTGTGCATCTATTACATTGCGTGATCTAGAACGAATTTTCTTAAGTATACCATATGCATAATCAGTAAATAATATAGTTGGCTCTCCATCGGGTGTGATTTCTATTTTTAGTGTCAATAATGCTGCTAAATATTTCTTCCTATCACCAACAACTATAGCATGCTCAACTAATGGTATCATATTCTTAATATTCTCTTCTATGGGCAATGGTGCTACATTTTCACCACCCGCAGTTATAATTAAGTCTTTCTTTCTGCCAGTGATATACAAATATCCATTCTTATCTATGTAACCCATATCTCCTGTATGGAACCACCCGTAGTCATCAAACATAGATTTGGTGGTATTATAATCGCGATAATATCCCTTAAATATTGATGGTCCATTGACAATAATTTCTTTATTTACTATCTTTAAATTTATGCCATCTAATGGTTTTCCTACACTACCATGTTTATTACAACACGATGTCTCCATTGAAATTGGACCAGTTGTTTCGGTCATTCCATATATATTGTATATTGGTATACCAATATTATTAAAGTACTTAAATGTTTCACTTGATAACGGCGCACCTGTAGTAATATAATATTTACAATTCTCTAAACCCATCCTTTTTATTACTATGCTACCTGATATATCCAATATAGAACTGCTTACATTTAGTAATATTCTCGCTACAGCTGGAAGTTTATTTTTTTTTGTCTCTATTTTTTCCATTATTTTTTCCCATACTATTGGTACCGCTGCAAATATAGTTGGTTTAGCTTGGCGTAATGTTCTATCAAGTGTAGTTTTTAATGCATCTTTATCTGCTATCCATACGGTAGCTGCTATACATATTGGTATATATATGTCCATCATTTGTGCAGCTATATGATTGAGTGGCAGATAACTAACTAGGTTTTCTTTACAATATTCTATATTTAATTGACCACATTTAAATCTTGTTAACATCATTTTAGCAACTGATACTATATTACCGTGTGATATCATTACACCCTTTGGTACATTTGATGTTGTTCCTGATGTATATATTATTGTTGCTATATTGGATGGGTTGGACAAATTAATATCTGGTTTTGATTTTGTCGGAGACGTGTATATCTTACCTATATTTATAAACTCAATCCACGTGTATACAGGTATTTTCAATACTTTCTCTATTTCTTTGTTTATTGAATTAGAATAACTAATTACTGCCTTAATTTTTGATTTTTTTGACAGTAAGGGTTTAATAAATTTTTGTAATTGTGCAGCATTTTCAACCACTAACAATTCAGGTATACAATTATTAACTATATTCATGCATGCACTAGGTCTACTTGATGGGTATACTCCTACTGGAATAGCGCCGGCCATCATTGAACCAAGATGTGCATAGAACCACCCAGGTGCATTATATCCAGCTATCAATATTGGTCCATGAATATCTATTGTTCTCACACTATTTGCAAATTCTCTGCAATGTTCATAGTATTGACCATAATTTATTATACTCCATCCTTTTTCCAAAGCTTCGCCGGGCATAGGTTTTCGATCGGTTCGACCAGTTATTCTAATTTTTAGTGCTTGGTGTTTATTATATTTTTTAGCAATATGTTTGAATACATCAATTATGGTTTTAGCATTTGGTATATCACCCACAGGCCGATATTTGTATTCATTTAATTTAAATATTACAAGAATTAGTAGTATTATAATTGCGAATAGCATTACTATATAATATATTATATACCACCAAAAAAAATGATGGTAAAAAAACATAATTGTACATATGAATTATTTATATTTGTCGATTAAATATTATGTTCAATGAATTATTTATATTTGTCGATTAAATATTATGTTTAATGAATTATTTATATTTGTCGATTAAATATTATGTTTAATGAATTATTTATATTTGTCGATTAAATATTATGTTTAATTAAAGTATATTATTTTATTCATATAACATATATAATATATATAACATATATAACATATATAACATGTATATGAATAAAATAATAAATGCACAATGTATGTGTGGTCATCTTTTGTCAAAATATAAAGATGAACTTGTTGTTATTCTACCATGTCAACATTTAATACACAGCTCATGTGTACACTATATTAAAAATTATAAATGTCCATACTGCATAAAAAATATTAAAAATATTCGAACATATAGTGAAATTGTAGACATAGTTAAGACAACATCTAATAGTAGATACTATCAGATATATGTAGATATGACATCTCTAATCAATTTGGATGGTACAACGGAAGTCAATTGGTTTAATTTTTTTTTAAAAATTCCAAGTATTATTGATACATTATGTAATATATATTTATCCCAAAAGAAACAAGACTACAATATTGTTGTAGATGACATTTTGGATGCATATAATATAAATTTGGTTATTAAAAATAAAGAAAAGTTATTACCACAAAATAAAGTTATTATAGCCAATCATTGTAATCAACTTGATTCACTCCCTATATTTGCTCTTACTAAATGTGGATTTATGGGATCTATTACTATGAAAAAATCGTGGGTCGGCAATAGATTATCAAAAACATTTCCGATGGTTCTCATAGAAAGACATAAATCATATAATACCATTAAAAAAATAAAACGGTATATGAGAAAACATGGAGATATATGTATTTTTCCAGAAGGAGTTATATCACATCCTAAAACATTAATCCGATTTAGAACTGGGGCATTTCATTTAGGTTATCCAGTCCAACCAATTATAATAAAATACGATCCAAATATACATGAAAAAGATATGACTAATTATATAATAAAATTTAGTTCACAGAATAAACTAAAAATTATTCTGACAATATTAGATCCTGTATATCCACCCTTTACAAATGAAAAAATAGAAATGGTTAGACATGCTATGGCAAAAGCAGGAGACTTTGCTTTATCTAGAGTATCTAATAGAGATTTGGTTGATATATTATAATATCATTTAAATTTGTTTATATATTTATCTATACATAAACAAATTATTACAATAGAACTTATGTTATACACATACTCCATTAGAAAGATGATCATAAAATATTAATTTATGTCCTCAGTGCTTTAAGATTTTCCAAATAATTCTCTGTATATTTAGATCCACTAAATGTTGGATTTTTATAGTCAGTATATACATTTACAGTGTATATATGGTAATAACTTTCGTCAGAGAACAGCATATTATCATCTAAACTCTTTTCCATTTCTAAATATTTATCGGATTCATGGTCTATGCGTATAACTATCCAATCATTATAACTAACATAAAATCTCCCACATGCCGATCGTTTGAATCGAATATAGGGGTGATCTTTTATGAATACATTCATGTAATTTTTAAATGAATCCATATATGTATCTTTCCAATTATAACAATATTTTTTATAGAATTTTTTATAGAATTTTTTATAAATCAACATAATTGTTTGGTATTATATATATAGTATTATATATAATAATTTACAAATAACAAAGGTTTTCAACCAGTTTTTTTAGTTAGTTCATTAAGTATTTCCCCACCATACTCATACAGATCGACTAATTGGTTAATATTATTACTATTATGTATATAATACTATATATACATAATAATTTACAAAATGACGGCACCTGGCAAGATTTTTTAATCAGTTAATTTTCTTTAATATTGTTTTTACAAAGGACATTTTTGGACATTTTTAAATGGAATAAAAAATTGATGTTGTAAAGAGAAGGATTTTTATCCTTCTCATCACAATATCAACAAAAAAATTGATGTGATGGAAAGCAAAGCTTTCCTTTACATTAATTTTTTTGATTATTGTTGTAAAGAGAAGGATTACATCCTTCTCATCACAACAACAACAAAAAAATTGAAATTAGAAATACTTGAAGGATCGATTATAGTTGATTATAATTTCAATTATCTAAATGTCAGAAATGATAAAAACGAAAAAAGTAATAAAGATGCTAACTCTTTCCGAGTTCCTGAAAGAACTTGACCCACAGTACGTCAAAACAAAGCTTATATTTGGCGGCACAGTCAGAACTTTTACGTATAGAGGCTTTGAAATGGAAAAAGTATTTAAAAAATACTTCATGCGTGAATGTCGGGGTATAGCATTCTGTGAAAAAACAGGAAAGCTTCTGGCACTATCCATTCACAAATTTTTTAACAAAGGTGAAAATGAAGCAACATCTGTGGAAAAATGCGAGGAATGGGAGGCTGCTGGGAAGTTTTCTGTATTGGAGAAACTCGATGGTTCTATGGTAATGCCTTTGATACACCCCATTACCTGCGAAGTGGTGTTCAAAACTAAGTATGCCGAATTTGACAACCCAATCATAACAGTTGCAATAAAGAAGTACTGCAGGAAACTAATCGAAATGGGAAAGAGTCCACAATTTGAATTTTGTGGTCCAAGCAACCCCATTGTGGTACCTCAACAGGGAAAAGACAGACTCGTTCTCATTGCAATAAGAGATATGGTTACACGGAAATATGAAAGCAGAGAATTCATGGTGAAGACCAGGTATCCTGACATTGTTGAGTTTCACACCAGTATACCAGAAATGGGAACACAACAAAACAGGGAAGGTGTTGTTGTTCGCTTTCATATGGAAAATGGAGATGTTGTATGTGTTAAATACAAATTGCCCTGGTACAAAAGATACTCCAAATCTATTTTTAAAGGTTTCAGCGACAAAGAAGCAGTACTTGAAGAGTTAGTTCTTCGTCAAAAGATTGACGATCATATATCTGACTTGACAGTTGATGACAAGGAAATTTTGAAGAAAATATATGCGAAAATAAGAAGAGTGTGTGATGAAAAGAAAAGAATTTTGGCTGCTATTCCAGTTGAAATTATTGAATTGTCGAGTAGAGAGTGTACAAAGTGGATTACGGATACTTTCAAAGATCCTAAAGTAGTAGCCATTTTTTGGATGAGCAGAAGAAAGCAATTTGATGATATTCTAATATATAAAACAGATTTCAGCAAATATCCGGAGGAAGAGATAATTAAGAGAAGGGCGATGAAGTTGAAGAAGAAGAAGAAGAAGTTGAAGAAGAAGAAAGATGGAGACGAAGAGAAATAAGAACAAATAAAATCTGTTTCCAACGCCTAAAAAAATTATTATTTATTTATTAAAATACATAAATATTAATATAAACTAAATTATTATCTAATTCAAATGCTTTCTTCACTTTTCACATCATTCTTAGAACTTTTAATAATTATTTTTTTTTCAGTTTCTTCAATCGTATTTATTGTATAACGGACTATTTAATATTATTTTTTAATAATGTCTTTTTAGTTAATACATTAATTATCTTTTTCTTACCATACTTATTCATTTCAAGTATTTGACCCATGTTCGCAATAGTTTTGTCTACATTGCCATTATCAATCTTATTATTTAATTCAAATACTTTATTAATTTTTGGATATACACCTTTTAATATTTGTTCTCCTTTATTATCGATGCTCCAATCATCTTTAGTGTGTAATAGATATTTGTTTCTAGAGCTATCAACACAGTGAAACGGACGATTTTCTAATTCTATTCCATTTACACACCGGTTTAATATTAAATTACAACATCCACTCAAAGCCCCATTGTCTGTTATATATTTAGTTTCTTTGCTGGTGAGCGGTGGCTCCATTAGATCTTCATAGTTATATGCATTCTTGAAGCGATTGATGACATAAAACATGTTTATATTCTTAGTGTTGTTGTTAGTATTGTTAATTGTAGTATTTCCTATACCACCATTAGTTGCTTTTTTAACAAACTCAAAATATTCCAGTTCTATTTTTTTCAATATGTCCAATTCTTTTTTATTCTCTTCTAACTCATTGTTCTTTTCTTTTAGTTGTTCGGCCTGTATGTTGGTGGTATTTAACAAGTCTTGAATTATCTTATTCTTTTCCATCTCTACCATGTGTTTCTCATATTTCTTACAGCTTTTATAATGTCTTTTCATATGTCTTTTTGCTGATATTGTTTTACCACAATACTGACACACAATACTATTTTTGGTCTCATTTTGTGGGATATCGTTCCCATTCTCTGGGATTATGTACCCATTTTTTGAGGAAATTAAAGTAGCTTTATAAGATTCTTTGTTGGTTATATGCTTTTTTGTTCGATTATGTTTTTTAAAATTGAATAATTTATTAGTGGAATAATTACAATATTTACATGTGTATATTTTGGGCATCTGTCTAATAATATATTATATATATAATAATTTTTTGTTGATTTAAACCAGCTACTTTTATGTAGCCGAATTTAAAAAAGTAGCCATTTTTCAGCTACTTTTTAAATCTATATATTTTAAAATATTTTAAAATATAAAAATTTTACTGAAATTATAAAAAGATATATTTTACATAAAGTATATATGGTGATCATTAATGAATGTAAGTATATATAAAGTGTACATGAATTTTTAAAAAATTATAAAATCCTAATATTTAGAATTTTCAACACAAGAATTCATGTGTTGAAAAATATTTTTTCTATGGTTTTATAAAAATTTATAAAAATGGTGTACATAATTTTATGACATAATTATAATAAAAAAAGTATATGTTTGATACAGTATGATTCATTCTTATGTGTTTTTCATATTTGTATGTGAATACAGTTATAAAAAACATAATTATTATAGATTTTTGTCGACCTGGCGCGTAGATGTTCTCAGTACAACTCGTCGTCGTATTCATCATCGTCATCATACCAAAAATTCTGTTTCGGCCTTTTACCAAGGATCGGAACTTTTGTAACTTCCGTGATAGGGTCGCCTTCCCAGTATTCTCCGTAGGCAAATTCGTAACCCCAGCCAACAAACCTTTCAGTTATATGATGCCCTATAATTGGTCTTTTTCCATACGCTAGATCAAGTCTTTTTTTCTCTCTTTTGGCATTCGCTTGTTCTGTACGTTTTTGTTTCAATAGCCTTCGCTTTTTTTGTTCTTCATTTTCAAATTGTCTTGTCTTGATCTTGATTTGTCTTCTGCGTGATACCTCAAGGGTAAGTGTATGTTTCATATCAAAAACAGATCTATCAAAATCAGTTTTACAAATGAACCCCGCAAATGCCAAACAACATTGTATTGATACTGTTGAAAATCTTTTTGTATCATCAAATAAGATTAAATTGGTAGAAAAATTCTTCCAACTCCCAGAGAACAATTCTATAAATTGTTGAACATCGCGAACATTGAGATTTTTAGTATAAATCTCATCAATATCAACTATTAAAGCATCGAGCATTGTCTTTTCATTTTCATATTTGCACGATGCAGTATACCAGTCATTTTTTTTTTCTTCATCTTCTTCATCTTCTTCATCAAAAGCTGAACTTGGTATTGTTCCAACAATATTATTGGACAAACGAATTACAATAGCGTGAGCTTGTATAGTTTCTTGAGCTTGTGATTGCATAGTTTCTTGAGCTTGTGATTGCATAGTTTCTTGAGATTGTGATTGCATTGCTTCTTGAGCTTGTGACTGCACAATATCAAAAGGGTCAATACGTAACAATATATAAGAGGTACGCAGTATGTTCAAATTTCAATTTTTTTTGGCTCAATATCGTATGATAACATGAGTATATACACTGTATTCATTGTCATTTTATTCACGTTTCATTACTACTAGTGAAGCTTTCTTATAATAGTCTGGCACCATTTCTATATTTTGTATAACCTGTATTAAAGGATGAGCATAATCTATACTATTTTCACTACTATGTATTTTTATATTATTAAAATGTATATGCATGTGCCAATATGAGGGGTGGTAATGGAAATATACTCTAAGTTTATTTTTAGCTATACTATAGGTATGATGTATAATATCCAGTCCTTTAGTATAGATATGTTTGAGCATGGGTAGATGGGATGAGTTAAGATCTCTGATGCTGTGTAATGTTTTATCTTTTAATATAGCCAAGCAGTGTAAAAAATCAATATCATTCTCATTCCATTTAATATCCGGCATAAGAATGAAGTATTGATCTTGGTATATGATTCTCTCTTGTTCCGATACACCATTTAATATATTGTACATCCATTTGGCATTAGCTACTGATATGTTTGGTGAAATATTATTTTTATACATTAATGAGGTTTCTAATACTTTCACAAATTGTTTTGTTGTAGCAGATTTCATATCTTTATCCAAAGCAGGCCATATTATGCTAACTTCTCCATTACTATTAAATATACAATCATATTTACTCATTCGTTCATTTTGTAATACTTTGGTGTTAGATTTGAGTACAGTTTTTATATTTTTACAAGGATATGTTCTTATATAGTATATAATAGGCTTATTCTTATACAAACCAGTAAATACAGACAAATTATTATTCTTATATTTCTGGAACTTTAAATTTTCTGTGTTCTGAAGATAAATATCCAACTGTGACATTATTTTATTATAAATATATATTTATTTATGTATATATATTTATATATTTATATCAATTTTTTTTGTATTATTGTCAATGAAACTGGTCAATAAAATATAAATTTGTTTAAAAACAATTTATAATTATAATACATTATAATATATAATGATACCTATATATAAACCGTATTTAAAAAATTACAAGAAATCTGTTATTGAAGCTATTGATAGTGAATGGATAAGTAATTATGGCATATATGTGAATAATGCTGAAAATGAATTAAAAAAAGTGTTAAATATAAAATATTGTATTTTAATGAATAATGGTACTGCCACAACTCATTGTTTATTTTTAGCATTAAAATTTAAATATCCAAATATTAACAAAATATATGTTCCCAATAATGTATTTGTAGCACCTTGGAATTGTGTTTTAATGGAATATGAAAAAGAAAAATTGGAAGTAATGAAAATGAATCCAAACACTTTAAATATTGATACTTCCGAGGAATATATTAAAAGT
>SDBT01016577.1_pt1 | contig 11661 bp, 7 predicted proteins | sample 2277101 | NCBI WGS metagenome assembly SDBT01 (sample SAMN10404973, study PRJNA504765) | marine sediment metagenome | isolation source: marine sediment core GS10_PC15, 103 cmbsf | place: Arctic Ocean: Southern Knipovich Ridge | collected 2010
CAGTTCTACAACCTGGGAAATAAAACAAGACGGCACAGGCGACTTTACAACCATCCAGGAAGGGATAGAAGCTTCGGTAGATTCCGATACAGTCCTTGTTTATCCAGGAACATATTACGAAAACATTAACTACAATGGAAAAAATATAACAGTAGCCAGCTTGGAAATCATCACGGGTGATGAGCAGTATATCTCTCAAACTATCATCGATGGACAGCGTTTATCGAGTTGTGTCAGCATAGTCTCAGAAGAAACGGATGCTTGTCTAAGAGGATTGACTATTACCAATGGTCAGGGTACAGGTGATTATCCTCTTTTCGGTGGTGGCATCTCTATTTGGGGTGAGTCTAATTTAATGGTTCATTGTGATGTAATTAATTGTATTTTCACTGAGAATTATGCTTATAACTCTGCCGGAATGTGCATCAGAGATGCATTTGTGTTTTTATCTGGATGTTCTATAAGAGAAAATTATGCATTATATGATGGTGGTGGTTTAGGCATATTGGATGATTCTCAAGTAACCTTTGATCCTATTAACAGATGCAATATCTATAACAATTTTGCTGCATATATGATAGAAATCTTAATATCTTCAATATATATTAATGAACTCACTGTAATTGTTGATACATTTACTGTTGCATACCCAACAGATTATTTTATTGGCAATACAAATGGAAGTATAAATATGGAATACAATTTTGATATATTGGAAAGTTATATTGAACCTATAGACAATGATTTATATGTATCACCAAATGGTGATGATAATAATACCGGTTTATCTCAGGATAATCCCCTGAAAACGATTAACCTGGCTGTCAGGAATATCGCTTCCAATGCTGAAAATCCCCGCAACGTCCATCTTGCTTCCGGTACATATAGTGTAGGTGCGAATCAACAATTATTACCTTTCGGCTGCAAAGCACATGTAAACATAATTGGTGAAGATATTGATACAACAATAATCGATGGTGAAATGGGTAACTACTCCTTTTTTGTAGCGTTCAATGGATATAAAAACTCGTTACTTAAAAACATTACTTTTCAAAATGGTTTTTCTGGAGTTTCCTTATTATCAATACATTATAGTGATTCTATAAAATTTGAAAATATAAATATTCAAAATGGTATTATTACAACTATTGGAGCTGCAATAAATAGTTCTACTGCTGGTGGTAATGTGCAATTATCGAATGTTACTGTGAATAATACTGAGACTCAAAATTCTGGTTGTGCAGGTGCATGGTTTAATGGAACAACATACTTTATAGCTAAAGATTGCACATTCTCAAATAATACGATAATTGGATCCATTGCTCTTTCTGCAGGTTTATATGCCATGAGCAGCGGGGATATAATTGTGGAAAACTGTAAGTTTTTTAATAACACCACTACTAGCACAACTTCGCAGGGCTGGGCAAGTGCTTTTATGAATGTAGATTATAATGATGAACTCGGTGATACATATATCAATAACTGTCTCTTCTATGATAATGTTAATATCAATGGCAAAAGTACAATCTATGCTAAATCCCTGTACAACAGTACGGTTCATTTCACTAATAATACTGTTGTAAATAATGAATCAGAATATGGTATCGAATTTCAGGGCAATATTGAATTCAGTAATAATATCTTAAGAAATGACGGAGAATATGAGATTGTACTTTTTGACAAATCAGGTCAAGGTATTATTAGTGTAATTAATATTTCCAATAGTAATATCGAGGGTGGGTTGAATGCCATTTACAATCAAAATGGAGTGAACATCGTTAACTGGCTGGAAGGCAATATAGATGAAGACCCAATGTTTGACATCATGGGAACACATCCGTTTATACTTCTGGAAGGTTCTCCCTGTATAGATACCGGCACACCGGATACAACAGGTTTATTCCTACCTCCCTGGGATCTGCTGCACAATGAGCGCATCTGGGATGGAGATAATAACGGAACAGCAATTATTGATATGGGTTGCTATGAGTATGGAGCTCCACCCGTAGTCGGTATTGAAGATCCAATTACTGAAATTATTGATAAGATTAATTTATCAAACTACCCCAACCCCTTCAATCCAACCACAACAATCTCATTCTCAATTCAAAATAATAGTAATGTAGAACTTTCCATCTACAACATCAAAGGTCAGAAAGTAAAACAGCTTTTCAGCGATCAGCTTCCATCAGGTCAGCATTCAGTAGTTTGGGATGGTAGGGATGATAATAATCTTCCGGTTGGAAGTGGGATTTATTTGTATCAATTAGAGGTTGACAACCAGGAAATCGCTACTAAGAAGTGCCTGCTCTTGAAATAGTGTAACTCATACCTGCGATTTGAGAAAATGTAACTCAAACAATCCTGTTTGAGAGAGTAATAACTCATATATCCGGTTTGAGAAAATGTAACTCAAACAATCCTGTTTGAGAAAGAAGTAACTCATACCTCTGGTTTGAGAAAGATGTAAGATCGCAAAGCAGAGCTTTGCGTTACATAAAAGGAGAAAATTAAAAATGAAGAAAGAAATTATTATTTGTCTTATTCTGATAATTCAAATTGCCTTATTTGCAGGTGATTTTGAAGATGCTGAAAATTGGCAGAAGCAGAATCCTTTTCTGGGTCATTATCTCAGCTATGAAGAAACTCAGGTTCAGGTCGATTTCAGGCGAGATTTTTATGTAACTGATCCGCCTGCTGCTCCGGTTCGTAATATTGCAGAATTTGAACAGATGGAAGGAGTTCTGATTCGTTATCCATTTGGGATAAATTACGACATCATAGCTGAAATGTCTGAAGATGTGATGGTTACAACAATTGTAGCGAATCAAACTCAGGAAAATATTGTAAGAAACAATTATACAGCTAATGGTGTAAATCTGGATAATTGCAATTTCCTGCTTGCTCCTTCAGATTCATATTGGACGCGCGATTATGGACCCTGGTATGTTGTTGATGGCAACAATGATGTTGGAATTGTAAACTTTCCATACAATCGTCCACGACCAAATGATAATGATATTCCCATTGAGATGGCAAATTTTCTGGGAATAGAGCTTTATGGAATGGATTTGATTCATGCAGGTGGAAATTATATGACTACTGGTTTGGGAATTTCTGCGTCCACAGAATTGGTCTGGGAAGAGAATCCTTCTCTTTCTCATGACGATGTTGCTCAACTCGTTGAGGATTATCTGGGAATTCAAACTTATCATGTTGTGCCTGACCCGAATAATACTTACATCGATCATATTGATTGCTGGGGAAAATTCCTGGATGTCGATAAAGTTCTAATTCGTTCAGTTGCTCAAACACATCCTCAATTCGATGAAATTGAAGCTATAGCTCAATATTTCTCAGAGCAGGTTTCTCCTTATGGCAATCTGTTCCAGGTTTATCGAGTTTATACTCCCCAAAATCAACCTTACACGAATTCTTTGATTTTGAATAAAAAAGTTCTGGTTCCAATTACCGGTTCTTCCTGGGATGATGACGCTTTAGCATCTTACGAAGATGCTATGCCCGGATATGAAGTTCTTGGTTTTACCGGAAGCTGGGCTTCTACTGATGCACTTCATTGCAGGGCCAAAGGTACTGCTGATAGAGGAATGCTGTTTGTAAAACATTTGCCAATCTTAGGAAATGCACCGGTTCAAGCTGAGTACGAAATTTTAGCAGATGTTATTCCTTACAGCGGTGAAGTAGTTTATCCTGATTCGATGAAAGTATATTATAAAGTGAATGGAGGAGATTTTATTTCTTTGGATATGACTTATGAAGGTGGAGATACTTACAAAGGAATCATTCCGGGTCAAACTCCGGGAAGTGAAATTGCCTATTATATTCATGCTGCAGATGAATCCGGACGAAGCATGAATCATCCTTATATCGGAGCTCCGGATCCTCATACTTTCTTTGTAGGAATGCCGCTTTATCCTGACATTGTGGTGTATCCTTTGCAACTTAATTTAAATTGTTTTGTTGGGGGTTCTGTATCAGGCGAATTTACCATAACAAATATTGGAAATGCTGATTTATATTACTCCATAACCTTTTCAACTGCAATTCCCGAAGAAGTTAGTTATGATGTGCCAGATAGTCCTTCCGGTTCTTCTTACAATTATAATACTTACACAGAGCTGGGGTGGACGGATTTGCAAATTTCTGATGTAGGTGAAATTGCTGAGCTTCAGGTTGAATATACCTGGGATACAGATAATTATCCAACGGAAGGTTCTTTCTGGATGGAATCTCCTGCAGGCACAACAGGAATGATAGCTGCCGGACAAACTGATGGAACATACCAAGTTGATTTGGATGATTTCACTGGAGAACAAATTGAAGGAAATTGGAAAATCTGGATCGAAGATACCTGGGGAGACGGAGGACATCAGGCAACGAATATTGATTTGAATTTTACAATTCTAATCGAACAGGAACAGTGGATTAATGTTGAATCAATATCTGGTACTATTGGCTCTGGAATGAATGAAATAATAGATTTAACTTGTTCTGCAGTTCAGTTAGAACCAGGAATCTATGAAGCCTCAATCTTCATATATTCAAACGATCCGGACGAACCTCTTGTGATTGTTTCTGTGATTCTGACTGTGGAAGAAAATGTAGATTCTGAAGATGATTGTATTCCTCAAATTACTGAGTTATTAGGCAATTATCCGAATCCGTTCAATCCGTCAGGTGCTGGACGCAGTCTGGAAACTACGATTTCTTTCTCAACCACAGAGAGCACGGAGAACACGGAGATTTGTATTTATAATATTAAAGGGCAGAAAATTAAAACTTTGGAGTGTGACGAGTCTCTCGTTACAAATGCCGACGGACACAGCTACTCCATAACTTGGAATGGTCGAGATGATAACAATCAACCTGTTGGTTCAGGAATTTATTTCTATCAATTGAAGGTTGATGATAAATTTATTTCAACTAAGAAGATGATCTTAATGAAATAGTTAGTGTTTTGGAGTAGTGTTTTGGAGTGCGATTTGGAGTGCAATATCCGTGATATTGCATAATTGCGATGGTTCTAAACTTGTTAAGTTTTTAAAACTTAACAAGTTTTTCATGGGCTTCTTTTCAAACTGTAAATTAAAGTTACAATAATGTAAATATTCCACATTTATATGCAGATTGTAAATAATTTTCTTTTAATAATAAGAAATTGGAAATTTTCAAAAATTGTAATTTGTCTTTGATTCTGAAACCAATTATCTTAAACGGTGTCTAAAATTATGTATTTTAGGTGAGTATCAATTTTTTTTTTAAGTTAAAGTATTTTTTTTTTGACAATAAAACTTAAATAAAATATTTGGAATGCCACTTGCATCAAAATAAAAAGAAAAATGATTTATCATTCGAATATCAAGGAGGAAGAATGTTCGGAAAAGTGAAAAACAAGAAAGGATTTAGTCTTATTGAATTGTTGGTTGTGGTTGTGATAATTGCAATTTTAGCTGCGATTGCTGTTCCTATTTACATGAGATATGTGCAACAAGCAAGAGCAACAGAAGCACAATCTGCCATAGCAGCAATTCGCAGTACTTATCGAGTTCATCATCAAACCTTTGGAAACACAGAAAATTATACTATCGAAGATGCTTTGAAAGATGCCAAACTTGGTAGAGCTACAGAGAAAAACTGGGAATTTGAAGTTATTGGTAGTCCACCTAAAAAATATGTTGCAACTTCCACATCGGAATTTCCTCAAGGTGAAGGAAAACAGGTCTGGTATGATGTAGATGAAGCTGAATACCACGGTTATGGTATTGACGAAGAAATCGATGAAGAAGAGATTATCGACTAAATCGGAGGTGTTTTTTGACAATACAGGAACTTTTAAAGTTTACTGTTGATGCAGATGCTTCCGACCTTCATATCAGTGCCGGTTCAGTTCCCATGGTTCGTGTTCACGGTCAGATGAGAAAATTGAATTTGCACAGATTCAGTGAAAAGGAAGTAGAAGATCTCATTTTCAGTACGATGAACAAATCCCAGCGGGTGCTTTTTAAGGAAAAGTTGGAAATCGACTTTTCCACCAAACTTTCCGATGAAACCCGTTTTCGTGTTAATGCCTTTCACCAAGTTAACGGATTAGGAGTGGCATTTCGTGTAATCCCATATGAGATTAAAAGTTTTGATGAGCTGAATTTACCGGAAATATTAAGTCGTCTGGCAATGCGTCAACGAGGATTGATATTGGTAACCGGACCTACGGGCAGCGGGAAATCCACAACATTGGCAACAATGGTGGATTATATTAATGATCACAGACATTGTCACATTATTACGATAGAAGATCCAATTGAGTTTATTCATTATAGTAAAAATTCATTGATAAACCAGCGGGAATTGGGACATGACACCTGGTCTTTTACTGCTGCTTTACGTTCTTCTCTGCGTGAGGACCCTGACGTAATTCTGGTGGGTGAGATGCGTGACCTGGAAACAGTTTCTCTGGCTCTTACTGCTGCGGAAACAGGACATCTTGTTTTGGCTACACTTCATACAAGTAGTGCTACCAAATCTATCGATCGTGTTATCGATATGTTTCCTAAAGAACAGCAATCTCAAGTACGCTCCATGCTGTCTGAATCTTTGCAGGCAGTTATTGCTCAAACCCTGTTACCTTTGAAAGAGGGTGGTGGACGGGTTCCAGCATTGGAAATAATGATTGCCAATGCTGCTGTGAAAAATCTTATCAGAGAAGAAAAGACCTATCAGATTCCTTCTGTGATACAATCCGGAACAAAACAGGGAATGCAGACTCTCGATCAATCATTATTCAATCATGTTATGAATGGATTACTCGACCGAATGGTTGCGGAACAGATTGCAGATAATCCCAAAATGTTCGCTACAGGCGTGGGATTTTAATGTTTGTAAATCTGGATTCTGAAAAAGGTTTTGGTCTCATTCATGTTTTAGCGTCATTACTTATTGTTTCTGTTTCTTTGATTGGATTGTTTATCAGCATAAATTTTGCTCGTAATAGAGCAAATGAAAACTATCATTTCCGTTCTGCATTACTTTCTGCCAGCAGCAAAATGGAGTATGTAAAATTTGTCAATAGAGATATGAAATCACCGGTTATCAGCAGTTTACCGGCAGTGTTTTTTACTCCTGTTGTACTTGATGAGTGTGATGATCAACCACCTTTAACAGCTACTGTTTCCATAGATAAAACATTTCATGTTGATAAAAGCAGTATTGCGGTAGCTCCTTATGTGGGTTATGATACTATTATTATTCAGCTAACCTGGAAAGAACCAACCAACTTTTTACTTACTTCTCAAACAAGCCAGATAAGAACAGTTACTTTGCGGGAAGATTATCATTGGAGATACACTCAATGAAAAATCCAAGACAAAAGAATCTCCCCAAGATTAAGCTAAACCAGAAAGGTTATTATCTTGCAGACCTGGTAGCTTCACTTCCGCTTGCAGTTCTTATTATTCTTGCATTTACTTTTGTTGTAATTAATTTTCTTAGAACTTTTGAAGAAGTAAAATTATACACTCAACTTCAGGATGAGCTTTTTTATGCCATTGAAACTATGCGCTATGGTTATTCAGAAAGTAGCGTCACAGGAAATCCCAGTGATCCGGCAGAACTGAAAGAAGGTCTTATCGGGCTTATTACAGCCAACGAAGTAACAATTGGTTTAGACCGTCGTTCTATTACAATTACACCGGTTATTTTAACGCCCGGTTTACCATATTATTCCAGGTTTTATTTAGATACAAATAATCATTTACGTGCTTCTGGAAAATATGGTTTAAAGTCATTTTCAGATAAACTGCTTTTCCCAACCGGACTTAAAAAAATTGGGGTAAAAGATCAATTTAGAATTCTCGAATTAAATTTTACATCTGAAGAAATCGTAAATAATAAAATTTATCTTTTGGGAATTCAAATAAAAGCTCAGGTCAGGTACAGAGAAAAAAGCCAAAAACAAACTGCTGAAGAAGATATTCGCCTGAATACAAAAACTATAGAATATAAAACTTCAGTATTTCTAACCAATGCCAGATTGGGAACCGTTCAATCAGCGCAACCGGAGGGTATATGAAGAATTTCTTAAAAAATGACAAGGGTGGTATCGTTCTTTTAGCTGTAGCACTCATTGCTGTTGTGGTTTCGTTATTATCTTCAATCTCATTATTAGGAATCGTTCAAACCGACCACCTTCAAACCCAATATCAGAATGATATGCTCCAGGAAGAACTGCTATTAAGGAGCGAGGCAATAAGAACAGTTTTAAGCCTGGAACATGATAAATACAGGCCTCTTCCGGATAGAATAGTTCAAATTCAGTCTGATGACCGACTGACAACATACAATATCGATAATAGTAAAGAGATGACTACCATTTCCAGTTTTATGGGATTTGCATCTCAGGAAGCTGTTGCCATTCGAACTTTGGTCACTGCCAAACGTGCTCGCAGTTTTGTTGTTGATATTGAGAATACATCTCCTGTAAAACGTTTTTCAGAGCGATTGATGAGAAATGAAAGTTTAGCCGAGTATCAGTATTTTTCTCATATTGAAGAATCTGAAAATGCAGATGGTGGTGGCGAGGCAGCACGAGTTAAATTCTGGGGACCTGATGTTCTCTGGGGAAAAGTTCATAGTAATGATGATATTTGGATACAACAAGCCGGTGGTGAACTAATAATGGCTGGCCCACTTTTCATGAGATGGTTACTACAGCCGGAAATTTCCGTTATTATCCTAGCGGAGCATTGTTAACAAATTCTCCCGCTCCTATGGAAGAAATATTCTTAGGAGATTGGGAAGAGGAAGTTCCTGCCATTGTTTATGAACCGACAGCAGTAGATATTCGTGCAAATGGTATGCGACCATTCGGTAATCCGAACGCAGATATTGTCTATGTGAAAATTAATGGTTCAGCGTATGAATCCTGGTATGGAGAAATTGATCTTGTAGGTTATGAAGATTTTAATGTTTATAGCTGGTATCCCATGAATGCTGCACAAGCAAATGCTGTTATCAATGCCGGTGGAAACTGGTTTGAGGATTCAGATTCCATCTGGACAAATCATATTGCCATTTATGATACAACCTGGATTCCGGGTCCAAATGGTACAGTGAGTAACCATTCTGTTTTCGTGGAAAATCAACAGCTCTGGATAGAAGGTGATATTCGCGGTAAGCAAACCTGGGGTTGTGCTGATACGATTTTTATTGTGGGCGATATTACTTACCAGGGAACAACGATTGGTAACCCACCGGATGAAGACCCTGTCAATATGACAGATTACTTTGGTCTGGTTTCAGAACAAAAGGTTTTAATAAGATATAAGAATATCGATCCGTATAATAATTTTGTAATAAAAGATGATAATTGTAATGATATCTATCTATATGGAGCTTTTGCTGCTATAGGAAGAGGAGATGAAAATATTCATGGAACAATGACTTGTCATTATGATGGGATTTTCACTTTCCAATATCATCATGGTCATGGTTCCACACCAAATTTTATGGCGCCTAGTCCATATATTTCAGCTGGATATACTATAACTCTTTTTGATGCAGGTGGAGATGGCTGGGATGATTCATCATTAGATGTAATTGCGGAAGGAGAAACAGTTTTGAATGATATCACGTGTTATGGAAGTGAAAACACATTTACATTTACTGTTGATAATGGAGATATTATAGAAACTGAATATACTCCAAGTGGATATGCAAATGAGAATGAGCACACATATGAAATTTATAACCAAAACGGGAATTTAGTTGCTTTTGATGGACCTTTTCCAGGACCAGGTATCACGTATCAAGTATTTCTTCCTGCACAGGAGGACATACTCTATACATATATCGATTTTCATAAATTCATTTATCCAATCAGCCCGTTTGTTCCACCAAATATCGAGGGTTTCAACCTGCATGGAGGAGATCCAACTCCATGTCCTTGGGGTACTTGCGGATATCCTTATGAAAGTACAGCTTATATAACTTCCTTTCCAAATGATAATCCGTCTGCATATGTTTTCCCTTATGGAACGGATTGGCCCTGGTACAACCCGGTCTGGCCCGAATCTGCGGCGAATATTGTTTTTGAACGTGGAATTATTCATATTTTTGGAGCAATTGCTCAAACACGTCGTGGTTTTGTTCACCGTTCCGGTTCAGATCCGTATAATCATCCATTAGGATATGCAAATCCAAGTCCCTGGATTATTGATAATTATAAATATGATGGTTGTCATCCTTCATCTGGTTATGATAAAGATTATCATTATGACGATCGCTTTTTATATATTCAACCACCGGATTATCCGGAAATCTATCGTGGCTGGGGTGCAGGTACACTTTCATCTTTCGATGAAAAAGCCTGGTCATTTAAAGTCCCACCGAAGTAATAAAATTCATTTTTTCTTTTAGTTCCCTCTCTTTGCAGGAGAGGGTTAGGGTGAGTTAGATATATCGAAAAATTGAAATGTGAAATGTTAGTTTATAACAATGTGAGATTGGGAGATGTTCAATTTACGGAGAGATGGGTATTATGAAAACCTTCTTAAATAATGAAAAGGGTGGTATTGTTCTTTTAACTGTAGCACTCATTGCTGTTGTGGTTTCGTTATTATCTACAATCTCATTATTAGGAATCGTTCAAACCGACCACCTTCAAACCCAATATCAGAATGATATGCTCCAGGAAGAACTTCTTCTAAGAAGTGAAGCTAAAAGAACGCATTTGAGTCTTGAATATAATAAATACAGACCGCTTCCGGATAGAATAGTTCAAATTCAGTCTGATGACCGGCTGACAACATTTAATATTGATAACAAAAAAGAGATGACTATCATTTCAAGTTTTATGGGATTTGCATCTCAGGAAGCTGTTGCCATTCGAACTTTGATCACTGCCAAACGTGCCCGGAGTTTTATTATTGATATTGAGAATAAATCTCCTGTAAAGCGTTATTCAGAGCGATTAATGAGAAATGAAAGTTTGGCTCAGTTTCAATATTTTTCCCATATTGAAGAATCTGAAAATGCAGATGGTGGTGCTGCTGCTGCTATGGTTCGTTTTTACGGATTAGATGAACTTTGGGGTCCGGTTCATTCTAATGATGATATCTGGATTAGAGAGTTTTATGGTTGGCCCACTTTCCATGCAATGGTAACTACTGCCGGTCGTATTATGGATTATGCTACAAATCAGCCGGCTATATATAGTGCTCCAATGGATGATATATTTTTAGGTGGCTTTCAAGAAGAAGTTCCCGCCATTATTTATTCACCAACTGCAGACGATATTCGAGCGTATGGTTATTGGCTCTTCCCTAATACAGAAGCAGAAATTGTTTATGTAAAAATAAACGGCTCATCTTTTACATCATGGTATGGAGATATTCAGCTTGTAGGTTATGAAGATTTCGATGTTTATAGCTGGTATCCTATGAATGCTGCGCTGGCAAATGGAATTATTGCAGCAGGTGGGAACTGGTTTGAGGATTCAGATATAGTCTGGACAAATCAGATTGCTATTTATGATACAATATGGACTCCAGGTCCAACTAATACTGTGAATAACCATTCAGTTTTTGTAGACAATCAGCAACTGTGGATAGAAGGTCATATCACCGGAAAACAAACCTGGGGTTGTGC
>SDBT01016578.1_pt1 | contig 11660 bp, 12 predicted proteins | sample 2277101 | NCBI WGS metagenome assembly SDBT01 (sample SAMN10404973, study PRJNA504765) | marine sediment metagenome | isolation source: marine sediment core GS10_PC15, 103 cmbsf | place: Arctic Ocean: Southern Knipovich Ridge | collected 2010
CCCGAGGGCTGGGAGGACGCGTTGCTGCTGCTGGAACGGTAGCCAGGCAAGCCGGCGCCGGTAACTGGTAGCTGGTTGTCTGGTCGTCTGGTTGTCTGGTCACTGGTTACTGGCTACTGGTAACTGGTGACTGGTCAGTTGTCATGCTGAGCGGCGGCCATTCTGGCCGCGAAGCATCTCCAGTGCGCGGGTCACTCGCGATGTCGAGATCCCTCGGCGCCAATGGCGCCGCGCCTCGGGATGACATCCGCTGGTTACTGGTCACTGCCTTCCAGCTACCGCAGGTCCACCCATGCCCAGATGATCTGGCCGATGATGGGGTCGGTGACCTCGCGCAGGTCCACGACCAGCGGGGCGAAGGTGTGCTGGTCGGGGTTGTCCGAGAACAGCAGCGCGAACCTGTCGCGCACGCGCAGGCGCTTTATCACCACGCTGCCGTCGCCGGTGCGCGAGCAGACGATCCGGCCCTCCAGGTTGCGCAGGCGGATGGGCGTCACGTCGATGGCCACGATGCTGCCGTCGGTCAGCGTGGGGGCCATGCTGTCGCCGGAAACGCGGACGCAACGGACGGACTCGGGGTGCGGGGCGACGCGTTCGTGTATGACGCAGTAGCCCTCGACCTGCTCCTCCATGATGAGGCCGTCACCGGCGGCAGCGGGGTCCCGCAGGTAGGGGACGGCGTAGTATCGGTCGTGGCCCTCCAGTCGGTCGAGGCTGCTGAGTTCCTCGGGGCTGGTGACGATGGTGGGCCTGGCGGGGCCGGCATTGACGAAGGAGCTGCCCTGGCCGTCCAGCACCCACTCGTGGCTGATGCGAAGCGTGTGCTCCAGAGCCAGCAACACGGGTAAGGGGGGGCGGCGGCTGTTGGTTTCGTATGCGGCGATGCTGGCCTGGGTCAGGCCGATGGCCTGTGCCATCTCGGCCTGCTTCAGCGCCAACTCCGTGCGCACCGCGCGCAGCCGCTCCCCGATGGTGACGTCATCCGTCCCGGCACGCCTGCCCGACATGTCGGCTTCCTCCCTGCTAGCCATCCGCGGATCCGATGCCTGCGGCCCGGCCATCAGCGTGCGCTATACAGATGCCCGTTAAATACAAGGCCGCAACCCGACCATCGAGAACAACTAGAGCGCCCATCCTAGATGATCGTCCGCCGAATACCATAGTCGTTACAGATATGCAGTTGACTAACATGACGAGAACGGATACAATAGCGCACTACTGATGAATAGTTATTCATATCTTACCTGTCACCGACCGGCGAATCAAGAGAAATCCGTTCTGAAAGGGGCTACCACAATGGATCATGGGATACTCGATGCCGGGCAGGCCCATCAGCGGCTCAGGCGCCAGATGCGGGGCCTGGCCAGGACTACCTGCAGGATGCAGTCCCTCCAGGCGGAATACGACGCCCAGGTAGACGCGCTACGCCGGCGCTATGGCGCCAGGCTGGCATCGCTCCACGACCGTGCCGCCGCGCTGAGCGACGCGCTCGAATCGCTCTGCAGGGGACCGGCGGGTTGCCTCTTCCTGTCCGGACGCAAGTCACTGACGACTCCGCAAGGCGAGGTGGGGTTCAGGCGCTGCGAGCCGGCTGTGCGTCTGGCTGACGGCGTGGACGACGAGGAGGCCGTGCGGCGGCTCAGGTGCGCAGGGCTGGCGGACCTGGTGCGCGCTCGTTCTGCACCGGACAAGAGGGCCCTGCGCAAGGCAGTGCGCGAGGGGCGCGTGGACATTGAGGTACTGCGCGGCTGCGGCCTGGAGTTGGCGGCGGCGCCGGACAGGTTCTATTGCAGGATACGCCACGAACCAGCGCCGACCCCCATCGGCGCGCACGGGGAGGGACGATGATACGCCGAAGGCTCTACCGCGGGCTGGCCGATCGCATACCGCCCAAGCTCAGGGAACTCAGGGCGAAGCTGATGCTGGAGGGCGTGTGCGAGAACTTCGGGGTCGAAGAGACCACGTGTCCGGCCTGCGGGGGGTCAGGGTGGCTCGATCCCGGCTCCTTCGAGCACTGTCCGGTCTGCTGCGGGTTCCGGGAGGTGCCCACCCAACTGGCCTACTGGCTCAGGGACGAGCTCGCCAGCGCCCGTCAGCTTCCTCAGCGTCGCTACGAGGGCCCGGTCGTCCCCGCTGACGCGTCCGGCAGCGCCCCCCGGGAGCGCCTGGGCCGGCTGGCCGAACTGACCTATAAGACCCACCTCTCCGCCACGCGCGCGGACTGATGCCGCCCCTTGTCTACCTGGAGGAGACGCAATGGAGTGTCCCGTCTGCGGCTGCCCCTCCCTCAAGTGGCTGACGGTGAGGGCGGTGGCGCGCCGGTTTGCGTGCAGTCCCAAGGTGGTGCGCCGACTGGTCAAAAACGGCGAGATCGCAGCGGTCCGCATTGGCAATCGGTGGCGGATCGACCACGTGTCCTTTGACGAGTACGTGCGGCGGGAGTCGGTGGGGTCCGCGCACGGGTCCGAGGACCGTTGATCGGGCCTGCCGCCGCCGGGGGGCCGGCTTTTGACACTCGGGGGGGCTTTCGATAAGAATCGGTTGCAGGGCCGCACGCGCGGCTCCCCCCTCTGTCAGAGGCGGCCATTGCACCGATCACGGACCCCATTGCCGATCTGCCTGGCAGCGGCGGCGCTGGTTGCAGCGGCCCTGACCGTCGGCTGCTCCAACGATCCGTATGAAGACCCGGGCGAGCGCAAGGTCATATACAGCGGCCTGGGCGAGGACCCCCACGGCCTGGACCCGGTGCAGGCGGGCGACACCACGTCCGGCGGCCTGGTCAGCCAGATCTACGACTCGCTCTACGAATACCACTACCTGAAGCGCCCCTACGAGTTGAAGCCCTGCCTGGCCGCCGCGATGCCGCAGGTCAGCGAGGACGGCCTCACCTACACGATCTCCATCAAGCGGGGCGTCTACTTCCAGGACGATCCCTGTTTCGAGGACACCGACGGCAAGGGGCGCGAGGTCGTAGCGGAGGACTTCGTCTACTCCATCAAGCGGCTGGCCGACATGGCTAACAAGCCGCGCGGTTGGTGGCTGCTGCAGGGCAAGATCGTCGGGCTTGACGAGTTCCACGATGAGTCCGTGAAGCGGGCGCCCAAGCAGGAGCCGATGGACTACGACCAGCCGGTCGAGGGACTGCGGGCGCTGGACGACTACACGCTGCAGATCCTGCTGACCGAGCGCTACCCGCAGCTCAAGTACGCGCTGGAGATGTCCTACACTGCCGCCGTGCCGCGCGAAGCCGTCGAGCTCTACGGGGAGGATTTCGTGAACAACCCCGTGGGCACCGGGGCGTTCCGCGTCAAGGAATGGAGCAAGCGATGGCGGCTGATCCTGGAGCGCAACCCCACCTACCGCGAGGAGCTCTACCCCGACGAAGGCGAGGAGGGCGACCGGGAGGCCGGCCTGCTCGAGTCCGCCGGGCGCCCCATGCCGTTCGTTGACGAGGTGCACTACACCGTCATCTCCGAGGCTCAGCCCGCCTGGCTCTACTTCAAGCAGGGCTACCTGGACGGCTCCGGCATCAGCAAGGACCACTTCAAAGAAGCCATCAGCACCGAGAGGGACCTGAACGAAGACTTCGTGGCCAAGGGCGTGACCCTCACCAAGTTCTCCGAGCCCGTCGTCTACTACACGGCCTTCAACATGGAGGACCCCCTGGTCGGCGCCGGCAAGGGGCTGCGGCAGGCCATGGGTCTGGCTTACGACACCGAGTGGCGCATCCGAGCGTTCGACGACGGCCGGTCCATCTCGGCCCAGGGCCCCATTCCGCCCGGACTGTTTGGCTACGACCCCGAGTTCCGGAATCCTTACAAGCAGTTCGACCTCGAGAGGGCCCGGGAGGTGCTGGCCGAGGCCGGCTACCCGGGCGGCGTAGCTGAAGACGGCACGCAAGTGGAGATCACCTACGACATCGGCGCAGACTCGCCCGGCGCGCGACAGTTGGCCAAGGCCTTCGCGGACGACATGGCGAAGATCGGCATCAAGGTCGAGATCGTGACCAACACGTGGGCGGAGTTCCTGCGCAAGACCCACGAGGGCCGCCTGCAGGTCTTCAGCGTCGGGTGGATCCTGGACTACCCCGACCCCGAGAACTTCCTGCAACTCCTGTACGGCCCCAACCGCGCGCCGGGCCCGAACGCGAGCGGCTACGACAACCCGGAGTACAATCGGCTCTTCGAGCAGATGAAGGCCATGGACGACACGCCCGAGCGGCTGGCCATCATCAAGCAGATGGTCGACATCGTCGTCGAGGACGCGCCATGGATACCGGGCACCCATCGCATCAGCTACAGCCTGCGCCACGCCTGGTTGAAGAACTCCAAGCCGCACGCGATGACGGGCGGGTATCTGAAGTACCGGGACGTTGACGCCGAGATGCGCCGCCGGCTGCGCACCGAGTGGAACCAGCCCAACTACGCGGCGCTCGTCGTGTTCCTGGTCCTGGCGGGCGCGGCCATCGCCGCGCTGGCGGGCCTTCGCAGGTCGGCGCCCGCCCGGGCAGGCGGGTCGGGCGGGGATGCCGGCACCCCGGGAGGCATCGGGCCATGATGGCCTACATCATCCGGCGCACGCTCTACACGGTCCCCCTGGTGCTGGGGGTCTGCGTGCTGACGTTCCTGCTGTTCGACGTGGCGTTCCCGCCGCGCGCCCGCGCCATCCAGGAGTTGGGCAAGCACGCCAGCGAAAAACAGATCGCCGAGATGCTGCACGCCCGGGGCTGGGACCGGGGGCTGTTCTACAACCCGCCGAAGGAAGATTGGGGCGGTGAGGTGGAGCAGGAGCAGGAGCAGGAGCAAGAGCAAGAGCAGGAGGTGGAGGCCGAGCCGCGGTTCCTGGACCGGTTCACGCACACGCGCTTCTTCGATCACATGAGCAGGCTGCTGCTTTTCCGGTTCGGGCGTTCCTACAAGACACATGAGGAGATAGGCGAGAAGCTCCTCCGGGGTGCCGTGCCGTCGCTGACGCTGACGGTGCCCATCTTTCTGCTGGGGCTGTCGCTCAGCCTCTGTCTGTCGCTGGCGGTGGCCTACTTCCGCGCCACTTATCTGGACCTGGGCGCCGTGGTCGTCTGCGTGGCCTTCATGTCTATCTCCACGCTGGTCTACATCATCGCCGGGCAGGTCGTCCTGGCGCAGTACATGAAGTTCTTCCCCATCTACGGCTACGCGCTGGGCGTGGAGAAGGTGAAGTTTCTCCTGCTGCCCGTGCTGATCGCCGTGATCCGCGGGCTGGGCGGCAACGTGCGCTTCTACCGCACCGTGCTGCTGGAGGAGGTGGGCCGCGACTACGTGCGCACCGCCCGGGCCAAGGGGCTGAGCGAACGCCTCATCCTGTTCAAGCACGTGCTGAAGAACGCCATGGTCCCCGTGCTGACGCGCACGGTGCTGGCCATCCCGTTCCTGTTCCTGGGCTCGCTGCTGCTGGAGAACTTCTTCGGCATTCCGGGGCTCGGCAACTTGACGATCCAGGCCGTCAACAACGGCGACACTCAGGTGCTGGCCGCCATCGTCTACATAGGCGCGCTGCTGTTCGCGTTCGGCAACCTGATGACCGACATCAGCTACACGTTCGTTGACCCGCGCATAAGGCTCCGCTGATGGCTGAAGACACCCCTATGACCAAAGCGCGTTCCCTCTGGGGCGAGGCATGGGTCCGGCTCAGGCGCAAGCCACTGGCCATGGTCTGCCTGGGGGTGGTCTGCATGTACCTGGCCGTCGGCCTCATGGACGCGGCCCGGTTCCGGCCGAGCGAGGGCGATCCTACGGCCTACCTCGGCATGCGGGACGGCAAGGTGAGCCTGGTCGACGTGGCCTTCACCATACTGCTGGGCGAGCGGGACAAGGAGGACACCTACGCGAAGCCCGGCGTGGGGGGGCACGTGCTCGGGGCGGACATCCAGGGCGAGAACGTCCTCTACAAGACCGTCAAGGGCATCAGCACGGCCGTCTTCCTGGGCGCGGTCACGGCGGCCATCTACGTGCCGATGGGCCTGCTGCTGGGCATATTGGCCGGCTACTTCGGCGGGCGCGTGGACGATGCCATCGTTTACCTCTACTCCACGCTGGCGTGCATCCCCGGGATCCTGCTGCTCATCGCCCTGATGATGGTGATGGGCAGGGGGCTTCACCAGCTCTGCATCGCGATGGGCGTGACGGGCTGGGTGGGCCTCTGCCGGTTGATCCGCGGCGAGACGCTCAAGCTGCGCGAGAGCGAGTACGTCCTGGCAGCGCGGGCCGTCGGTGCGGGTCACGCGCGCATCATCTTCCGCCACATCCTGCCCAACCTGTTCCACATCGTCATCATCACGTTCACCCTCGGCTTCAGCGGCATCATCTTGAGCGAGGCCGTGCTCAGCTACCTGGGCATCGGCGTCGAGCCGGACGTCTTCTCCTGGGGCACGATGATAAGCGAGGCGAAGATGGAGGTCTCGCGCTCGCCGAGCGTGTGGTGGCAACTGACCGCCGCGGCCGGCGCTCTCAGCGCGCTGGTGCTGGCCCTCAACGTGTTCGGCGACGCCCTGCGCGACGCCCTGGACCCACGACTGCGCACCGGAGCGGCCGCCAAGTGACAGACGCCGAGATCCTTCTGGACGTGCAGGGCCTGGTCACGCACTTCTACACGGAGCAGGGGGTGGCCCGGGCCGTGGACGGCGTGAGCTTCAGCATCCGGCGCGGGGAGACCTTCTGCCTGGTGGGGGAGAGCGGCTGCGGCAAGTCCGTCACGGCCCTGTCCATTATGGGGCTTCTGCCCTCGCCGCCCGGGGAGGTGGTCGCCGGACGCATCGAGTTCGAAGGGCGCGATCTGCTGGCCATGTCGCCCGCCGAGATGCGCGACATGCGCGGCCGGCGCATCTCCATGATCTTCCAGGAGCCGATGACGGCGCTCAATCCGGTCTTCACCGTGGGTAACCAGATAGTCGAGGCCATCAAGGTCCACCGCGGCCTGGGCGGACGTGAGGCGCGAGCCATGGCGGTGGAGTTGCTCGACCGCGTGCGCATCCCCGACCCGGCTCAGCGCATCCACGAGTACCCTCACCAGATGTCCGGCGGCATGCTGCAGCGCGTGATGATCGCCATGGCGCTGGCGCTGCGGCCCAGCTTGCTGATTGCCGACGAGCCGACCACCGCGCTGGACGTGACCATCCAGGCCCAGATCCTGGACCTCCTGCGCGACTTGCAGAGCGAGATGGGCATGTCCGTGCTGATGATCACGCATGACCTGGGCGTCGTGGCCCAGGTGGCGGACACGGTGGCGGTGATGTATGCCGGCCGCATCGTCGAGCACGGCGACGCAGGCGCCATCTTCGGCCGGCCGCAGCACCCCTACCTGGTCAGCCTGTTCCGTTCGCTGCCCGTGATGGGTCAGAAGCGGGGCCGGCTCGAGGTCATCCCCGGCCACGTCCCCGACCCGCGCCGGTTCCCGTCCGGCTGCCGGTTCCACCCGCGGTGCTACATGGCGGCCGACGAGTGCGCGCGCACGGACCCCGAGCTGCGCGAGGTGCAGCCCGACCACGCGGCCGCCTGCATTCGGCTGCCCGGTTACTGGAGCGCCGGCGAAGCCCACCGCAAGGGCCTGACCGTCGCCGAGAGCGGGGAGACGGCCGATGCCTGAGAACGCCCTGCTCAGAGTGCGCAACTTGAAGAAGTACTTTCCGGTGCGGCGCGGCGTGCTGAGCCGCACCGTCGGCTACGTGCGGGCGGTGGACGGGATATCGCTGTCCATCCTGCGGGGGCGCACGCTGGGGTTGGTGGGGGAGAGCGGCTGCGGCAAGACGACGGCCGGGCGCACGATCCTGCGCCTGCTGGAGCCGACGGCGGGCGAGATATGGTTTGCCGGCGCCCCGTTGCACAGGTATGCGCCCCACCTGCTGCGTCCCCTGCGGCGGCACATGCAGATGATCTTCCAGGATCCCTACGGGTCCCTGAACCCCCGCATGACGGTGGGCGCCATCATCGGCGAGCCGCTCAAGATCCACCGCCTGGCGGCGGGGCGTGAGAAACGCCGCCGGGTGGGCGAACTGCTGGAACGGGTCGGCCTCTCCGCTGCCTACGTCAACCACTACCCCCACGAGTTCTCCGGCGGGCAGAGGCAGCGGGTCGGCATCGCACGTGCGCTGGCGCTGGATCCCATGTTCATCGTCTGCGACGAGCCGGTCTCGGCGCTGGACGTCTCCATCCAGGCGCAGATCATCAACCTCCTGGCCGACCTGCAGGAGGAGAGGGGCATCTCTTACCTGTTCATCTCGCACGACCTGGGCGTGGTCGAGCACATCAGCCACGAGGTGGCTGTTATGTACCTGGGCCTGATCGTTGAACGGGCCGACCGCGACGCGCTCTACCGGCGGCCGCTGCACCCTTACACGCAACTGCTGCTGTCCGCCATCCCTGTGCCCGACCCGCAGAAGCGCGGCGAGCGGACGGCGGCCCGGGGCGAGACGCCGTCACCGGTGAACCCGCCGTCAGGGTGTCCCTTCCATCCGCGCTGTCCCCTGGCGGACGAGGAATGTCGGGCCGCGGTGCCCGGATTGCGGGAGATCGAGCCGGGCCACTTCGCGCGATGCCTGAAGGCAGACGATCAGCGTGTGTGACTGGCGGGTATGCTGCGCGCCGCCCTCGCCCCAGGGCTAGACGCCTTCCACGTAGAGGCCGGCCCCCTGAGCATTCAATATCCACTGCTCCAGGCGCGCCAGGCGTGTCTCAGGTCGATTGGAGTTGAGCTGGCAGGGGATCCCGCTGATGTGGGAGAGCACCTCGCCGATCTTACTGGCTACCCCCTGCGTCGGCTCCGTGCGGGCGATTTCAGCCAGCCTGCCCAGGAACAGGAGGCCGACTTCGCGGCCGAGCTCGTCCTTGGTCTTCTGCTCGATGAGCTGCAGAAGGGTCCGCTTCTTGTAGTCCCTTAGCTTGCCGCCCTCTAGGTCACCGAGGGCCGCGTCGATCTCCTGCTTGATCTCCAAGGGCTCGTCCAACAGATCCTTGACGCCTGCCGAGGCGCCGCCCGGGATGGCGTCGGCGTCCGGGAACTGCCGCAGGACGACCATCCGGTAATCGCTCACCTTGGCGGCCACGGCGTCGCTGGGATTGTCGTGGAGGCCCAGAAGGGCGTTCTCCAACTCGCTGAGCGCATAGTCCAGACGTTTCTGGTCCGTGCGGCCGCTCAGGTCCGCCAGCCACTGCCTCTTCCAGTAGTCTGCCAGTTCCTGGGCCGTCAGGGTCGCAGCGTCCGCCGTGACGGGCGGGAAGGGAATGCCGGTCAGATCGCCCAACAGGTCGGCCAGGTCGCTGGATGTTTCGTCCTCCGCGGCAAGGGCGGCGAGCAGGAGTTCCACGGGGGCAAGTTCGCGCTTGCGCCGCAGGGCCTGGATGGCCGAGCTCCGCGCGGCTGCGTCGGTGCCGGCCAGGGCCATGTGCAGGTTCAGGCCCCAGGGCTGCTGGTCCACGTCGGCCAGGGCGCCCGGGTTGGCCGTCAGCCACCCCTCGGCGATGGTGATGATCTCCTGGGGGTCAAGGCCCTTGAACGTCAGCACCCTGCGGCCGCCTACCGTCCTGGGCAGAGGGATGGAGTTCACCTTCACAAAGGCCAGACTCGGCCCCATGGTGTAGGTCGACACTGCCCTGGCGTAGATGGCGCCCATCAGTGCGGCGTTGACGAGCTTGGCCTTTGGTTCGCCGGGGCCTTTGCCTTCCCAGATGGAGCCCAGGGCCTGTGCCGCCAGGTATGAGAGGCGCTGGTCGGTGCCCAGCAGCACCTTGACCAGATCATCGGTGGGGCTCTCGGACTTCAACTCGCCCAAAGCGACCACGCACAGTCCGATGTAGCTCTTGTCCTCAGCCTGGCGGAACTGCGCCACTTCGGCAGTGAGGGGCGCCACCGCCGCATCGCTCAGGGCGACCACCTTATCCGTCGCGGTGCGCTGCTCCTGGGGAGACGCGGCCATCAGTCCGTCCAGGGCCTCCTGCACCTCGTCTGCCATGGCGACCACAGCCAACAGGCAGAGGACCGCGGCGCCCGACCACAGCGTCGACGTTCGGTGCAACCTCATTGGATTCCACTCCATCAGGGGGCCAGAGAAGTGCATTCGACTGCTGATACCCGGATTTGATGACGATGTTGTATCAGAGCGCTCAGGCCCAGTCAAGGCCCAGTGGCCCGATTCCGGCGTTTGGGCGAGATCACCCATGTGGGCCGGTTGCTCACTCGTCGTCCACGATGATGGTCCCGCCATCCTCGTCCGGCGGCTCCGTGAGCTCGTGCCGGAAGTGCTCGCAGTAGCCCCGCTTGCCCTCGTGCGGGTCCGGGTCGAACAGGTTGCGGCGGAAGAACGGGCACCCCCAGCACTCCGGGATGTAGCTCCCGCAGCAGCGCTTGGGCCGCTTACGTGGGGGGGCGCCCTTCCGTCTCCGGCCGCCCCGCTCCTTGCGGGTCACGCCCGCGGGCGCACCAGTGTCCATCAGCAGCGCCAGCATGATGCCGAAGACGGGGACCAGCCCGATGAACCACCAGTGCACCGCGCTGCGTCCCTTGCGTGCGGCTATGTGGGACGAGACGAAGGCGCCCACGATCATCAGTGTCATCACGACGTACGGCATGGGGGGGGTCTCCGCGCTGGTGAAGCATAATGCTACGGTGTCAGCCCCCGCCAGGCAAGGTCTCACCGGCCCTCTCCTGGAAACGCAGACTTGCCTTGCGTATGCTGTGCCGCTCTCCTGACCTCGGTGTTCCGCAGCGCAAAGGGGCAACGCATGCTGGACCTGTCCGGGTGGCAATGGGCCGGGGCTGCGCTTGCTGCCCTGCTGGTGGGCATGTCGAAGGCCGGGTTCGGCGCCGGGGCTGGACTGCTGGCCATGCCGCTGGCCGCTTGGGTGCTGGGCCCGCAACTGATGCTGCCCACCATGCTGCTGGTGTTGATCACGGGCGATCTGTTCTCCCTCATCCATTACGTGAAGGAGAGGGACGTGCGCAACCTGAAGATGCTCATCCCCGGCCTGATCGTCGGCGTCGGCATCGGCTACCTGGTGCTGAGACGATTCAGGGAGATGGAGGACGCCGAAGTCTGGCTGAAGCGTTTGATCGGCGCCTTGTCCATGGCCTTCGTGGTCCTCCAGTGCATCCGCATGGCACGGGAGAAACGTGCGGGCCGGCCGGGCGCACCCTATGTGCCGCGGCTCTGGCACGGCCTGGGCATCGGCGCCTGCGCGGGCGCCACCTCCACGCTGGCCCATGCCGGCGGGCCCATCGTTGCGCTCTACATGATCCCCCAGCGGATCGAGAGGAAGGCGTTCGTGGGCACTTTCCTGCGCTACTTCCTGGTGGGGAACCTCATCAAGCTGGTTCCCTACAGCCTGGAGGGGATGATGACGGTCCGCAGCGGGCTCATCAGCCTGTACCTGGTGCCGGCCGTGGTGGTGGGGACGTTCGCCGGCCTCTACCTGCACAGCAAGTTCAGCGATCGGGCTTTCAGGGCGGCGATCTACGTGCTGGCGTTTGCCATGGGCTTGGTGCTGCTTCGGGGGTAGGGCAGGCTCAGGGGGCCAATTCGGCCAGCCGCTCCGGCACGGGGACGGTCGGCAGGCCCGCGTCGACGTAGGCGGCCGTCTCGTCCCAGGACTTCAGCCCGCTGACGGCGTCGAGCCCGGCCAGGTTCTGTGCTC
>SDBT01016579.1_pt1 | contig 11660 bp, 8 predicted proteins | sample 2277101 | NCBI WGS metagenome assembly SDBT01 (sample SAMN10404973, study PRJNA504765) | marine sediment metagenome | isolation source: marine sediment core GS10_PC15, 103 cmbsf | place: Arctic Ocean: Southern Knipovich Ridge | collected 2010
CTTCGTCAGGCATGTCGCGAGGGTTGCCCTTCATGCTGTTGCTCCGGCAGTTCGCCAGGATAAAATCGTAGTGGGACGAATCTAAGCCGTCCTGCTTAAAGCTCGCGGGAATCTGCAACTCGGCACAGAGTTTTTCGATGGCCGCGACGAAGCGGGGTGCACCGGTCAGGTCCACGGCTTGCGCCAGGCAGCCCAGTTGCGCCTCGCAGACTGGGGCATTGTATTTGAGGATATGCGGCAGCAACACCGCGCAGGTGTAGCCGTGTTTGAGCTTCAATCGCGCACCGATGGGGTGCGCCAGCCCGTGCACCGCGCCCAGGCCGCACTGCGAAAAGCTCATCGCGGTCAACAGACTGCCCTCGGTCATGGCCTGACGCGCCGCCCGGTCCTGCCCGTCCCGATATGCCCGGGGCAAATTTGGCATAATAAGTTCGACCGCCTGACGCGCCAGAGCCGAGGTGGCGCTGTTGGCCTTACGGGTCACATACGCCTCGATTGCCTGGGTGAGGGCGTCCAGCCCACTCGTAGCGCTAATCTCCGGCGGCATGGACACGGTCAGTTCCGCGTCGCACACCGCCGCGGCGGCAAGCATCAGCGGGGAGCGGATAGACCGTTTAAACCAGGTTTCCGGATCAGTCAGCACCGAATTCTTGCTGATTTCCGCACCGGTGCCCGCGGTGGTCGGCAGTGCAACGAACGGAATACCCGCTCCAGCAATTTCCCGCTCGCCATAGAAGTAATCCCTGGTCATGCCTGCCGCCGGGGCGATGGCGGCCGCAGTCTTGGCCGTATCGAGCACGCTGCCGCCGCCGACGCCCAGGACAATTGCCGGCGGCTCGCGGCGCAGGCATTCAATCAGGCTGTCAACGTTTGCCAGCACCGGCTCGGGGGTCACGCCGGTAAAATGGGCCAGGGGCGGGCCGAGCAGTTCCGCCATTTCCGCGCGGATACGCTCGTTGCGTGGTGAGGAACCGGTCACCAGGACATAGCTGGGCCGGGCGCGGCCGCTGATGTTCTGCAGGATTCCGGGGAGTTGGCGCCGCGCGCCCCATTCACAGACAATTTGGCGTGGGTAAAGTAGAAGCATCGTTCAGTATTCAGTATTCAGTGTTCAGTATTCAAGGTTCAGAATCGCTCTCGCTCTTGCCCTCGTCCACTTCTCTTCCCGGTTCGATTTTGCTCAAGGCCTGGCGGGCGGCTTCCTGCTCAGCGTTGCGGAGTCGGCCGGCAACGCCCGTGCCGTAGCATTCGCCGCGGATATGGACCGCGACTTTGAAGGTCTTGGCATGGTCCGGCCCGGAGGATTCGAGCGTCTCATAGACCGGTCTTTCGCGCAGCTTCAACTGCGCCCATTCCTGGAGCGTGCCCTTGGGGTTATCACCCTCGAGATTATCCTCGATGTCCGGATGCAGTTGGGTGACCAAGCGGTCAAGCAGCGCCGTGACATGCTGCAATTCCTTGCCGGAATCGAGGAAAATAGCGCCAACCACCGCCTCGAAAGCGTCCCCCAGGTTGGAGTCGCGCTCGCTACCCTCGTTTCTGGCTTCACCACGGCCGAGCCGCAGATAATCGCCCAGCTTCAGATGACGGGCGAACCCGGCCAGGGTTTCCCCCCGGGTAAGGGTGGCGCGCAGTTTAGTCAGGTATCCCTCGTCATGCTCGGGAAAATCCTCATAGAGCCGGGCCGTGACGGCGATCTGGATAACGGCGTCGCCAAGGAATTCGAGGCGTTGATTGTGCGGCACGGACGAATTATATTCGGCGACGAATGAGCGGTGCGTGAGCGCCTCGCGCAGCAGTTCCCGGTTGCCGAACTCATAACCGAGCACTCCCTCAAATTCTTGCCACGAATCTTTCATTTCAGTTTAGCGTCGAACAACAGCGCGTAGACTTCCTTATACGTGAAGAGCCACCAAGCCCGGTTATATTGGATCATTTTGACGCCTTGTCAAGCGCCCCGCACCTAACCCGCATATTTCATGAACGAATGTCTATATGTACGGTAACGCCTTGGTGATTATCTGGTTGAATGACACAATGCGGTAGAATCCGGTAAGACAATTTGTCCTTTTTGAAATCTTTTTTGTTCACCCCTCGCTTGCGCTCGGGGCGCTTTCGTCGCGGCACATCTACTTCGTCAGGCAGCGCTTGCAGTATGGACATACTGCGGCGCTTGCCTTCCTCGTATCTGCACCACGCTGAAAGCGTGAAATATGCGGGCTAAGTGCCCGCTGGGCATTCAGGTGCGGAGTCGGGGACATAGGGTTCATGGGCAAGAAAACGATATTCGCGCAGGAGGGCCTCGACTTGGTCGGTAGAACGGGACGCAAGAGCTTTTCCCGCGAGTTCCCGGCACTTGGCGACGTCCACGCTGCGCACGAGTTGCTTGAGCTGCGGGATAAAGAGGTAGGGCACACTGTACCTGCGAACGCCGAGGCCGATAAGGAGCGGCAGAAGCTCGATTTCGTTGGCCATCTCGCCGCACAGACACACCTTCTTTCTTGCGCCGGCGCCAAGGCGGCAGATCCTCTCGATCATAGACAGGATGGAAGGATGGTAGGTCTTGAAATATTCGGTGACGTTTCGGTTATTACGGTCGGCGGCCAGGGTATACTGGGTAAGGTCGTTGGTGCCGATGTTGAACTCGTCGAATTCCCCGACATAGTCTTGGAAACGCTCCACGACCCCGGGGACCTCGACCATCAGGCCGTACTTGACCCGGTCGGCGCCTTCAATTTCTTCGTGCTCGAGTTCGTCAGCGACCCGCTTGATGAACTGGCTGATTCTGTCCAGTTCATGCCAGCCGCTGATCATCGGGAAGAGGATGCAGGTCTCATCCGAGGCGGCCCGGATCATGGCCCGAAGCTGGTTGCGGAAGATGTCGCTGCGCCGGATCAGCAAGCGCATCGAGCGGTTCCCCATGCAGGGGTTCTCCTCGCCTTCGTCCTGCCCGAAGCTGGCGATCTTGTCACTGCCCAGGTCGAGCATGCGCATCGAGATTGGCATCCCCTTGAAAGCGCCGACAAGCGTTTTGTATTCCTGGAACAATTCTTCCTCACCCGGCAGGTTCGGGCGGCCGATAAAGCTCATTTCACTGCGGAACAGACCCACCCCGTCAGCCCCGGTCTCGCGCGCCCGGCGAGCCTCGACAGTGACGTTGTTGATGGTGGCGCAGACCGCGACCGCCTCGCCGTTCTGAAGCTGGACAGGCTCGCGAATGATTAGTTTTGGATCAACGCGGGCTTGGTGAGTAAGTTCGGTAACCTCATCGGGGGTGGGGTCAATAATCAGGCGTTTGTGGAGTGTATCCAGCAACACCTTGCGGCCCTTGAGCATGTGCACGGGCAGACCCTCGATGTTTACCAGCGACGGGATGTTGAAACTCCGCAGGAGAATCTCTGCGTGGGATGAGGCGGTGCCCAGCGCCGAGACGATGCCCACTGCCCCGGCGCGTTGCAGCATGATAACCTCGGACGGATAAATCTGCTGGCAGAACACAACCTTACCGGCCGCGTCGGCGTAGAGGTCCTGGACGCCGGGGTTGACCTTGCGGATAATCGCGTCCATAAGACGCTGTTTGAGGTCCAGGCAGTCGTCGGCGCGCGCGGCGATGTAGGCGTTTTTCGAGGCCACGAGTTTGGAAATGATGATGGCGAAGGTGGTGCTAATGCTTTCATTCAGATTGAGTTTGTCCCCCAGGCAGGTTTCAACCCCTTTGATCAGGGCTTCATCCTCGAGCAGCAACCGTTGGAACTCGATAATCCCTTTATCCTTTTCATCGAGTTCAGGAACGTCTCGAAGCTGGGCCAATTGTTCCTTCACGACCGTGAGAGTTTCGCGAAAGACTCTAACGGCGTTTACCCCGGTCATGCGCGGGCAGGAACGCTGGTAGTCTGTAGCCTGGCCAGGCAAGACGGTGGCGTCACCGGCCAGCGTGTCGCCGGTGGCGAGACTGGCCTGGAACACGGCGCGGCCATGAGCGGCCCGCAGCAACCCGGGTTCGGCGGGTTCGGCATCACTTGGCGGTTCAAGACCTTCGGTATAACTGTGTTCCAGCCCGTTGAGGAAGTGATCGAAATCATGTATAAGCTCGCCAAGTTCGTCCCGCGAGTATGCGCCGGAACGCCGGCGCCGGAACCTGCCCAAACGTTCCGCGATGCTCAACAGGCGATTAACGTTGCCAAGGATGTACCGGCCCACATACCAGGCCAGAAAGCCGGCCACAACCAGGCTGGCGACAATTGCCGCCCACTGGGGCGCCCGAAAGAAAATCAGCGCCACCGGGGTCAAAGCCGCCACCACGAACGCGCCGAGCAATCGCCACTTCAGCCCCGCATTCAGATGTGGGTCACGCGCCATTTCAGCTTATCCAACTGGTTCATGCCTTGACTGAATAATAACCTCGCCACAGCAAATGTCAAGGCGATATTCTCCGAATCACCGCCAAGCAAGAGGGCAAATGTATGTTCAAAGGCCGTCCTGTCCAGCCGTTTTTTGAAATTTTTCCGGTGCTCCTTGCAAACATACGGTTGGCAGGCTACTAGGTATGACGTAGAAACTAGAACCCTCGAGTAGGGACAGAATCAAGATGCCGGATTTTCCGATTGTTGATACGCACGTGCACTTCTGGCATCCTGAGCTTTGGGATTATCCCTGGTTGAAGGCCGAGGAAAAACTGAACCGCCCGTTCCTCCCGGCTGCATTCCGGACGGCCACACCCCCAACCGAGGTTGAAAGTATCGTCTTTGTCGAATGCGGCATCGGGCCCAAACTGCGCCTCGCCGAGGTCCAATGGCTCACCCACCTCGCTGACGAGGAACCTCGAATCAGGGGCATCGTCGCCAGCGCCCCTGTCGAGACGGGTACTGCGGTTTGCGAGACCCTGGATGACTTGGCCCGGCTCTCGCTGGTCAAGGGTGTCCGCCGCCTCATCCAGGGGAATGCCCCCGACTTCTGTCTCGAGCCGGACTTTATTGCCGGGGTCCGGGCCTTGGCCGACTATAATTTCAGCTTTGACGTGTGCATCCAGCACCCCCAGCTTGCCGCCGCACTCGAGCTGGTACGGCAATGCCCCGAGGTGTCCTTCATCCTCGACCACATCGGCAAGCCCGCCATCAAAGACGGGCTGATGGAGCCCTGGGGCGCCCAGCTCAGTGAACTCGCGGCCTTGCCCAATGTCTGCTGCAAGCTCTCCGGTCTGGTCACCGAAGCCGACCACCAGAACTGGACTCCGGCTGACCTGCAACCATATATTGACCATGTCGTCGGGGCTTTCGGCCTCGACCGGGTTATCTATGGCGGCGACTGGCCCGTAGCCTCGTTGGCCGCCGGCTACCCGCGCTGGGTCAACACCCTCGAACTCGCCCTCGCTAACTGCACTCAGGACCAGTTGCGCCGCGTCTTCCGCGACAACGCCATTGCCTTCTACCGGCTCGACCAGGAAGGGGCTTGAGAATCCGAGACCATGTTAACCCGCCTGCTCACCCTGTTCGCCAGACTGCTGATCCGCTGCAAACCCCAGCACGCCCGCAAACGGCATGGCCGCGGCCGCAGCTACCTCCACCTGGCCGCGATTGGCGGTGACCGCAGCTTCGCCCGATTCCTACTCGAGCGCGACGTTGACCTCAACGCCCAGGATAAAGACGGCGCCACGCCCCTGCACCTCGCGGTCATCCTGGGCCGGACGGCCTTCGTTGAGTTCTTGCTCGACCGCCAGGCCGACGCAACTTTGCCCAGCCTGAAAGGCTTCACGCCGCTGCACGCCGCCGCGCTCAAGGGCCGCGACCAGATCGCCGCCATCCTGCTTGAGCACGGCGCCGACGTCAACGCCCGGCACGAACAGGGACTCACTCCCCTGGCTCAGGCGGTGATGATTGGCCGGCAGGACAGCGCCGAACTTCTCCTTGACCGCGGCGCTGACCCCAACCTGCCCGATAAGGCTGGCTGGACGCCGCTGCACTTTATCGCCCGGACCCCCAACACCGATCTGGCGACGCTGCTTCTGGCTCACGGCGCGGACGCGAAGGCGAAAAGCGCCAAAGGCACGCCCCCGCTTGACTTAGCCAAAGACCCCGCCATGATCGAATTGCTCACCGAGCAACCCCGAAAAAACGCCGGCGCTGAATAACCCGTCCCACTGCGCCAAGTCGTCCCAAGCCTTTCAGAACCTCAGGCCAACGGAAAACTGAACACTCTCCGGGTCCCCCGTAAGAGTGACGGAAATAGGGTCGATGTCGATGTCTACCGAAGCTCGCTTTATGCCCACGCCGGCAATAAGGGTCATTTGCGAGCTTAACGTCAATTCGAGATAGGCGCCGAACTCGACATAATAACCCTCCCCGGACAAGTCATAGTCTAGTCCTGGCGTTTCACTCCAAGTGCCGTCGAAGGATGCCAGCCCGCCGCCGGCGTAGAGGGACAAATAGGCCCGGCTCCCGATTGGCGCCAGACCCAAGGTATAGCGCAAGCCCAGGTCCATCTCGCCGACGTCCATATCTACACTTATCGGCCCCGGCACGACTTCGTCGCCTGACGAGAACTCAAGACCAACAATCACGCTGAGATAGTTGGCTATCCTCGCGCCACCGGTGCCGAGCCGGATCTCGACTTCAGCGCCGAACATATCGTGTTCATAGGCAGCCGGCCAGCCATCGTCAAAATCCTTGGTCCCAAACTTTCCCCGGACCAACAGCGTAAACGCCGACATTCCGTCATCTGGCCCGAGGTCATCGCCCTGAGCAAAGACAGAGGCACTGGTAAGAATGGCCAAAGTTGCAGCTAGAACAAGTCGCGAACCGACCGATCGTTTCATGGTGTTTCCTTTTTATGTTGGACAGTTATTGGTTATTATGGTCGAACAGTACATTGGAACCTGACAGCAGGTTGTCAACATCGTTTAGCGTTTTTTTTTGCCGTAATTTTCAGGCCCCAACGATAACGCGCCGCTAAGACGAGACCATTCCAGTTGCTTTTGAGGTCAACTCACAAAACTAAGCTAACGGCCTGTGTCTGCGGGAATCAACTTTACCCTTGGCGGCCTCACGCAAAATGTCACAATTGCCGCCAGAATTAACAAGGCCGAGGCCCCGTAGTAAGCAAAGGTGAAGCTTTGTGTTGCGTCGTACACTTTTCCTGCCAACAGGGCCAGCATGAATCCTCCCACGCCCCAGGCCGTAAACACGAGTCCATAATTCACGCCGAAATTCTTCAACCCGTAGTAATCCTTGGTGATCGATGGGAAGAGTGAGAGGTTGGCGCCGTAATTAGCCCCGATTAGAGCCGAGAGTACGGCCAGGACGGCCGGCGATGCCAAGACGCTGCCCTTCACGGCCTGGCTTAGAACGCAGACCATCAGCGCCTGCAAGACAAAGCAAATGATGAAGGTTGGCTTACGGCCTATCCGGTCGGAGAGCACGCCGGCCGCTATGCGGCCGCCGCCGTTGCCGACTGCCAGGGCCGCGACCATAATGAATCCCCGCGTGACTCCCGCCTGGACTTGACATATTGCCGCGAGCTTGGCAATGATCATGAGACCGGCGCCGGCGCCACAGGCATAGAGGAACCAGATGACGTAGAACTGCCAGGTCCGGAGCATTTCCGAGGGCTTGAAGTCCTCCTTGGTTGCGGCCGGGCCGCCCACAGCTCCGGTGGCCGGCGATCCTTCGGGAACGTATCCTTTAGGGGGCGCCTTGAGCAACTGGGCCAGCCCAATCACGACCACCGTGAAGGCCACTCCTAAGATCACAACCGCCTTTTGGAAAGAGAATTCCTTAATTAGCAAAGTGACCAGCGGCGAGATGTAGACCGAGGCCAGGCCGAACCCGCAGACGACTATCCCGGCGATCATTCCCACCTTGGCCGCGGGGAACCACTTCACCGCCGGCGGCGTTGCCGAGGCATAGCCGAAAGCAATACCGGCGCCTGCCAGGAAACCGAACCCGACAATCCAACCCGTAAGTGAGGTGGAGAAACTGGCGAAGAGCATTCCCGCACCTACGAGAATGCCGCCAATCGTGGCCGCCAAGCGCGGGCTGAACTTGTCCTGGATACGCCCGGCCGGAACCATCACTATCGCGAAGACGATGCAGGCCACGGCATAAGGCCATGACTTCGCCGTCTCACTCCACCCCCAATCAGCCGGTATTCGCTTGCTGATAACGCTCCACGTGTAGAGGACACCCAGGGCCAGATTAATTCCCAGACCCGCGAATACCACGCGCCAACCTAAGTTCTTGATATGTCCTGGGTCCTGCTTCGCCGCTTCGGTCATAACACTTTCCTTATATGTGAATGCGGGCTGCAGGCGCCTGGCCGGCAGCCCTGGTTCTGGCTATTGTCTTTCCTTGATCAGTGCGTCCACCACGCTCGGGTCGGCCAAGGTCGTCACATCGCCAATCTGATCGGTGGCTCCTTCGGCAATCTTACGCAGGATGCGCCGCATGATCTTGCCGGAACGCGTCTTAGGCAGAGACGGGGCAAACTGGAGTTTGTCAGGCGCGGCAATCGGCCCGATCTCCTTGCGCACGTGCAGGACCAGTTCTTTCTTGAGCTCATCGCTCGGGTCCACGCCGCCAACCAGGGTGACGAACGCATAGAGGCCCTGGCCCTTGATCTCGTGCGGCATGGGCGCTACGGCGGCCTCGGCCACCTTATCGTGGCTTACCAAGGCGCTCTCGACTTCGGCCGTGCCGATCCGGTGGCCGGAAACGTTCACCACGTCGTCAACCCGGCCCATCAGCCAGTAGTCGCCGTCCTGGTCAATCCGGCAGCCGTCCCCGGTAAAATAGATGTCGTTGTACAGGGTGAAGTAAACATCAACGAAGCGTTCGTGGTCGCCCCACATGGTGCGCATCATGCCCGGCCAGGGCTTCTTGATGCAGAGCTTGCCGCCTTCGTTAACGTTGCATTCGGTGCCATCATCGCGCAGAATGACCGGCTCGACGCCGAAGAAGGGACGGGAAGCGCTTCCCGGCTTGAGAGAGTGCGCACCCGGCAAGGGCGTAATGAGAATGCCGCCGGTCTCGGTCTGCCACCAGGTATCCACAATCGGACAGCGGTTGCGGCCGATCTTCTCGTAGTACCACATCCAGGCTTCCGGGTTGATGGGCTCGCCGACCGTGCCCAGCAGCTTCAGTGAATCGAGCTTGTACTTGGCCGGCCATTCATCGCCCTGGCGAATCAGCGCCCGGATCGCCGTCGGCGCGGTGTAGAACTGGGTGACCTTGAACTTGTCGATCATCTGCCAATAGCGGCCGGCGTCGGGGTACAGGGGGGTGCTTTCAAACATCAGGCTGGTCGCGCCGTTGGCCAAGGGCCCGTAAACGATGTAGCTGTGGCCCGTGACCCAGCCGATGTCCGCCGCGCAGCAATAGACGTCGTCTTCGTGCACGTCGAAGATATACTTATGGGTCAGGGTCACGTGCATCAGGTAGCCGCCGGTGGTGTGGACCACGCCCTTGGGCTTGCCCGTCGAGCCGGAGGTGTAGAGGATGAACAGAGGATCGTCGGCATTCATGCGTTCGGCTTCACATTCGGGGGAGGCCTGGGCCATCACTTCGTGGTACCACAGGTCGCGGCCGGCAGTCATGTCGCAGGCCTCATCGTTGCGTTTGATCACAATCGCCTTTTCAATCGTAGGCGTTTGGGCCAGGGCCTCGTCCGAAGTCTTTTTCAGGGGAATTGACTTGCTGGCGCGCTTCGAGACGTTGGCCGTGATGAGAATCTTGCAGTCTGAATCGTTGATCCGGTCGCGCAGGGCATCCGCGCTGAAACCGCCGAAAACGATGGAGTGGATGGCGCCGATCCGGGCACAGCTCATCATGCTAATCGCCAGTTCCGGAATCATGCCCAAATAGATGCAGACACGGTCGCCCTTGCGCACGCCCAGGCTCTTCAAGACGTTGGCGAACTTGCTGACTTCCGCGTGAAGCTCCTTATACGTGAACGTCTTGTCGTCATCAATCTCGTCCCCCTGCCAGATCAGGGCCGTCTTGTTTTCGCGCGCCGTGCCCAAATGCCGGTCCAGACAGTTGTAGGCAACATTCAGTTCACCGTCCTCGAACCAGGTATGCTCGATGATGCGCTTTTCGGTATCCCAGGTACACTTGCGGGCAACGGTGGGTTTCTTGAACCAATCGAGCGTTTCGGCCTGCTCGAGCCAGAAAGCATCAGAGTCGTTCACCGACCGCTCGTACATCTCCCGGTATTTCTCGGCGTTGATGTAGGCGCGGGCGACCACTTCGGCCGCAGGCGGGAAGGTCCTGGTTTCAGTCATGAGTGAATCAGTTGAGATTGCCTCTTTCTTTTCTTCGGCCATCCTGCGTCTCTCCTTGATTAGATTTACGGTGAACGGGCTTCGCCTTGCGCAAAAAGAGCAATTTTACGGCACAAAAGTGAGCTTACAAGCACAATTTTTTAAAAAAAGTCAATCTCATTAGTTCCGGCCGAACCCAGAATGACGAATAACACATTCGGATGACGGCAGATCCGACGCTGGGCACGAGGCGGGAAAATTTCGCACTTTCTAGAAGAAAACTCTTGACAAGGGCTGAACGTATTTATACTGTATAAAGTAGACCCAGGTTACGGTCATGTGGCCCTCAAAAAGTCTGATTATGTTGAGCCGAGGGAAATTGACCTGAAATACAACTCGGGTTCTGCCAATTGCCCTTTCCGGCAGAAATCTGGTGGCTGAAGATAAGGCAAAGGCAGAGCTAGAAAGGAGCCGGCGGCTGGCGTGAAACTCGCGGTAACAGGTAAAGGCGGCGTCGGCAAAACCACGGTAAGCGCTTTGCTGGCGAAGGTTCTTGCGGTTGCAGGGACCCGGGTGCTGGCGATTGATGCCGACCCGGACGCGAATCTTGCGGCCTGCATGGGTTATTCCCAGCCGGAGACAATTAAGCCCCTTATCGAGTTGAAAGAGCTGATTGCCGAACGCACGGGAGTGCAACCGGGAAGCATCGGAGGCATGTTCAAATTGAACCCGTTTGTCCGGGACATTCCGGCAAAATACGCGGTGGAAGTTGACGGAATTAAGCTGCTGGTGGCTGGCGCGGTCAAGCAAGGCGGCTCTGGTTGCTACTGCCCGGAAAACGCCTTTGTCCGGGCCTTGATCTCGCAGTTGTTGCTCAAGCCGGACACGGCGCTGATCATGGATATGGAAGCCGGGGTCGAGCATCTCAGCCGCGGCACCGTACGGGCCGTGGATCAGTTACTTATCGTTGTTGAACCCGGTCGCCGCAGCGTCGAAACGGCGTTTAGAATCAAAGGCCTTGCGGCAGACCTCGGGCTCGAAAAGCTCAGCGTCATCGGCAATAAAATCCAGTCCGACGCTGATGAACTCCTCCTGAAAGAAGCTCTCGACGGGTTCCACTTTGCCGGGTTCATCCCCTATGACAGCAGGCTCCGCGAGGCCGAAATCAGCGCCCGCCCCGCCGCCGGTGCGAGCCCGGCAGCAGACCAAGCAATTTCGGAGATTGTCACATACTTACGCGCCAGGAACTGAGCTTTTATCCCCGTCATTCTCGAGGATGACATTCGAGTCTAAGCACGGGGAACTAAAGATGAAGTAAAGGGAAAGCAACATGGCGAAGGAATTGACCTACGCGGACCAAGCCTCGCGGGAAATGCTCAAGTGTGCCGCCGCGGCAGAAATTGAGACC
>SDBT01016580.1_pt1 | contig 11660 bp, 16 predicted proteins | sample 2277101 | NCBI WGS metagenome assembly SDBT01 (sample SAMN10404973, study PRJNA504765) | marine sediment metagenome | isolation source: marine sediment core GS10_PC15, 103 cmbsf | place: Arctic Ocean: Southern Knipovich Ridge | collected 2010
TATTTCGCGGGTACCCATACCGTCTCAATGGAATCAACGACGGTCACGTCGATGCTTGTCACCGACTCGTCGACACCGCTCCCCGACGCTGACGACTTCCGCGATGACGTGGATGCCGAGGTCGCTACCGGCTCCGGGTATGTCACCGGAGGTAAGAACCTACCCGCCACCCCAGCGTGGACCGTCGCGTCACCAGCGGCGGGGCAGATGGCTTATGACTCCCCGGATCAGTCGTGGGCGGCGTCGACGATCACGAACGCTGAAGCGGTCGTCCTGTTCGAGTCGACCGGTACCGACACGGCAGATGAACTGTACTTGATGAGCGACTTCGGCTCCCCCGTGTCGACCACCAACGGTACGCTCACAGTCGTCGTCGACACCAACGGTTGGACGTTCATCGACTACACGCCGTAGGGCTGACCGATAGCGACCAACAGAGAGACGTTTCATGGCTGACCGTTATTACGTTCGTGATGGACAGATTCGCCCTAATGGTGCTGGTTCGTGGGATGTTGTGATTCGGTTTGATGTTCCTACAGGTGACAATGATGTATCTGTTCCATGGACGACAGCGGCTACCGAACTGTATACAGCAAATGGATCGCCTCCGACTGAATGGCCTGGTGAAACCAACACGTTGCTTGCCGATGGCACCGAGGTTGAATTGCCGTTTCAGCACAGAGACAACGTGAATAGTGCTGGGTTGGCTGCTCGTCTTGAAGCCAGAGTCATAGCGGCGATAGCTGCGGAGAAAACCCGGCTTCAAAACGAGCTTCGGTTTTGGGGAAAGACAGGAGTGGTGTAAATGGCTTGGGGATCGAAAACTAACGCCACTCAACTTACGTCAGTGAACGGGACTGAGCAGTTCTTCGATGACACACCGACGAACAATCCTCGCGAACTACTCAACTGCGAAGTCACTTACAACGCTCCGACGACACCGACTGATGCTTGTATCGTGTCGGTGTATCGGACCCTGGATGTTTCCACAGAAGATTGGGACGACACTCCATTCATGCAGGTCACGATCGCCAACGCACCGGACCCGAACAAGATCAGCTTCGACATCATGGGCACCTACAAGTTCCGTATCGGAGTCGTTATGGACGGCACTCCGACCGACACGACCGGGACCGCTGATTTCTCGTACCGTAAAGACGGCGTGAGCGCCTAGAAGGAGGATCCTTTTATGGCGATAAAACCCGGCCGATGGGCTATTTCTGCTGGAGCCGTCGATCCAAGATTCCAACACCTGTGGCGAGGCTTGGAGCTCCTTGTCCCATTGTGGGAGGGAGCTGATCCCCCGTATGAACTCATATCGGGGTTGCCGTTCGTCAAAAACGGTGCTCAGGTTTCCCAGATGGTTTGGGAATCGAACCAGCTAGGCCAGGGTGTGGTAATTCCTGGTTGGGCTGCATCGGGTGATGACGGATTTTGGCGGATCGCCAATCATCCGGTTGCGGGCAAAACTTCCGATGAGATGACGTTTCTCTCGATCGCCAACCCTGTCCTCTTCCACGGTGCTGTCAATGGTGGGGTGCCGTTCGGCAATCGTTCAGGACGAGGTGGCCTAGAGAATACAGGCGGTGGAGGAAATCCAATAACGGGCTTCCATTGGGATGGAGCAACCCAACTCGACTCGGCCCCATTGCTTGAACAAACGGAAGGCGAGGCATCAGGGGATGTCGTTTTTATGCTCGTTCGGTGGCGACGGCCAGGCAAGCCTGAGGGCATTTGCTTTATCAACGGAGAGCAGAATCGTGGTGGCTTTGGTTCCACCGATGCCACGACAGCGTTCCTCTGGGATGCTCGGGTTGAGTTTGGCGATACGTTGACTACGACCAGCCGTGGCTATGGAGCCAACTTTGTCCTGAACGCTGCTTGGTCTCGCCATCTTGGTGACGGTGAAGTCGCCTTGCTGCAACGTGACCCGTTTGCGATGCTTCGTATGTCAGATTCGATCCCCATACTGGCAGCCGCCCCCTCGACCGCGGGCGGCATCATCATCCAGAACGCCTAATGGCTATCACGATTGTCGGCACCCCGCAGACAGGCAACGCCAACAACGCTGGCGACGTAACTCTGACCTTCGATGGGACTCCCGCCGAAGATGATGTCGTCATCGTTCTTGCCACTAACGGCAACAACGCAGACGGTCAAGACGCTGGAGTAGTTACCTCCGGCTACACCGAAGAAGGCGACCTCTCAGTAGCGGAGGAATACCACGTAAAGGTATTCTCGAAACGTCTAGGCGCTTCGCCGGATGCCACTGTAGTAATCGAAGGTGGCGCCGACGCTCAAAACGCTGTGGTCGGTATCTCCTATGTGTTGCGAGGGGTAGACACCACCACGCTTCTCGATGCGGTAGTCGTCACATTCCAACAGGCTGGCACTAACTGGAATCCTGCTTCGATCGTCACCGTGACAGACGACGCTTGGGTGTTGGCCCTAGGCGCAGCCGGAAGCCAAGGACAAGCCACCGTTTTCCCGTCAAGCTACATCAACACTGCTACCGATGGTCGTGTTGATAGCAACAGAGTCAGCGGCGCTGCCGCTACCAGGGAAATCGCATCGAACGGCACCGAAGACCCCGGCGCGTTCACCTGGAACGCCAGTCCAGTGGGCGGGTTCACCATCGCGCTTCGCCCTGAAATCGACCCTGACGTCAGCGTGAACCTGACTGCGATACAGGCGACCGTCACCATACCGACCATCGTGCCGACTGTGACCGGCGGCGCCACGGTGAACCTGACCACGTTCACCGCGACTGTCACCATCGGTGGGCATCCCGACCGTAATATGATCCCCGCGCCGGTCGTGGCGACGGTCACAATCGACCAGCCAGCCGTCACCGGCAGCGGAGACGCGACCGCGAACCTGACCACCATTCAGGCCACTGTCACCATCGACGCTCCGACGACGACAACGAGCGCGTCGATCACGACGACGGCTGTCCAAGCGGTCGTGTCGCTCACAGCGACGACACAAACCGCGTCGGCTACCGCGAACCTCACCGCCGTAAACGTCGTCGCGACTCTCGACGCTCCGACGACCACGACGAGCGCGTCGCTGACCCTCACCGCTGTTAACGCGATCGTCTCTCTCACGGCGACGACACAGACCGCATCGGCGACCGTAAACGCGACCGCCGTCAACGTGGTTGTGGCACTTGACCAGCCAGCCGTTTCCGGCGGCGCCACTGCCACTTTGACAGCGATACAGGCTGTCGTAAACCTCACCGCCCCGGCGGTAACGGCGAGCGCCACCGCGAACCTCACCAGCATCAACGCCCCGGTGACGCTCACGACGGTCGTAACCACCGCCAGCGCGTCGATCACCTTGACTGCCGTCAACGCTTTGGTGACGCTTACTACTGTCGACGCGCAAGGCGGCGTGGGAGTCACCCTGACTGCCATCAATGCCGTCGTCTCTCTTACCGCTGTCGGGACGACGACCTCAGCGACAGTGAACGCGACCGCCGTCAATGTCGTCGTATCTCTCGACACGGTCGACGCGCAAGGCGGCGTCGGAGTCACGCTGACCGCTGTCGCCGCCGTCGTCACGCTCACCGCCACCACTCAGACAGCGTCCGCTACCGCCAACCTGACCACGATCAACGCGGTTGTGAGTCTCGACACGGTTGCTACGACGACGAGTGCCACCGCCAACCTGACCGCGATCAACGCTCTAGTGACAATCACCACCGTCACGACGACGACCAGTAACACGACGACGCTTACGTCTGTCAACGTGGTCGTGGACCTCCCCGCAGTTGCAGCGACAGCGACCGGCGACGCTACCGCCAACCTCACCACGATCACCGTCCTAGCGACGATGGATACGGTCGACGCGCAAGGCAACGCGTCGATCACACTGACAGCCATCAACGCTGTCGTGTCGATCACCACAGTTACGACGACCACCAGCGCGACTGCGAACGCCACGGCGATTAACGCACTAGTCACCCTGACCGCTGTCACGACGACAACGAGCGCCGCAGCTACCCCGACCAGTGTCAACATTGTCGTCACCCTCGACCCGGTCGACGCTCAGGGCAGCGTATCCGTCACCCTCACCGCTATCGAAGCCGTCGTTGCTCTCGACGCTGTCGATGCTCAAGGGAACGCGTCGGTCACCCTCGCCGCGATTGCTGCGACCGTCGCTATCACGACTGTGACGACGACGACCACCGCCACCGTCAACGCGACCGCAGTCAATGTGGTTGTCACCCTCCCGTCTGTCGCCGCGTCCGCGACAGGCGGCGCCACAGTGGTCCTCACCGCTATCGCCGTAACCGTCACGATCACGACTGTCGCGATCGCGCTTGACAACACGGCGGCGCTTACCGCAGTCAATGTCGTCGCCACCCTCGACGCTCCGACGACTACGACCAGCGCGACAGCAAACCTCACCACGATCGCCGCTGTCGTCACACTCACCACCGTCACGACGACGACTAGCGCAACGATCACCCTCACCGCCGTCAATGTGCTGGTCACCCTCGACGCTGTCGACGCGCAAGTGTCCGGCGACGTGACCGTCAACCTGACCGCAATCAACGCAGTCGTCACACTCACCGCCACAACTCAGACCGCATCGGCGACGGCGGACCTCACCGCGATCAACGTCGTCGTGACACTCGACTCGGCTACCACTACAACCTCAGCCACCGCCAACCCGACCGCCGTGACCGCCGTTGTAAGCCTCGACCAGCCGACGACAACTACAAGCGCAACGCTGACCCTCACGTCCGTACAAGCCGTCGTCACACTCCCCACCGCGGCAACGACAGTCAGCGTCACTATCACGACCACAGCGATCAACGCGATCGTCACCCTTGACACAGTCGCCGCGCAAGGCAACGGGTCACGGACCCTCACAGCCATCAACGCAGTCGTCTCTCTCGACGCCACGACTCAAACCGCGTTCAGCACGATCACCCTCAACGCTGTCACCGCAGTCGTCACGCTTGACACTGTCGACGCTCAAGGCAACGGGTCACGGACACTGACGGCTATCAACGTGATTGTCACTCTCGACACGGTCGCGACGACAGCATCAGCTACAGCTAACCCGTCCGCTCTAACCGCAGTGGTGACCTTCCCGACGGTGGCTACAAGTTCGGTTGGCACGTTCTTCTGGCAGCCGGAACCTGTCACCGTCGACCTCACCGGCCGGAGCCTCAGCCTGCCAGGACTGTCCGGCCACTACGCCGACACACCCGACATCAACCTGATGGACGCGGACACGGCGCACGTTGAACAAGCTGTAGGCGCTGGCTGGCGTCGTCAAGCTATCGAAATTGACAACCCTCTGGTTCGTACCACTGACGTGTCCTTCGCCTTCGGTAGTGCCTCATGCCTAGCGGTTACCAATACGGGCGGCACCAACACCTTTTCCCTATCACGCGCGGCAGCCGGAGACGGGTTCCCAATCAACCCATCGACTGAATATGTCATCTCATGTGTCGTCCAACATGACGCTGGCGTAGACCAAGCCATACGAATGAGGGCGGTGACTGAGGATGGTGCGACTCCGCTCAACGGATACAGTGGGTCGACTGTCACCGTACCGAGCGGTGTGCCTACGCGAATCTTCGTTGTGTTCACTAGCGACGCAGATGCCGACGGCGTGATTATGGTTCCCGACCTGGTTGGAACCGTGACTCCCTATTTCGATGCGACGAACTTTTACATGGGAAACGCAATCCTACGCACTGGATCGGACCCGACCTTTGTCCCGTCGCTGCGGATGGTCGGCCTTTTCTTGGAGGTGGAAGCGGACGTGCAACTCGACAACTACGGCACCGACTTCCAGACCATCCTCGACACCCAGGGCGCGTCCATATGGGAAGGGTACAGGTTGTCGGTCTTGGATGGTGTTGGTGCCCCGTTCGATGGTGTCCGCATCGAACACGGCAGTGGGATCAGTTTCCGGGGCGTTTCTATTGACCCCTCCCCGGCGCTGATCGGCGGCAGCCGACACGTACTGCGCGCCGAAGTCGATGCGACCGGACCTATCTTCACGTTGAACGGCCAAAGCGAAGTGTTCGTTGATGGCGTCACCCAAGGCACAGCGGTCACCAACAGTGGACCGGCCCAGTGGGCGCAGGACGCGACACTCAGGGTCGGTGCGGCGAGGAACGACGACGAATTCGCCTCCGGCAAGTTCCGAGTCGTCTCGGTACGCGACGGAATCGGCGGCCCTATCATCGCTCAGTTCAATCCTGGCGACTTCTCAGTCGGAGATTCCGACGGTGCTACGGGAGTTGACTTGACAGGCCGAACGTGGACACTCCACGGCGCGGCGACGACGATCACTGGTGGTCCTGTCAAACCCGCTAGCGACCCGGTCGCCTTCTCACCGCTTGAGCCGGCTGAAACGAACCCGCTCTGATAGGATGACTTGATGCCAGTACTCCTCCAGTCCGACTTGGAGAATTCGTTACAGATCGACGTCGGCGACGAACCGGATTCGACGATCGCCTGGTATATCGCTGCTTCGCAAGGGTTAGCGGAAGACTATACGGAACGTCACTTCGACTACGACGCCGCGAAAGTGGAAGTGTTCGACGGTGACGGGCAACGCACAATCCTTAACGTCGACTTGTGGCCGATCGACACAGTCGCGTCAGTCGTCGAATCCGGCGTCACGTTGACTGTCGACCAGGGGTTCATCATCTACACCGACGAAGGGTATCTACTCCGCACATCCGGCGGCGGACGCCTCGCCAGGGCATGGCGCAACCAACGCCGCGGTATCACTATCACCTATGCAGGCGGGTATCAAGTCGACCAGGCTGGCGCCGGTGCCGTGTTGCCTACCGGGCTGAAAACGGTGTTGACACGAATCACCGCCCGACTGTTCCACTCAGGGGCTATGTTCGCCGCTAACCCGGTCGGAGCCGGAACGTTGCAAGCTATCAGCCTTGACGGGATCGGGTCACAGAATTTCGGGTCATCCGTATTCGGCGCCGCCGCCTCACCAGTCGGACCATCGTCGAGCGACAGCCCGGCATTACTCAGTGAGGAAATGACGGCACTCGACAAATACGCCAATCCAGGGATCGCCTGATGGGTCGTCGTGGGATAACAAACCCTGTCCCGCCTCCGGCTCCGATATGGTCGACCCCGTACTCAGTGGGGTTTGTCATGCTGAGGGACCACACCTTGAAATGTGACCACGGCTTCTACCTTTCGCATTATTGGAACTCGTATGTCGGGGAGTGTCCCGGCGGTCGGGCAGTCACCGACAACGACGAAGAAGACGTCTGATGGATATTCTTGCCGCTTACCTAGCCGGAGTCCTCACGCCGCTCGTCATCATCAACGGCTGGTACGCGCTGATAAGGATGCGGCGCGGCTGGCGGGAATCTAGGTCGTTGCGGCGTGTCGCGTGAGCCGGTGGACCGACGCCGCCCTGACGTTTCGGCCTCACTTCGACGATGCCATGTCAGACACGATCACGACAGCGCGGACAACCGCAGCCGGGGCGTTCAACTCCACCACGCTTGTCTACGCGTCGCCGACCGAATCTGAACCGTACTCAGATAAGGCGCTCATCCGGTACGGGAATCAGACCACAGTCGAGTTTGGGGAAGAAGCCGCTGACCGGGATATGTTCACCGTCTTCACCCCTTGGGATACTGACATAGCGAGAGATGATCGGGTTACTGTGGACGTATGCGCCCAAGACCCGGACCTAGTCGGCGATGTACTCGTCGTCCTCGCCGTGAACCAGGATGGCCTGAACGCGGTCAAGGCTGCCGTCTGCGAGCTAGCGACATGACCACCCGGCACGTTAGCCAACGCGAAATGGCTGACGACGAGCGGGCGATCCTCGCAGCGTGGATGGTGTACCACGGCATCAACATCGCAGAAGCGGAAGTCCTCGAATTCACCAGGTATGGATACGTACACGTCTTCTACAAGGAAGGCGTCGACGCGCTCGTCACCGTAGAGTTAGAGGTTCCAGCATGGCTCTAACCCTCGACCAGTGGGAAGCCCGACTCCGTAACGTCGGCTCGACGGTGGTACGGCTCGCCCTCCCCGCTGTCGACGCCACCGCTGTCGACGGGGTGAACGTGGCGCAAGGCGTCGTCCCGGTTATCACCGGCCAACTACAATCCTCGATCAGTATTGACCGGGTCGCCTCCACCGGTAAGGTTGTAGAGGCCCGCTATTCAGCGAAGGCACCATATGCGAAGTTTGTTGAGGAAGGGACTGTCCACTTCGGCCCTCGCCATTACATGCGATCCTCAGCGATCGTCGTCACCCCTAAGCTGAAACGTCGAGCCGTCGCTGTAGCTATTAAGGCGTTGACACGATGAGCCGTAAGGTCTGCTGCGGGACTACACGGATCAGCTATGGGCCATCGAGAAGTGAGCGGCGAGGTTGGCCGGGTAAACGAAGGTGGATTACGTCGCGAAGGGTTTTCCACATTCGGGGCGTCGACCGGTTCTGGCATTGGGAGGATCAGACACCCAATCTAGCTGAGGGGTACGGTTCGTGAGCCGCACCCTGACAGACGAACTCATCTCTGTCGTCGCTACCGGGACCGGCCATCAGATCGGTGACGCCGAAGCACCCGCCGCCCCAGTCCTACCGTACGCGGTTCTGTATCCGATCCCTTCACCCGCTCACTCTGGCGACCTGTCCTTACCGGACCGGGACCGGACATGGTCGTATCAGTTCACCAGTGTTGGGCAGACACGGGAACAGGCGCAAGGCATGGCGGACAAGATTCAGGACAGTATCGAGACGGACACGTTCGCTCCGACCGGTATCACGATCATGGGTTTGGAAGTGGCGGTCCGCGGATCGGTCGAACGGGACGACGACAGTACGAAGGTCACCGGCCCTGGCGAGACTGCCACCAACCTGTTCTACAGTGTCGACACGTACGACGTTCACACTACGAGGTAGGCCAGTCCACTACTGCTACGCCTCGGCCGTTAAGGTCCGCCCACCGTTCTATCGTCGCCCACATCCACACTGGCCCGCCTACTAAGTCCCAATCTGGTTCCGGCAGGATGTCCCGGTGGCGCCACTGGTCGACAGTCGCACGCGCGACGCCTAGCCGTTTCGCTACTTCGGAAGGTCCGACCAGTTCCAGCTTGTGATACTCCGGGCGAGCCTTCCATCCTGGCTGCACGTCACCCTTCCCGCAGCCGGACCTCGCCGAGTAGGAAGGCGACAGCCGTCTGCCAGTGTTCAAGCTGGTCGCGTGTCTCAGCTAACCCACCGGCGGACAGGTCGGCGAAGGCTGTCTCTGCTATCTCCGGTCCGGTATCCCGCACCCAATCTTCGCCGTGTAGGAATAGGGCGACGACAGTGGTACGTAGCGTGTCCGCTGCTCCTTGGCTCATCGCGATGTGGAGTAGCTGATAGTCGGATGTGTTGTAAGCCATTAGTCCTGCCGTAGTTCGTAATCAGGAATCCGGGTCGGCGGCAATGTCAGCGGGTCTTCCATCGCTATCTCCCCGTCCTCGACGAAGTGGTTACCTGCGAGGTTGGTCTTGTAGACGTACGCGGTGGCGACAACATGGTCTTCGCCTCCGGCAAGGTCAAGTTCGACACGGTGCGTGTTGTGTAGGTCGATCCCGTATTTGCTAAGCCATGCAGACCACTCGTCCCGGTCGAAGTCTGTCGTGTAATCGACGGTGACGCTCATAGTTGAATTTCCCTTCCTTCACTGTCAGATTATCACTACACCGTCACGGTTTCAAGAACTACACGCGTGTAGTATGCCCGGCGAAGGGAGGCCACATGGCCGAAGAATGGGTAGAGATGAAACACCCCGACCTTGGCGACCGTCCGCCGTCCCGCGTCAGCAAAAAGTCTTTCGACCTGACATGGAAAAAGATCGGCTGGAAACTCGCGAAGAAGAAGGAGAACTAGGTGTCGACATATATCACACCCGGCGTCTCAGAAGTCGCCTGGGTAACCACGATCGCTGATACTGCGGTGATGACCGCCGCGGAGGCGAACGCCGGAGTCGACCTGACTCCGTTCGTAACTGCGATGCCGACGATCCCGCGAGGGACAAACCTGTCCGACAACTCAGACCTGTCCTCCACCTTTGAATCGAGGAATGTCGGGACACGCGGAGGCGACCTGATCGACCTCATCATCAAACGTCATGTCGCGGCCGGTGACGACACCGGGTACACGACACTTACCGAAGACACCGTCGGGTTCCTCGCAGTCGCCCGTCAAGGGTTGGCCGCTGCTGGAACGTGGGCGGCTAACGACCGGTACGACGTGTTCCCCGCCACCGTCTCATCGTTGGAAGACGGGACGCCAGGCCGGAACGACATTGACACAGCCATCGCTCACCTGGTTGTGACGACGGCACCGGACCGTGACAAACTCGTCATCGCATAATGTCAACCTATATCACACCAGGCGTATCCGAAGTTGTGTGGGTGACGACTATCGCTGCGGCTCCGGCGGTTACCGCTACGGAAGCGAACAACGGTGTCGACTTGACAGCGTTCGCTCAAGCTATGCCGACAATCCCTAGAGGCACCAACCTGTCCGACAACTCCGACTTGTCGTCTACGTTTGAGTCTCGCAACGTCGGCACCCGCGGCGGCGACCTGATCGACTTGATAATCAAACGCCACAAAGTAGCCGGTACCGACACCGCATACACGACGTTGACGGAAGACACCGTCGGGTTCCTACTCGTCGGACGACAGGGTCTAGCGGCGCCAGGGACATGGGCGATCGGCGACCGGTTCGACCTGTTCCCCGCCACTGTCTCATCTCTAGAAGACGGGACACCGGGACGTAACGACATCGACACAGCCATCGTGCATATGGTTGTAACGACGGCGCCGACCCGTGACAGTCTTATCACCTAAGCCGGGAGGCAACCTATGTCGGTGTTGGATCAGTATGTGACGCCGACCCGGACGGTGCGACTGACCGTCGCTTCGGATCAGGAAGCGATCGAAGCTGCACAGGTTCGGCTGCGAGAAGCTCGCCTATCGGCGAACAGTGACAGCCTTGCAGATGAGGCGCCAGCGTTAGAGGCGGAGCTAGCTGACGTGCGGGAAGCCGCCGACACGAACGCTCTCGTCTTTACCTTTGAAGCGTTGACAGCGAAGGCGCTAGAAGACTTGATTTCCGCCCACCCGACGAAGGAGAAAGACAAGGCGTTCAATGTCCACACCTTCCCGCCCGCCCTACTCGCCGTATCCTGTATCAAAGCCGGATACGCCGACGGGCTGACCGGCGACGACGCGACGAAGCTGTGGGAGACGTTTAGTGCTGGTGACTGTGAAGCCTTATACGGCGCTGCATGGGGGGTTTCAAATGCGGCGAACCTTCGCCCTTTCTCCGTAACCGATACCGACAGGAAGGATCAACCCTCCGCGAAGAACTTGACTATTGCGCCCCAAGAGGAATTGCACATAGCGACTTCTTGACATGGCCCGAGTCGGATCGGGAGAAGGCGATGTTGTGGGCGGAGGAAGATCGGAGACGGTGCCGTACTTGCGGGACACGGGAATGGGAATGGGAACGATACGCGGCTGACCTGTGGAAGTGTGAGAAGTGCGCTGAGATGGATTACAAACGGAACGACATCGTAGACGGCGACCGGTACGGGTGGCGTCCTGTCATGTTCGCTGCTGATAGGGAAACCTGATGGCG
>SDBT01016581.1_pt1 | contig 11659 bp, 9 predicted proteins | sample 2277101 | NCBI WGS metagenome assembly SDBT01 (sample SAMN10404973, study PRJNA504765) | marine sediment metagenome | isolation source: marine sediment core GS10_PC15, 103 cmbsf | place: Arctic Ocean: Southern Knipovich Ridge | collected 2010
GTATCGCCGAAGTCCCAGTAGTAATCGAGAATGGTGTCGTCGATGGCGGTGCTGCCGCTGCCGTCGAACTGGACGCCGAGCTGGGCGGGACCGCTGAGTCGGTCGGCGGTGATGACGGCGGTGACGTCGCCGCCGCGTACCCGCACGTGGATCCGGGCCGAGGCCTGCTCGCCGGCCGCGTCCACCACGGTCAGCGTGATCGGAAAGCGCCCGGGCCGGTTGAAGGTGTGCTCGGCGGTCATCGTGTCGGCGGTGGCCTCATCGGCGAAGTTCCAGGCGTAGCTCGCGATCGAGCCGCGGGCGGAGGTGGACTGCGCGCCGCTGACGAAGACGCGCAGCGGTGCCTCACCACTGGTGTTTGTCGCGCTGACCTGGGCGTCGATCGTAGACTGATAGCGCGCCGCGGGGTCGCCCAGCGGACAGCCGCCGACCAGCAGTAGCGCGGCCAGGCCGAGAGTAATCAAGTGCTTCACGGTGTCGCCGCTCCTTCGCTTGACCTATGGTAATGATCCCGTCGGCATTATAGCAGAGCACGAGCGTCCGGTGTGGAGGGCGCGGGAATCTCGGCCTGACGGCCGATGACACCCTTCCCACGCAATCACCTTCTTCACGTTGGCGCCTCCGCCCCTTGGCGGTTTGCGATTTTTGGCTACGGACAGATCGCCCCGTACTCGACGGGTGGCCCATCGCTTCAGCGTTGGGGGACACGAATCGGTCACGCGTCCGCACTCGCCGTGTTCCTGCTCTCACACGCGGCCCCCCCTCTCCACGCAATCACCTTCTTCACCTTGGCGCCTCCGCGCCTTGGCGGTTTGCGATTTTTGGCTACGGACAGATCGCCCCGTACTCGCCGAGCAGGGCGGCCAGGTCGGTGAGGTCGACGTCGCCGTCTTCGTCGAGGTCGCCGTCTTCGTACGCGGCGCCGCCGGTGGTGCCGTAGTTGGAGAGCAGTTGGGCCAGGTCGGTGAGGTCCACGTCGAGATCGTGGTCGAGGTCGCCGGGGCACAGGCAGACGTCCATGATCCCGTCACCGTCCTCGTCCGGCCCGACGGCGAAGACGTATGCCGAGCCGGAGTCCTCGCCATTATCGTCATCGTTGTAGGCGCCGATCACAGCGGTGTTGCCGCTCACAGCCACCGAGACGCCGAAGACGTCATTCTGAGTGCCGTCAGCGCCGCGGAGCTTCTGCACCTGCGACCAACTTCCATCCCCGGCACGCGTGAACACGTATGCCGACCCGGTGTAATTGTCGTCGCCCAGGGCTCCAATCAGCGCCAAGTCGCCAGTGAGGGCCAGCGAGGAGCCGAATGCGTCCCAGCTCGCACCGTCGCTGGCGAAGACCTTGGCTTTGTGTGGCCAGTCACCAGTCATATCACGCTCGAAGACGTAGACCGCGCCGCAATTGGACGCCTCTCCATCGGCATAGTGGGAGTCAATCAAGACCACCTCCCCACTGACCGCCACAGCGCTACCGAAGAACTCCATCGATCCGCCGTCGTAGGCGAGCAGTCTGGCCGCCTGTGACCAGAGGCCGTTGGGGTCGCGCTCGAACACATACGCCGCGCCTGACCAAGTCCCCTGTCCGCTGTCGCCGAGTGCTCCGATCACCGCGATGTCGCCGTCGATAGCCAGACACGAGCCGAATTCTCCGTTGCCCACGCCGCCGGTCGGTTCGAGCAGTTGCACCTGCGGCCAATCGCCGTTCGGATCACGCTGGAAGACGTAGGCGGCGCCGGAGTTGGCGCCGCTTCCGTCGTATTCCGGGTCGCCAACAATGATCGTCTCTCCGCTCACGTCGGCCGCAATCCCGAACAGCGTCGGCAGCTCGTACTCGTCCGGCCTGATTTCGGCTCCGTATGTCCAGACGCCCTCCACGCATTCGTAGACGCCAGTGGACCAAGCCATAGCGCCCAGGACAATCCGGTCGCCGTCGATCCCAACCGAGCGTCCTACGAAGCCACCGCCGTCCGGTGGCACCAACTCGCCAACTTGCAGCCACGCCGATCCGGATCGTTCGAACACGTATCCGGCACCACAGTTGTTGCAGAAGTGGTCGTGGTGGTGTGACCCGATCACCGCGATGTCGCCACAGATATCGACCGCGTAGCCGAACCAGTCGTCGGGGGCACCATCATCGGCTGTCAGCTTGGCGCGCTGGCACTGCGCCAGCACTTGCGAGGCAGGCGCCAACAACTGGGAGAGAACGGCCACTGCGCCGACCATGCATAGGCGCTTCAACAACACCATGCCTGAATCTCCGACCCGCCTAGCGCGGGTGCACTGTCTCACCAATCAACCCGGCTGGACCAGATCAGTGTCTTGTTAGCGGGATCATCCGCCCAAGTCCCGGTATACGCAGTCCAGATCCGGTCGCCGTACCACGCGATCCCGTTGTACTCGCGCGGGGTGGCGGCCGGGGCGAGTGTGCGGTCGAATGCAGCCGGCTCGTTCGGATCGCTCGGGTTGCTCAAGTACAGCAACCGGTTGCGCTCCGCCGGTTGCTGGAAGTTCAGATTGTCAGCCGGGGAGTAAGCGTAGTAGGCGTCGAACTTGGGCTGCGGACAGTTGTCGTCCGGCTGGAGGTCACCTTCGGGACCGTCGGTGAATCGCCGGTCGTCGTAGAAGAGCACGTGGACGTATCCGGCAGCATCCACGATCAGCTCTGGCATGAACTGATCGCTCTCGTACAGAGTGTCGTCGTTGTTGACCTTGACCCGATCGCCGAGCTCCCAGATCGTGCCACGCTTGGTGATCGTGCGGAGGTAGACATTGACGTCGCGGTCGTTCGCGTCGTCGGTCGCCGTGTCGTGGTAGGCGATGAACAGTCGATCCTCATCGCGCGGATCGACGGCCAGGTATGGCACCGTTCCAAGCGCTGGCTGTACGAAGCCTCCCGGCACGTCGGCACGAATGTTCGGGCTCGCCAACGGGATGTTCAAGGGTACCGGCGGAGTCGCGTTCTCCGTGACGAGTCTGGTGAACTGCACTTCGCGGGAGGGTTGGTCCTCGCCGATGAGGAAGCGAATCTGCTTGGGAGAACCGTGCATGTACGCCAGGTAGAGCGGACGGTCTTGGTAGACGGCTGGCTGCGAGCAGAAGCCGCCCTGCACGACGTCCTGGCCGACTCTGACGCTGTCCTGAAACCAGGATTGCCCACCGTCGGTCGAATGAAGGTATTTATGGACAGTTGCGGTCTTGTAGGCAATGTAATACTCCTGACCGTGCGCCCCGTCCGGGTCCCCGGCGACAATCCAGGGCTTGTCCAACACGAAGTCAGCCTCGGCTACGGTAACCCAGGGAAGCGGGTTGACCTGGCCCTTGGGCGCCGGTTTTGGAGCCTGAACGAAGCGGGACGTGACGATGCGAGAGCCGCCCGGCGCGTCATCCGGATGCCCCCCCGCGACCGCCGCCGCCAGGAAGCCGCCCTCTGCACCTTCGTAGGCGATCGAGAGATCGACGATCCAGGTGAACGGTGTATCCGGGTCGATCTCAGCCCAGGTCCATTCGTGTTTCCAGAGGTTGTAGGCGGCGTACCAGGCCCGCCGATCGGGGCCACCGGCGAAGTTATAGAAGACGCTCACGACATTGTCCGGGCCGGCCGCGAGGCCGGGCTCGGTGACGCGGCTGTCCGGCCCAAGCGAGGCGGCCTTACGCGCCCGAACAGTCGGTTGCTGGGCGTGCGAGACTTCAGCGCACAGCATGGCTACCATGGCGAGCAACGCCGCGAGTGTTATCGGTCCGCAACGAGTGAGGGTCTGCCCCCCCCCCATTCCTGGTGTGCACATTGAGTCCGCGGTCCGAAGACCAGAGTCTGGTTGTCATGTTCCTGCCTCCTTCATGTGAAAGCTGACGTGGATGCCGTGAGTTCCTCTCGCGGCGCACGTGTATTCTACCACACGGGGACGGCGAATCGGCGCGTTTTTCTCAAGTTGGGGTACGTCATGCGCATCGGCGACGGAGCCGCGCGAGGGAGCGTACCGGGGCCGCTCCCTTACGGTCGGGGTACTGATTGGCTGAGGCGGGGGCGGATTCGCGTCCCCCACCGCTGAAGCGATGGGCCACCCAGCCGCTCCCTTACGGTCGGGGTACTGATTGGCTGAGGGCGGGGCGTAAGGCGGAGGGTTCAGGATTCGGCGTACGGGCGCAGGTCGCGGGTTATTCTCCGAAGATCTGCTCGGCTTCCTTGATACACAGGGGCAGTTCTTCGAGCAGATCGACGACCTGCTGCTCGCGGATGCCTACGCAGTCGAGCGTCTCTTCGCTGATCTCCTGAACCTGGGCGGTCAGGCAGAAGCCGATCGCGTTCTGGCAGCAGATTGTGTCGGCCAGCTTGACGCCGGTGACGATGCGTTTCAGTTCGGGCTTGAGGTTTTCCGGGTTATGGTGGCGGCTGACGGCGCAGCGCAGCCCGGGCGGGAACTTCCACTTGGACGCCAACGCCGCACCGAAGGCCTGGTGATCGCCGCCGATCAGCTCGCGCTCCGCCGCGCGGAAGTCTTGCGGCTGGATTTCGCACCGTTCGGTGACGGCCTTGAGCTTGTCGGGGAACAACTGGAACTCGATCAGCAACCCCATGTCGTGCACGAGGCCGGCGACGAAGGCCTCCTCGATCTGCCCAAAGCTCACCTGGGCCACCAGCCGCGTGCAGACCCCCACGGAAACACAGTGGGTCCAGAGGTCTCGGCCGGCGAAGCGGGCCGAGATTTGTTCGGGGCGAAAGAGGCGTGAGAGCGAGGCTGCCAGGGCGATGTTCTTCACGGCACTCAGACCCAGCATCACGATCGCACGATCGAGGCTCGCGATCTGCGAAGGCAAACCGTAGAAAGCGGAATTGACGACCTTGAGGACCTTGGCGGCGAGGGACGGATCATGCTTGATGATTTCGTGCATGTCCTGCGCGGTCGATTTCGGATTCTCGACGACCTCGACGATTCGCGTGGTGACCTCGGGCAGCGAGCTGATCTCACTCACCCGGCCCATCGCCTTTTGTAGCTTGGGCGACAATTCCTCTTCCGACGCGGTCGCCACCCGGTCGGCCGGTTCGGCTTGTCTCCCTGGAGCGTGTGCAGGCGGCATTGGCGCCCTCTCGTGATGGCCCGTTCAGAGGTTACAGTCAGTCATCGGTCGATCGGTCTTGGGGCATTGGTATTATCCGGGCGCAGTAGTGTGAAGCCGGTCGGTGATTGGGCGCCGGGTTGCGGCCGACACCGGGCGCGGAGGGCTACCAGGCGATCCGGACAGCAGCCGGTGATTATTGGACGCGGCGCCGGGCGGCGGGCGTTCCGCACGGCAGATCGGATGTGGACGATAAGAGCGCCCGTCCTCACATCTTCAGGGTGGTTTGGCCGCGCTTGCGTGTACTGGAGTGGTTCGATAGGGTATCGGCGAACGCGCGCGATGCCCACCGTTGCGCCCGGTCTCGGAGGGCACGCAGTTTCTGTTCTCCAATTGCGGCTGAAACGCGGAGCGAATGTGTCACTTCCTAAAGCGGTTCTCGCGGCTGCCAGGGGAAAGCTGGTCTTGCCCGGTAACGGTCGTGGTGACGATCTCTGGCTGTGGGAGCATGCTCAGCGGGTGATGCGTTTGGCCCAGGGGCTGGCGCTGCTGCCCGAGGCGCGAGAGATCGGGGGCGATCCGCCCGACCAGGCCGGGGTGGCGTTGGCGGCGATGTTCGGCGACGCCGGCTGGGCCGTCCAGGTCGCGCATGAGGAGCTTGATCACTGGCAGGTGCTGAGTCGCCCGACCAACGACGTCCAGCGCGAGCTGGGCGCGGAAGCGCTCCAGGAGTGTGTGGGCCCGCTGCTGTCGGCCGAGACGGTCGCGATCGCCGTCCGCGCCGTCCGCGAATGTAACGATCGCTACAGCAAATCGCCCGAAGCACGCGTGCTCTCGGAGGCGGAGAACCTGGACGAGATCGGGATCATGTACGTCCTGCGGCAATTCCGCCAGTATCAGATCGAGGGGCGTCCGCTCGAACAACTCGTCGCCACCTGGACGCGCTATCGCGAGTATCACTATTGGGACGCGCGCATCAACGATTGTCTCCGCTGGGAGACGACGCGGCACATCGCACGGGTTCGGCTGGAGGCCGCCGAGCACTTCATGTCGGCGCTGGCCCGCGACCGTAATGTCACCGATCTACGGCGCGCGCTGGAGAGCGCTGGAATCGACACGTCCGCGATGTCCGCCGAGCCGGACTAGAGCAGTCTCCATGTTTCTGTAGCGTCCGGGCCCCGTACCGGACGTTCGTGGATGGGTGGCCCATGGCTTCAGCCGTTGGGGACACGAATCGGTCGCGCATTCGTGTCCCCCATCTTTAAAGAGATGGGCCACCCAACGGGCTAGAGCCGCTCCAGGGTGCAACGCGGGTGCTTTGGCTCTCGGACGGCGGTTGATCGGGCTGGTCCGGCGCCGGGCGCTGGTCGATACCGCTCGCCATCGTATAATGTGCGTATGGAACGCGACATAGACCACATCCTGCTGCACCACGACCAGATCAGCGAGCGGGTTCGGGAGCTGGCGGCCGAGATCTCCGCCGTGTATGACGCCCAAGAGCCGGCCCTGACGCTGGTTCCGATCTTGTCCGGTTCGATTATCTTCCTGGCCGACCTGATTCGCGAACTGCCGCTCAAGATGAAAATCGCGCTGGTCCAGGTCTCGGCCTATCCGGGGCGCACCGTCGAAGCCACCGAGCCACAGACCGTGATCCAACTCACCGGGGATGTTCGCGGACGCGACGTGCTGATCGTGGACGACATCCTGGATAGCGGGCGGACGTTGCAGCGTGTGCGTGAGATGATCGCCGAACACCAACCCGCCACCGTGCGCGCCGCCGTGCTGTTGCACAAGACCAACAAGGCCCCGGCGCACGTTCAGGCGGATTTCGTCGGGTTCGAGATCGACGACCTGTTCGTGGTGGGCTACGGGCTGGATTTCGATGACCACTATCGCAACTACCCCCACATCGGCGTGCTGCGGTCGGAGCTGATGCCATGAACGACGAGGCCCACGTTGAAGCGGTGCACGTCGATGCCAATCCGGCCGCCAGCATCGACGAGTTCCGGGCCGCCCAGTTGGAACTACTCGAAGGCGACGAGCTGGTCGAGCTGTCGATCAAGCCCTCGCTCTGGTTCATCGCGTTCGTGTCGATGCGCTGGGTGTTGATCGTAGGCGTGGTGGCGGCGGGAATCACGGTTGCCACGAGTGACAGCGGTGGACCGGTCGCGGCCTACGTCGTCGCGCTGGCCGTGCTGGCCGCGGTGGTGCGGGTGGTGGTAGCGTCGCTGCAATGGGCCAGCCGGGTCTACGTTCTGACCAATCGGCGGGTGATGTGCTTCAGCGGCGTGCTGAGCGTCGACAACGCCGACTGCCAGTTGACGCGCGTGGGGGGAACGAATCTGCGGCTAAGCGCGGCGCAACGCCTGCTCGGCCTGGGGTCGATCTGCATCGCGCCGGCGGGCGAGAAGGCGGAGCCGATCGTTTGGGAGCATGTCGCCAAAGCGGGCACCATCTACGCCAAGCTGATTCGCGCGATCAAGCGAGCGCAATCGAAGCCGTGAGACTCCCCGCCGGCCGTGTAGTGCAAGAGAACCGCATCGTATGGATATCGCGAGAACCGCTGAACAAGCTCGAATGCGTCACACCGGACGGGCTGAAGCCCGAGGCTCTTCTCTCAGATGCGATACGTTAATTCTGAGACACTACAAGCTGGCCTAGCGTGTGTACAGATCGATGACGCGCTCGATCGCTCGGCGGCAGACCGGGCAGAAGCCGACGTCGCGACCGACGAACATGGTGCAGTTCACGCTGGGACGATAGAGCCCTTTCACCTGGTAGCTGGCTCCCTCGAAGGCGCCGACCTTGCCGGCGTACTCGTGCTCGTGCAGCACGCGGATGTGCCCCGTCTGTTGCTCGCGTCGTGCCTCAGCGTCGGCCTCTGAACCGCTGCCGCCCGGCGGAGCCTTCAGAGACTCCTGGTACTCCTCATAGCGGTGCTCGAACGTGCCCTTGCCCCAGGGTGTTGGCAGCGGCGTGCCCGGCTCAACCAGCTCCCGCCACTTCAGTCGCGTCGGGTCGAGCAGCGCGGTGATGTTGGGTTCCCACGGCTCGACCCGCTGACTGACCACCGCCTCGTAGGCCACGTCCGCCGCGTAGTATTCGTCGCCCAGCCCGGCGAAGTGATGGCCGAACTCGTGCGCGGCGATGAACGGCGCGAGGGGCGTGTCGGCGGCGACCAAGGCGTAGAGATTGAGGATGCCACCGCCGGCATAGACCGACTCGTTGGCGAGAATCAACACGAAGTCGTAGGGCGCCGCGGCGGCCGCATCGCGCCAGGCGCGGTCGTCGTAAGTAAGCGCGTAGCGCTGCAGGTCGAAGACGCTGCAACTGACGCCGAGCGGCGAGTTCCGGAAGATGCCGGACCGCGGGCGGGTAACGCCGGACCGCTCCGCCGGCGTGCTGACCGCCCGCACGTTGAAGTCGGACTTGCGTGAGGCGAACGGCTCGGCCTCGAACAGTGCCGCGGCAAGGCGTTCGGCGTCGCCGCGGAACTTCTCCCGCTCGTTCGCCGCGTAGCCGTCGCCCAGTACGAGCAGATCGACCTTGACCGATGGGGCGCCGTGCTCCCAGATCGTCCACACGTCGCCGTCGGGAAGCGGCGCGCGTTCGACGTGCCGGGACACAGGGTCGATCGTGACACTCCAGATTTCCTGGAAGTCCTGCTGGGCATCACGCTTCAGGATGCGGAGCTGGATCGGCCGGCGGGGCTCCGGAATGCGCACGGCTTCGGGGAAGCAGCGCCACGTGCCCGCCAGCGCCTCGCCGATCGTCTCCCATTCGCCGTAGATGCTGCAGAAGCCGCGGGTGTAAAGCAGCCGGCCGGTTTCGCGGTCCGCGACCTCGACCAGATACTCGCCCAGGTTGGTCGGGTCGAGCAACTGCGTGCGGCTGCCGGGCCAGGGACCCTCCACGCGGGCCCGGTCGAGCATTAGATGCTCCTCGGCGGCCGTCCCGGCGTGGTAGAAGTCAACTCGTAGCGTCATCCAGGTGAAGTCGTGGTCGTAGACGGTACACGCGGGCAGTGCACAGGTCAGCAGCAATACCGTCGTGGTTAGTGTTACCGATCGCATGTCCGTCCTCCTTGGTCAGCATCGTGCGGCCGGTTTTGGATCAGGTCAAGCGCCGGGCGCCGCGGCGTCGCGCCGGCTACCACCCGCCGAGCCCGCGCGGCTAGAATGACCGAGTGACTCGAAGTTCAGCGATCGGGAGAGCACATGAGCAGCATCCGCATCACGCTCGGCGAGGTGGTAGTCACCGCCACGTTGAACGACTCGAAGACCGCCCAGTTGGTCCGCGACGCCTTGCCGTTTGACGCCAGCGCGAAGCTGTGGGGTGACGAGGTCTACTTCGATGCACCGGTCACCGCCGACGAGGAAGACCCGCAGCCGAGCGTGCCGTCGGGCACGGTGGCGTACTGGCCGCCAGGGAAGGCGCTCTGCCTGTTCTTCGGGCAGCAGCCCTACAGCCCGGTGAACATCGTCGGCCAGATCGAAGGCGATCCGAACCTGTTGGCGAACGTGGCCGAAGCGGACGCCGTCCGTGTCGAGGCTCTATAGCGTGGCTGCTCGTTCAATCATGTGAACGACGGAGGGTCAACCGTGACATCAATTTCGCGCAGAGCGCGGCTCTACACAGCGCTGCTGATTCCGTGTGTCGCTCTGTCGGCGCCGGCGATCGCGGGCGACGGCGTGTGGATCCGCGTCAATCAGGTCGGTTATCTGCCCGGCGATCCGAAGATCGCACTGCTTTCTAGCGAGCGACCGTTGGCCGGGCGTTTTCGGGTGGGCGACTACACGGGGGAGATCGGATCGGACACCGGGGCCTGGGGACCGTTCCAGCACAACTACCGGCTGGACTTCTCCGCGCTGCGCACGCCGGGGCGATATGTGTTGAAATATGGGGAGGCGAGCTCGCTTCCATTCGTCATCGGCCCCGACGCCTACAAGGAAGTCCCGGCCAAGCTCATCGAATTCATGCGGCTCCAGCGTTGTGGCGACAATCCCGTGAGCGGTCGGAAGTGTCACCAGCAGGACGCGATCGATACCGTTACGGGCGAGCGGGTCGATCTGGTGGGCGGCTGGCACGACGCCGGCGACCGCCTCAAACACATGATCACGACGTCGTATTGCGTGGCGGCGTTGTTCCTGGCGGGAGCCGAGGAGGAAGCTCGCTACGGCGCCGCGCTGCTCGCAAAGATCCATCCGAACCCCGACACGATCTACGTCCAGATCGGCGACGACCGCGACCACCTCCCGCCCGAAACCCTCTGGCACGATGACCAGAGCGATTATGGCTGGGGACCCGGCGGACCGCGCTCCGCCTGGCCGGCGACCGGCTGTCCAGAAGGACCCAGGCATAAGAACAAGTCGTCCGGACTGGCGAGCTTGGCCGGGCGCACCGCCGCCGCGCTCGCCTTGGCGGGTGAGATTGAAAAGGCCGATTCGGCCTATCGTCTGGCTCGGGCCAAACCCGGATGCGCGATGTCCGTGCCGGTCAGGGCACCGTACTACTACGGCGAGAGCACGTTTTACGACGATCTCGAATGGGCGGCGACGGAACTCTACCTCGCGACGAAGAACGAGACCTACCTGCAGCAGGCCGTGGGTTACGCCCGCCTCGCTGGCGAAAGCAAGTGGATGGGCAAGCTCCGCCACGGCCACTACGAGTTCTTCCCCTACGTGAATCTCGCCCACTGGCGTCTACACCCGCACGTTGACGCGGAGACCCGCGAGAAACTCGCCGGCTATTACCGCGCGGGGTTGGAGCGCGTCCGGCAACTCGCCGAGCGGAATCCGTACCGACTCGGCACGCCGCTGGTCTGGTGCTCGACCAACGACGCGATCGCATTCGCGACGCAGGCCGTGCTGTACGAACGCATGACCGGCGACCGGCGCTACCGGGCGCTGGCGGCCGAGGCGCGCGACTGGATCTTCGGCCGCAATCCCTGGGGCGGGTCGTTCGTGCTCGGCGTACCCGCCAGCGGCGACGCCGCCAGCAAGCCGCACCACCTGTTCTGGAAGCTCAAACAGCACCTCCCGGTCGGCGGACTGGTAGACGGGCCGGTCTACAAGGACATCAATGATGGTCTGAAGTTCGCGGACTTCGGCGAAGACCGCCTGGCCCGCTTCCAGTCCGAAGTGGGCGTCTACCATGACGTCTTCGCGGATTTCTCCACTAACGAGCCGATCATCGACGGAACTGTCTCGCTGCTCTTACTGCTGCACGTGTGGCCGGGGTAGTGATTCGCCGCCGGCGGCACGCTGCGTGGACAAACCGGCGAGTTGCGAATACGAATACCATCTGAGGTGTCTGTTATACAGCACGCCCAAGTTTGGGAGATCGCGCCATGCTGCGTCGAATCTTGCTGGCAATACTGGTCTTGGCCGTCCCGGCTCTAGCGCCCGGACAGACGAAAGCCCCCGTCGAGGATTTCGCCTTCGTGCAGGTGTCGGACATCCACGTTTCGCCGCACCTGGCGCGAACGGGGCAGCCCGGTGCGCTGCGCGGAGCGGTGTCGATCGCGTGGATCTGCGAAAATGCCGGGGGGCCGCAGACGATTGCTCCGTTCGGGATCACCACGCCGGCGCCCGCGCTCGGGTTG
>SDBT01016583.1_pt1 | contig 11659 bp, 6 predicted proteins | sample 2277101 | NCBI WGS metagenome assembly SDBT01 (sample SAMN10404973, study PRJNA504765) | marine sediment metagenome | isolation source: marine sediment core GS10_PC15, 103 cmbsf | place: Arctic Ocean: Southern Knipovich Ridge | collected 2010
TTATAAGACCTTTCTCGATTTATTTTCCCGTTTTGCCCGGCCTGACATTGTTTCTTATTATTTGTATATAAGGAGAGTACCTAATCTTAAAGCCAAAGAGGTAAAAGCGATGTGGTGAGCTAAATCGCGAAGATTTCGTGACTATCACAAGACCGGGAAACGCAAATCCAGTTTCACAGCCATTTGCTTTCTGGTTCTGGCTGTTTTGATTTCAGCCGGTATAGTAACGTCTGGGACTTCGCCGTCATCGAGTATCCTCGTCTCGCAAAGTGTGATGATCCCTCTTTGGCAAAGCAATGTTTCGCTTATCTCGATAAACGCAGCGGCGGCATGGCAAACTGTGCTTTCGGCGAGTTTTATCGGTCTTAATCCAATCGATTCACAAAGATCAATTCCACTTCACCACTTTGATCTTCCCTGTTCAAGCTGTCACGATCCTGACACAGCGACAGAAGAACGCAAGAGCAAGGGTGAGAATCTCTGGCAAGCCACCGTCAATATAAACCAGGCGTGTACTTTATCGGGCTGTCATAATTACGACGCAATGTTAAGTCATCCTGTTGGAGTCACAGTAAACAATTCAGCGGCCATTGATTTGCCTTTGGACAGCTTTTCTCGAGTTACGTGCATCAGTTGTCACTCAGAGCCGCAGCCTAAGCAATCCAGCGATGATCGGGAACGGATGCTGCATGTTCGCAACGGCGCTGAGCTTTGCGGTTCATGCCATGTGCAAATGCAAGGCATGGAGAAGAATCAAGCACACTGGCAGTTTTCAAATCGTGCCCACTTGGGTCAAATAAAACCAGGCCCAGAACAAAACACAAGTCCCGCGGTACCATTTGGAAACCTGGATCCTGAGTCTATAAGCTGTCTCGGCTGCCACGAGGATATCACCGCTACCGTACCCGGCTTTAACGAAACCGCTACCCAAAAAAGCTTCCGTCGCAGTCATATGAAAGACCACCCCATAGGCATGGAATACTCTCGCGTCCAGGCACAGTCAAGGGGCAGATTCCGAAGTCCACATACGAAAAATGAGCGGATCCGGCTTTTCGATGGCAAGGTTGGATGTGGCAGTTGTCATAGTTTATACTCCGATTACAACAATCACCTTGTTGACGAGGACGCCAAAAAGTCTTTGTGCTTTCAGTGCCACACTGGATAAGAAGCATTATTCAAGCAAGACTAAAACAAGCATCCCAAAAGCCCCATAATATCTCATATATGAGAACCTCCGCAGGCCTTCGTCTCATTAATAAGAACAATCGCAGATTCAGCGTCTTTTGGCGGTATTTCCCAAAACATATTGCTGTCTTTAAGTTCTTGCCTGATAAGATGTTACAGCAAAAAGAACTTCCCATGCGAAATAGAGCAAACCCTGGCATAATACTTGCATACTCTTTCGGATAGTATGGGGGTCGTAATCTGCCCTTATTGGGGTACGAAAGTTAATAATGGGGCGTAAGTAGTCGATGGATATAATGATTCTAACTGTTGTGTTCACAGGCATTTACAATTAGGGGATCTGATAATGATATTCGGTCAGTTGGTTTCTTGTGAGGGGATTTCCAGAATACGTCTTTTACTTCTGGTCGTTGTAATTTCAGCGGTAACAAAAGTGGTCCCGATAGGACCGTTTATAGGTCTGGACCGATTGGGACAGACGGCTTGTGCGGCACCGAGTGATCTTAATAGTGATGGTGTTATTGATCTTGCCGACTTGCAGCTTTTTAGCCAGAAATGGCTCAATAAAGACAGGCAGGAGACTGATTGGTGCACATGGATTGCCGAAGAAGGTACCGGATACAAGCATTTCGGTGGAGAACTCGAAGACTTTGTTATTGCTTATTTTAATTGTGGCGGCGGCTCAGGTGAGCCAAACGAGCCCAACCAGCCGCCCCAGGATCCATTAGCGATTGTAAACAAGAACAACTATCCTATGCGACTTGCACTTGGTCCATATGGGAACGTTTACGTTAGTGATCCTAAAATCGGCTCAGTCTTCATCTACGATCTTAACGATGCTAACTTCACCGTAATTGGCGAGCTTAAGGGACTTGACAAACCCCTGGGCATAGCCGTGGACCAGCTTGGAAACATCTATGTCGGAAACAGCGGACGACGAGGCAGCGTGGAAATCTATGATGCCAACGGCGTGCAAATCAAGGTTATTGGCCGGGGACTGATAAAAATGCCAAACGACCTTGCCCTTGATCTCGATGGCAGGCTTTACGTTGTGGACAGTAAAAACGATACAATTTGGGTTTTTGATCCGAATGGCGGTATCCTCAGAAGCATAGGAACCCCGGGCGATGGTCAGGGGCAGTTCAAGTTTCCGATTACCTTAACAATTGCTTATTATACCGACGATCAAACAGGACAAGATGTTGGTGAGCTTTACGTTGGCGACCAGGGGCACTCACTGATACATGTTTTCAGCCTCGATGGCAATTTTCTCCGGTCGTTCGGTGCAATGGTCAAAAAGAGCATGATGGGCGGATGGAAATGGCAGGGAAGGTTTGCAAGTATCCAGAGTCTGGCGATTGATGATCTGGGGTATTTACACGCCCTGGACTGTTATTTGGACAAGGTCCAGCTTTTCGATCCCGAAACCGGAAGCTATCAGTACATCTATTACGGACAAAGCGGCACAGAGCCGGGACAACTTAACCTGCCAATGGATATTGTGGTCAATGAATCGGGCCAGGTAATTTTAGCAGAAGCAAGAAACAAACGGGTTGAAATAATTTATCCTTAAACTCTCTATGGAGAAGTGGTTTTGATGTTTACTCGAACCAGTTATAAAATATTAGTGTTGGCGATAATTGTCGCATTCGGTGCTCAGGCCAGGGCTCTACAGTATGCCAGGCCGGATGGAACGGATTCTGCGGGCTCATGGACTTACTCAGGAGCTGGTGTAACTACGCATCATGAAGCGATTGACGAGACAACTCAAAACGGAGATACGGACTATATCGAGGATACCGCAAGTTCCACGGGGGAATTCACCCTCAGCGATGTTACCGATCCTCAAGTAAGCACAGGGCATGTCATTCGTATGTGGTATAGAACCTCCGGTGGCGGACAAGGTGAAAAATGCGATTTCGAGCTTGTTCAAGGTACCACTGTAATCGGCGGCTTGAGCAACAGGCAGAATCGAAGCGGTACCTATCAGATGTTCGAATATACCCTGACTACCGGAGAGACAGACGCGATTACAAATTATTCTGACCTCAGGCTTCGCGTTACCATGGCGGGCGTTTCGGGAAGTGATTATGCACGAATTACTATGATGGAATTAGAGTTGCCCGATGCGGCCGCTTCGACAGAGCCTACTGTCGCTTCAACGTCGAAAACCAATATAGATACGACCAGCGCTACATTAGGAGCGAGAATAACCGATAACGGCGGCGAGACGATTCTCGCCAGAGGAACGGTCTGGGACGTATCAGCGACTCCGAGAGCGAATTTGTTGGCAGAGGGGGGGACAGCCGTAGATGAAGACTATTCACACTCTCGAACCGGCCTGTATGTAGGAACACTTATTTATTTCGCGGGTTACGCGACAAACATCATCGGCACGGGATATTCTTCCGACGGTTCGTTTTATACCGAATCAGGCCAGGCTTCGACTCTCGGTTTTGAAAATATCTCCGATACAGGGATGCGAATCACCTTTAGCCAGGGGACAAGCGACGCTACCTATGGTGCTACGGTAAGTTCGGTTGTTATCGTTAGGCAGGTAGGAGTTGTCGATTTGGTACCTGTTGACGGAACTCCTTATACCGCGAACGCGGATTTTGGAAGCGGCACTCCCTTAGGACCAACCACGGATAATTACATTGTCTATAACGGTACGGGAACACAGGTCGATGTCACTGGCCTTTCGGCAGAAACGATGTATTATGTTGCAGTCTATGCCCATGTTGGTTCGGCAGGTTTGACAAATTACCAGCAGAATAGCCAGCCGACAGCCAGCCAGGAGACAAACGGCAGTACTACGGCCCCGACTTTTTCGTTACCACCGACAGTTACATCTATCGATACGACCAGTGCAACCTTGGGAGCGACAATCGATAGTAACGGCGGAGATGCTGTTACAAGCAGGGGAACTGTCTGGGATACTTCTGCGACTCCAAGATTGAACCTCCTGGCCGAAGGAGGCACATCTGTAGGTATAGCGTATTCACACTCTCGGAACGTGATGTATGAAGGAACACTTATTTATTTCGCAGGTTACGCCACCAACAACACCGGTACGGGCTATTCTTCGGACGACTCATTCTATACAGAACCGCTGCAGGCCTCTACGATCGGTTTTGCGAATGTTGCCGATACCGCCATGCGAATTACATGGACGCCCGGTACAAGCGACGGCACTTACGGCGCTACGGTCAATTCCATTGTTATCGTCCGACAGGTCGGAGTTGTCGATTTGGTACCTGCTGACGGAACTACATATACTCCAAACGCTGATTTTGGCAGCGGCACACCGTTAGGACCGACAAACGATAATTACGTTGTCTATAACGGAACCGCAGGCCAGATCGATGTCACAGGACTTACGGCAAGTACCATGTATTATGTTGCCGTCTATGCTGATGTTGGTTCCGGGGCTGCGACTAATTACCAGCAGGACGGCCAGCCGACAAGCAGCCAGCAAACCGGTGCAGCGGCTGTGCTGCCGACTTTATCAACCCAGACGCCAACAGCTATCGATACTACCAGCGCAACTTTAGGAGCAACGATTACTGATGACGGAGGAGGAGAAATTCTCGAAAGGGGAACAGTTTGGGGTACAACTTCTTCGCCGGAGGGAAATATCCTCGATGAAGGTGGAACATCCGTCGGTGTGCCTTACTCTCACAATCGAACCGGAATGTATGAAGGTACCTTAATTTACTATCGAGGTTACGCCATTAACTCGGCCGGAACAGCCTATTCTCCCGATGACTCATTCTATACCGAACCTACAGAAGCAACTACTGTTGGATTTGCCAATATAGCCGAAACTACAATGAGAATTACATGGACTGCCGGTACTTCTGACGTAACCAACGGAGCTACAGTAAACTCTCTCGTCGTCGTAAGGCAAGTGGGGACTGTCGATTTTGTGCCTGCTGATACCAGTACATATACCGCAAATGCCAGTTTTGGCAGTGGTACTCCGTTAGGATCCACTACGGATAATTATGTTCTTTTCAACGGAACAGGAACCCAGGTCGATATCACCGGCCTTACAGTAGCAACCACATATTACGTTGCTGTCTATTCTTATGTCGCCTCCGGCAGCGAGACTAACTATCAGCAGGATAGCGCTCCAACCGGAGCCCAGGGAACAACCGGAGGCGGACCCTCACCTCCGACAGTTATAAATCCGTCAGTTTCAGGCGTTGGTACTACCAGTGCCACTCTGGGTGCCAGAGTTGACAGTGACGGCGGAGGATTGGTCACCGAGCGAGGGACAGTCTGGAATACTTCAACAGGACCGACCACCGCAGATAACAAAGATAACGAAGGAACAGGGACCGGCGATTTCTCGCATCTTGTTTCATCTTTATACGAAGGAACCTTGATTTACTATCGAGGATACGCCATTAACACTGCCGATACCGCTTATTCACCGGAGGGTACGTTCTATACCGAGCCAACTGCCCCAACGGGTATGAGCTTTACGTTTGCAACCGGCATACACATTGGCCTGACATGGACACTCGGAACAAGCCACGCCACTTACGGGGCACCGGTAGGTACTGTAATTGTTGTCAAACAGGGAAGTGTCGTCACACAGGCTCCTGTAGATGGAACCGTTTACTCAAGCTCTGATTTTGGCTTCGGTACGGATCTCGGTGGAGGAGAATGGGTTGTCTATAGCGGCCCTGCAACCGAAACCGCATTCCCCGGCCTTGCTGCGAATACCCAGTATTACGTTGCTGTGTATTCGTATGTCGGATCGGGAAGTCAGATTAATTACCAACAGGATTCACCGGCCACTGGTAATAAAACGAGCGGGCTCCAAAGTCACAATGATGCTCATAGTGTTGGCTGCTCTAAGTGCCATGCCTTGAATTCTGGAATCATGCCCCGCGATAGTGAGCAGGTAACAGCCTGTATAGATACCTGTCACAGATCTGGAGGGGCTGCTGAAAATAAGAGTAATGTGGCTTTGCATACCGCCGATAGCGGTGCGACGATTGTTGATTGCGGTTCATGCCATGACGTTCATGCATATGATTTTGAGACCACTGATACACATTCAGGCGGTACGACCGCGGATAATATCTCCAGGATACGCTGGGACACAGATAAATATATGGGCGGTGTCGCCGCGGATATTGCCCTCGAACCGGCAATCTTCCAGCAAAGACCCGACCATTTTGCTTATGATAAGACCACCTATTCTTCGGGACCGTTCAACGGTATCTGTCAGACCTGCCACACAAGGGTAACTAAACACACGAATGACGAATGGGATGACGACGCCGGAGCAGCCGCGGATAACGACCACGAAAGAACAGGCGATTGCATTGGATGCCATGCGCATCAGGATAATTTTGCCGGTGCTGGCGGAGGTTGCATCACTTGTCACGACAAAACTCAGGACGCCAGTGACGGTGGTCCTACCAGAAGAGATGTTGTCAGCGAGTTCGGTCTGACAAGCCACCATGTACTCGGTGGTACGGTCACAGACGATGACTGTGCCGTATGTCACTACGAGGCCATCGATTCCGCTTACCACAAGGATAACATCGTAGATCTGCGTGATCCCGACGACGGAACCGATACTACACTGATTTCCATCGGTGTGTTTGCAAGAAACCGTTCAGTCGATACACTCGAGCCCAATGTTATTGACATCCAGGATAACTTCTGCATGAAATGCCACGATAATGACGGTGCGACAGCAACGGCGATAGACGCCAACTTCCCGCTGATACCGTTCTCCGACGGAAATACTGTTCCGGTCGTATATGAAAAGTTTGATACCTCAAACGCTTTCTTCCACCCCGTCCGGGGCGCTGCTAACAATGCGCAATGTAACAGCACCACAATGGTATCACCCTGGAACCAGAGTGCCGATGAACATAATGTCATAAGCTGTTTTGACTGCCACGCAATAAATGGCCACGGCGACCCCAATCAGCGAATGCTGCGGAAGGCGATAGATTTTGATCAGATGGAAGTAGCAGGAGCGGCAGGAGATAAAGGTGAACTGACAGCGGGAATGGGAGCAACAGTGGAAACTTTCTGTGTAGTGTGCCACAGTAGTTCGGTCTATGTATCAGGAAATACCGGAAGCGTGTACGAATATCACGGAACTGGCCAGCAGCAGCATGGAGCCGCAGGTGGAAACGAATTGGGCTGTCTGGGTTGTCATGGTGGATTAATCAACCTTGGTGAATTGCCAAATGACAATGGCGCCGCTCGCGGTAATATTCACGGCGGAAGTTTTGATTGGAATACAACAACCTCGTATGCTTCCACTCCAACAGATATCTTTATGTTGGGCGGCTGGATCGGTGGATGGGATATAGATGGTTCTACTGGTCAGTGTACTGGAGGTGAATGCCAGCATTCCGGTACAAAGAACCCCAGGCAGAACTACACACAGGCCATTGATTAGCGAAGACGACTAATAACCGAACTGCTGGTCTTTAGGCAAACTCTTGCAATACAGACCGCGATGCGGTAAATAATAATGGCACGACAAGAGAATTGTATACTGATCTCAATTGAATTTTCCCGTTTTTCCGCGGGTAACTTGTGCCATAGGTAGTAACTTAAGAACAACCAGTTACGGATTTATTCGCGGAAATTTACTACCCTTAAGGGTATACATGTTATGAAGAGAACCAAATGTCGGCCATGAAAAATGCTTTAACTTTTCTACTGCATCTGCTCAGTTCACCCAGGCTGGCTTTGATCCTTGTTGTACTGGTGATTATCTTCTCAGTCGCTGGTGCGGTCCTTCCTCAGCAGGGCATGGTTGCCGGTGACGCAATAGCTACCTGGCAAAAGTCTCATCCCATGACCGCCAAAATCTTCGGACCACTCGGCTTTTTTCACGTCTTTGCCTCTTGGCCCTTTATGATTACGATCATCGCCTTTGCGGCCAACACGCTGACCTGTACGATTCGAAGGTTCGTTCGTGAAGGCGGTTTCTCCTCTTTCAAAGGTCCAGGTTGTATTGAGCGTTTGGGCTTTTTCGTTTTACATTTTAGTCTGATATTATTGTTTTTCGGATGTTTCTGGGGAGCGGCAACGAAGCTGGACGGCTTTATCGTATTAACCCAAGGCCAGGCTTTTACAGGGCACCGACAGCAGTATCAGCGCATTGTAGAAGGACCGTTGAGAAGCAAAAAAACCGCCAACTTTACCGCCCTGATGACAGACTTGCAGATAAAATACGAACAGGAAAAATACGCCGTTGATATCGTTTCGAGCTTTGACGTCTATCGTGAAAAAAAACTCGTCGCCCAGGGCACAGCCAGAGTAAACAAGCCATTTGTCTTCGAGGGTTATGCTTTTACACTGGATCAAAACGGTTACTCACCGCGTATCTCGATCAAGGAAAAACAAACCCAAAAGCAACTGGTGGATTCTTTTGTCGCGCTTAAGACCTTCAGTGATGGCCCGCAGCGTGAATACCGCGACTTTCTGCCGCTGCCTTTTTTCAAAAACATGGTCATACTCACACTATATCCCAGTCACGAACGTAAAAACTCAAAAGCTATCAAAACCTCCGAATCCGTTAACAATCCGCTTATAATTGTAGAAGTCCAGGATCAGTCGGGTAATATAATTTCGCGAAGCGAGCTACCAATAGACCGGGAGATACCGGTAGGTGAGCATATTTTGGAATTTAAAGATCTTCGCCAATGGGCGTCTTTTCGTGTGGTCCAGGACAAGGGGTATACGGTGGTTTGGGTATCTCTTTGGCTCGGAGTTGCCGGACTTCTATTGCGTTATTTACCCGATTTGATTAAAAAACCTTCTTCACCTGAACCTGAAAGTGACATGAAAGAATGATATTGGATTTGACTGTACCGCCAATATTGTGATATAAATCGACCTATTGAGAAAATTAGAATTATTTGTCTCGGGTCCCTATTGAGTTGTTCTCTATGGTTAAAGCAGAAATTTTACTCTTGTGGATAGTCGTTTTTGGCTACGTGGCTTCTTTCTGCCTGAATCTTTTTGCATTCCTTGGCCGAAAAACCAAAGTCGCTGCGTATGCCATGAACGTTATGTGGCTCGCCCTGGCCGTACACACTGCCTGTGGCGTCGTCCGTTGGATCAACTCCGGACATCCCCCCGTAACCGATACCTATGAACTGAATCTGACAGGAATGTGGTTTGCAGTGCTGATCTTTGTTGTGTTCGAGAAACTCGGGCGACTGCAATGGTCTATCGCATTGGTAGTAACGCCAATAGTTATTCTGGTTCTCGGCTACGGATATATGTCACCGAGCGAGGTCGTACCCATGGGTGCGGCGTATCGAAGTCCATGGCTGGCGATTCATGTAATATTCGCCTGGCTGTCTTTCGGATGTTATGCCGTCTCGACCGGTGCGGGACTGTTTCTTTTGCTAAAGGAATATTTGCCGGGCTCCAAAAGAATGGAAAAAATCCCCCAGCCGCAAGTGCTCGACGACATTGGCTATCGTTTCATTGCCATTGGTTTTATAAATCACGGAGTAATGCTGGCCTCGGGTGCGATATGGGCAAAGAACCTCTGGGGACAATACTGGAGTTGGGATCCTCTCGAAATATGGTCACTGATAGCTTTTTTGTTTTATGCGTTCTATCTACACGCCCGTGCTTTTTTGGGCTGGAAAATGAAACGTGCCGCGTACCTGGCATTGTTCGGACTGCTTGTTATGGCAATTTCTTTCTGGGCGGTGCAGTGGTTTACTCCTCAAATAGGCCGTATTCACCCGGGACCGTGAGCTATGCTAAATACTGTTGTTTTTAATAATCTTTCTTATTGGGGGTAGTCCCTGTTGGCTGTACTTGTACTGTTAAACAATTTTTTGCACGATTTCAGTGCCGCAGGCTGGGTATTCGGCTCGGTCCTTCTCTGCATGTTCCTGCGCAAGACCGCGGGCACGAACAAAGCCGACGAACTAACAGTAGATTTGGTGAAGATAATTTTGTTTTTGATGCGAATCAGCTTTGTCGGCATAGTAGTTTTTGGCGTTTTACGTACCGTTGCCTACAAAAGCTATGAATGGAACGATGCGGCGGGGCAGGGACAGGTATTGCTTCTCGCGATAAAGCATGTTATCTTCACCGTAGTATTTCTAATGGGTTTTATTTACTATATAAAGGCAAGCAGATTTGTCGGAAAGTTACCGCATGACCAAAGCCAATAAAGTAATGCTGATAACGCCTCCCTATCATTCCGGAGTCGTCGAATCTGCCGGAAGATGGCCTAATCTTGGGTTTATTTACATCGCAGGTGAACTCGAAAAGGCAGGATTCGAGGTCGAAATCTACGATGCAATGTCGAAGTTTGACACCTACGACCAGATACGAGAGCGCATTCGCTCATCCACGCCGGATTTTGTCGGTGCTACCGCGATAACCGCGACCATAAACGACGCCATAGAAGTTCTTAAAATTGCAAGAGAAGAGTTGGACCGGGTAAAAACCTTTCTCGGAGGTGTGCATCCTACTTTCTGTTATGAAGAAATACTTACCCAGTCGGGCCAGTGGGTAGATTATTGCATTCTTGGCGAAGGTGAATTGACCGCTCCCGAGCTTTTCTCGGCAGTGCGTGACAATACCGATGTCTCCAAAGTACCCGGCATTGCATACTTGCATGACGGTAAAGTCACCCTGACAGAACCGCGTCCATTCATCGAAGATCTCGACCAACTCGATCCCGCATGGCACCTGGTGACATGGAGCGATTACCCGTTATATTTCATCGATAATTCAACAGTGGCGATAGTTAGCTCTTCAAGAGGCTGTACACATACGTGCATTTTCTGCTCGCAGCACAAGTTCTGGCAGGGCACATACCGACAGAGAGACCCCGAAAAATTCGTAAGTGAGATAGAGCATTTAGCTACTAAGTACGGAATCAATGTCTTTTTCATAGCCGATGAATACCCGACATATTCAAGAGAGCGATGGGAAAAAATACTTGACCTGCTCATCGAAAAGAAACTGGGCGTCCACATACTCATGGAAACATGTGTCCAGGACATCCTGCGTGACGCCGATATTATCTCGCGTTATCGCAAGGCGGGCATTCTCTTTATTTACGTTGGAGTAGAAGCAACCAGCGACGAAAAACTAAAGCAGTTCAAAAAAGAAACTGGTTTTGTCGATTCAAAAGAGGCGCTCAGAATTATACGTGACGAAGGTATGATCGTCGAAAGCTCGCTGATTCTCGGCACCCCAAACGAAACACCTGAATCCATAAAAGAAACTCTTGCACTTGCCAAAGAGTACAACGCCGATTTCATGCACTTCCTCTTGTTGGCACCCTGGCCTTACGCCGACATGTATGACGAACTAAAGCCATATATCGAAGTAACTGACTACTCGAAGTACAATCTCGTCGAGCCAATCGTTAAGCCTATCGCAATGACACTCGATGAGTTGATGCAGCATGTCCTTCGCTGCTACAAAGAGTACTACATGAGCA
>SDBT01016585.1_pt1 | contig 11658 bp, 11 predicted proteins | sample 2277101 | NCBI WGS metagenome assembly SDBT01 (sample SAMN10404973, study PRJNA504765) | marine sediment metagenome | isolation source: marine sediment core GS10_PC15, 103 cmbsf | place: Arctic Ocean: Southern Knipovich Ridge | collected 2010
CAATAGTACGGTGAAGAGAATGTTTGGTTACGAGGTGGATGAGGTTATTAACCAGGAAACCTCTCTTCTCTATTTCGACAGGCGATCTAATCCCGGCCAGTTCCACGGTATATATGACATACTTGAAAAGGACGGCTTTCATATTGGATTGGCCAAGGGAAAAAAGAAAGATGGTGAAATAATACCTCTTGAGATCATTACTGGCAACATGCGCAGTCGTCCTGGAGCGGTGTTGCTTCTTCGTGATATCACTGAGCGCAAGTCTGCTGAAGAGGCGCTGAAGGCCAGCGAGGCGCAACTCCGCAATATTATAGAAAAAAATGTCGATGGCATCGTTATTTTCGACAAGAATAGAATCTTACGTTTTGTCAACCCGGCTGCAGAAGCCCTTCTTGGCTGGAAATCAAGGGAATTTATAGGCGAAATGTCCCGGTTTCCTGTGGTGGCAGGCGAGACAAAGGAGCTCGACATTATTCGCAGAGATGGAGAAACAGCCACAGTGGAAATGTGCGTCGTGGAGATAGAGTGGGAGGGTGAAAATGTCAACCTCGCATCTCTTCGCGACATTACCAAGCACAAGCAGGCAGAGGAGGCAATACGGGAGACTGACCGCATGAAATCAGAATTTATCTCAGTAGTGGGCCATGAACTGAGAACCCCCCTGACCTCAATGAGAAATGCCGTGGATATGGTCCTGGGGGAAACGACAGGACCAATAAATGAGAATCAGAGGAGATTTCTCTCCATGGCCGAGAGAAACATTGATAGACTGACAGGTATCATCAATGAACTCCTGGATATCTCTAAGATAGAGTCAGGAAAAATAAGGGTTGAGTTTAAACCCATAGATTTAGATGCCCTTCTCGATACTATAATGGCTTCTTTAGCATCCAAGACCAAGGAAAAGTCTATTTCCATCCACAAGGAGATGCCATCTGATCTGCCACAGGCTTATGGAGATTCGGATAAACTGGAGCAGATATTTATTAATCTGCTTGATAATGCCATCAAGTTTACCCCTGAACGAGAAGGTATTTATATTACAGCAAAATTGGTTCAGAATGAAAAGCGCTCAGTTGGTACCGGAGAAGAGCCAAAAGGAGTTTGGATGGAAGAGTTGGGAGTTCGGAGCTCCGAACTCGACAGCGATTTCATGGAGATCTCTGTGACGGATACCGGCATAGGCATCCCTGCTGACGAGTTAGAAAAGATATTTGACAGGTTCTATCAGGTTGAGGAATCGCTAACCAAGGGAATAAAGGGAACGGGGTTAGGGCTGGCCATTGCCAAAGGGCTGATTGAGGCCCATGGGGGGAAGATATGGGTGGAAAGCAAGGTGGATAAAGGCACTAAATTCACCTTTACCCTGCCTCAGTATACCCTAAGGGCCATAAAGGACTATTTAGATAGGGAAATCGCAGATGTCAGAAAAGGTACCCCCTTATCATTGATGATACTGAAGATAAAGGAATTTGATTATCTGCGTGAAACCTACGGGGAGACAGAGGCACTTAAGCTACTGGATGAAGTTAAAGGGCTTGTTCAAAACACTGCCCTTAGGACTACAGATAAAGTAGAGGTCTTAGCAGTTGGCGGGCTAATAATGATTTTGGCTAACACATCTAAAGAGGGTGCCTTTGTTCTGGCCAAAAGATTAAAGGAGGTGCCCTCTAAACAATCCCTTGCGGTAGGCAAGGAGTCTGTGAAGATTAACCTGGCCTTAGGTGTAGCAACTTATCCAGAGGATGGGGTTACTGGGGTGGAACTGATAAAAAAGGCACAGGGTGAGGTTGTAGACGAATGGCTAAATGGTTTCCAAACTCCCAGCCATGAGCTCCGAAATCGATAAAGCAGCGAACCCAGGGTGAGCTGATTAAGAACATGAACGAGATGGGATGAGGGAAAGGGAAATGGATAAGCAAAGGCTCCTAATTGTAGATGACGAAAAATATATCGTGGAGTCTATCAAGTTCAGGCTGGAATACGAAGGCTTTGAATGTCTGGTGGCCTATGATGGCGAAGAGGCCTTGCTCAAAGCCAAGGGAGAAAATCCCGATCTCATCCTCCTGGACGTCATGTTGCCCAAGATGAATGGCTACAAGGTCTGCCGCCTGCTAAAGTTTGACGAAGGGTACAAACACATACCCATCATCATGTTAACAGCCAAAACGCAAGAGACTGACAAGTTGATGGGAAAAGAGACCAACGCTGATGAGTATGTATGCAAGCCCTTTAAATTGGATGAGCTGGTGGATATGATAAGGAATTACTTGCAAGAGACACCCCCGGACACCGAGCATCCGAGAAACAAAGCTCAAGATATGGGGTTTGGGTCGATAAAGGGTGTTGGAAAAGAGGTTTAGTCTCGGTGTCTTGAGGGCTAGGAGTCTTGGCTATGCCAGCATACAAATACAAAGCCAGAGACAAATTCGGAAGGGCTATAAATGGAGTTATGGAGGCATCCGGTGACGAGACGGTGGCTAGCAGACTGGATGGCTTAGGTTATATACCGGTCTCCATACAAGAAAAGAAGAAGGATATCATATCATTAGATCTTCTCAAGGGATATAAAGGGGTTAATCTGGATGATTTGATCTTATTCAACCGCCAGTTCAGCAGCTTGCTTGGTGCTGGGATCCCTCTGCTTTCTTGCCTAAATGCCCTTTCAGAGCAGACAGAAAATAAGCGGATGAAAGGCGTTATAAATACTATCATGAAGGATATCGAAGGGGGAAGTTTCCTATCAGAGGCCTTGGGTAAACATCCTAAGGTATTTTCTGCGCTCTATGTCAGTATGATTAAAGCAGGGGAAGCGGCAGGTACCCTGGATGAAATTCTTGAGCGTCTGGCCACCTTAACCGAGCACGAAAAGGATATCAGAACCAAGATAAAGGCAGCTACATTCTATCCCAGAATAGTGGTGACCGTTATCTCAGGGGCCTTTATCATCCTGATGACCTTTGTAGTTCCTCGATTTGCAGCCATATTTTCACGCTTTGAGGCAACCCTTCCCCTGCCTACCAGGATAATGATTGGTATGAATGATATATTCCACCACTATTGGTATCTGATGATTATACTACTGGCCGCTATTGTCCTGGGATTTCATTGGTATACAAATACAGAAAATGGGAGACTCAGGTGGGATAGTCTGAAGATCAAGGTTCCCATATTTGGCCCCCTCTTTCTAAAGATTGCCATGTCGAGGTTTGCTCACATATTAGGGATGTTAATGCGGAGCGGTGTTGCCATATTGGACACCTTGGAGATTGCCTCTGCCACGGTTGCAAATAAAGTACTCTCGCAGGAAATTAATAAACTCAGGGAAGGTGTGAAGGAAGGAAGCGGGCTATCCGAGCCATTAAAAAAGAGCGGGGTGTTCCCGCCCATTGTGGTGCAGATGATCTCCGTGGGTGAACAATCGGGCAAGCTGGATGAGATGATGCCTAAAGTATCGCAGCACTATGACTTAGAGGTGGAATATACCATTAAAAACCTCTCTACCCTTATTGAACCAATCCTGATCATAACCATAGGGGGGATTGTCTTGTTCCTGGCCCTGGCCATATTCCTCCCAATGTGGGACATGGCCCGGGTAATGACGCGGTAATTAAGTATGTCGCAATTTCTACAACTTATTAAAGCTAAAAGACTCTTTGTAGGTTTAACCTTTTGTCTCCCTCATGGAATGATGGAATGATGGAATAGTGGGGGGCAAAAGCGGAAAAAGTCATATTCATGAAACGGAAACTCATCGAGCACTTTGGAGATACCGCCATATTGGCGTTAAATAAAAAAGGAAGGAGGTGAAAACATATGAAGAGAATCAGAGATGAGAGAGGCTTTACCCTTATTGAGCTCATTGTGATTATAATCATCCTCGGCATCTTGTCTGTCGTAGCCATCCCTAAGTATCTGGATTTGAGAGCCGAAGCAGAAAAGGGAGTGGCTAAAGGGGTGACCGGTGCCTTAAGGGGTTCTGTCGCGATACTGCACGCAAAGTATCTGATCGGAGGTTCTACTTTTGCTTATGGCATAACCGATGTGACAACTGGTGTAGACACGGAGGATATTACTTTAGCGTCAGCTGGCACTGCAATTACGGCTACCTTTACTACTAGCGGGAACACCTATACGTGGGCTTATGCGGACACGAGCACCAGTGATGATATCCCAGCCAGAGTAAGCCCAAATTTTTAAGGCGCCATATTATCGCAAGGGCAAAGGTAGGGTTCCATCAGTATTTCCCCATGGCAATTGGTCTCCAGTTGTCATGGGGACCCGGATAGGTGTGCGAATTGGCTATGTACGACAAAACTTGGAGGACCTGAACCACCATTTTGCGTGGATTGCCAAATACCGCAAGCCAGTTCCATGTATCTGTGAATGGGACCTTTGATGAAATACATGTCTAAAGAAATATGTGTATATCTTATTTGTGGCTTGATCCTTAGTCTGCTTATATTTTACGCCTATTCTAATACCTTTTATGCCCCATTGGTCTTAGATGATTTTCACTCTTTTGTTGAAGAGCCAAAGGTTCATGTCTCTTTATTAGATTACGAATCGTTACGGGATCTTACAAAGACAAAAGTTGGCATAAGTCGATTTATCCCAATGTTGACTTTTGCATTGGATCTTAAATTGGGCAAGGGTAGTATTGGTACCTTTCACTTGACTAATCTTGTTATTCATTTTCTCGTGGCGTCTGCGCTTTTTTTCTTTCTATCGACTCTTTTTGATTCTCAAGAGTTAAATCCATACATCGATGGCAGGAGGCGGTTTCCCTCGCCAATATTACCCTTTTTAATCACCGGCCTGTGGGCTTTAAATCCTGTACAAACCAATGCAGTCACTTATCTGGTACAAAGGATGACCTCACTTGCGGCACTGTTTTATCTACTTTCGCTTGGCCTTTACCTTTCCGCAAGATGGAAGCATCGGGAAAAAGGGCTTAATTGTATTGTGGCAGTTTATTATTCATTATTTTTTATTACATTCCTATCGGCCTTAATGTGTAAACAAAATACTGCAAGCTTACCCATAGTTATCCTCCTGCTGGAAATGGTATTCATAAATCCACATTTTATGAAGCGGATTTTTAAGAATAAAAGGTTGTTCGCATTCCTTTGTCTGTTTGCACTAGCCATGGTGTTGGGGGTTTTTTACAACCTTTTCCCTAACGTTCTTGATGGTTATAGCCATCGTCATTTTACCTTGTGGCAAAGGCTTTTGACCGAACTTCGGGTGTTGGTATCCTATATCTTTCTCCTCTTGTTGCCTTTACCTCGTTTTATGAATCTTGAGCATGATGTTACGATCTCATCGTCTTTATTTTCTCCAATGACCACCTTATGGTCACTGTTGTTTCTGGTGTTGATTATTGGGGTGGGGTGGAGAATACGAAAGAGATATCCCCTTATTTCCCTTGGCATTTTCTGGTTTTTTCTCAATCTGTTGATCGAGTCAACCATTCTTCCTCTTGAGTTAAAATTTGAGCATCGCCTTTACCTCCCGTCAGTGGGATTTTACCTTACTTTAGTGGTTATTGGTTTTATTTTCTGCAAAAATATTTCCACCTTGAACAAGATTAGAACCCCTCATTTAGCGGCTATTGTCCTTTGTTTTATTCTTTTTTCCATCTTTTCCATGCTCACTTACAGAAGAAATATGGACTGGCAAGATGCAGTTACCTTGTATCAGGATTGTGTAAAAAAAGCGCCAATGAAGGCTAGAACCCACGGCAATCTGGCCAAGGCATACGCTGATGCCGGAAAATACGACAGGGCTATCCAAGAAGCGGAGATCGCCATCTCCCTCGGCCAAAAGGGGTATGAAGATTATTGGGTTGCAGCATGTAACATCGTTGCGAGCCTCATTGCTAAAAAACATTTTGAACAGGGAATCAAGAGAGGAGAACAACTTTTTAACCATGCTCCGGAAGATGCAAAAAAAGATGCATATCCCCTTTTTCTGGCCAATCTGGGAACTGCTTATACGCATGAAAAAAGATATGATTTAGCCTATGATACCTTTTATAGGGGGCTTAAATGGTTGACGTTTAGTGATTCACCTCACCTGTTAATGTTAGAGGTAAAAATGGTGGGGTTGTTGAAAGAGATCCATCAAAATGATGATAACTTAGCGAAAGAGTTACTAATAGACGTCGATGTCGCATCTATTGATGCGAAAATGGCTAATATTTTCTTTTCTCTTCGTGATTATGATCGGGCTATGAAATACCGCCAAAAGGCTTTATCAAAAAATCCTGGTTCAATGGGATGTATAACGAGTAAGCAGAACATAGAAGATATCAAGGTTGCTAATAAAGTACAGAGAAAAAAGGTACGTTAAAACCCCTATTCCGGAAGCCAACTTTATAACATATTGAAATTGCTAGGATGCAAGATACAAGATGCTGGATACCGGATACTGGATACTCGATGTTTTGATGAAGAAGTGCATTATCGAGAAACGAGCATCGAGAATCGAGAATCAAGCCTCGAGCATCGAGTCGTGTATCGTGCATCGTGCATCGTTAATGATACGAGAGGCCTTACCCTAATTGAGGTTATGGCAATATTGATTATTATCGGGGTCTTGGCTGCAGTGGCCACGGTTAGATTTACAAGTACATCAACGATTTCCGTAAGAGGGGCAGCAGAGATGATTCAGGCCGATATCAGATATGTACAAGGGACTGCTATGAATAAGAATACCACTGAAAGCATAAATTTTGTACCGGGCGGCACAACTTATACAGTGGACACGGAGCTAAGAGAACTTCCTTCAAGGGTAATCATCACCGTGGGGGATCTGTTCACCTTTGATAGCCTGGGAGAGCCAACAGCGGGAGGAGGACAGTCCGTGTCTCTATCTGACGGTACAAGCACAAACACCATTACCGTTGTTAATTACACCGGAAAGGTGAGTATAAACTGACAACTCATGGCCCATAGGCAGGGATTTACTCTTATAGAGGTCATCATCTTTATTGTAGTAGCAGGGGTTCTTGCATCGGGAATCTTCATCCCCTTTCTCACTGGTCTCAAGGGAGGTATGACCCCAGAGAACATAATTACTGCAAGCTATCTTGGTCAGGCCAAGATGGAAGAGCTTACGAAATATACGTATATAAATAGTAACCTAGATCCCCTACCATTAACCGCATATGCGCAGGTAGATGCAACGTATTTCCCCAACTACCAGTGGCAATGGGAGATTAAGTATATAGATGAGAACTCAACCGATTCTCCCTGTGACCTTGGGTACAAACAGGTTCTGGTGAGGGTGAGGGACCCTGATGGAGGGGAATTTGTGGTAACGTCTATTGTAACGAATTTTTAATAACCGCTTCGGTCATGACATGCATATCTTGGGTATAAAGGGATCAAGGGGATTTACCCTCGTAGAATTGATCATTGTTATAGTCATTCTGGGCATTGTAGGGGTCTTTATTTTTCAGTTCCTTACAAGCGGAATGCAGACATATGTTACCGTACAAAGACAAAAGGATCTGTTTGATGAAGCCAAATTATGCCTGGAACGCATGTCCAGGGAGATCAGAGATGCAGAGCAGATATTGGCATTTACCCCTAATAGCGATATTCAGTTTGAAAAAAGCCATAATACTGCATACGATTCGGCTACAACTATCACCTTTGAATATAGGGTGGCATTTGATGATATTAGGCGGGGAAGAGGCCCGGGATTGTGGGATCTTCTGGCAGAAAATGTTACCGGCTTTGTTATGTCCAATGCATCCAATGAGATATTGATACTTACAACCCTGTCTCGTGCCAGTGGTGAGAGTGTAACCATGCGGACCGGGTGTTTTCCCAAAAATCTAATGGCCCCTCCAGCAGGCTACAAGAGCTTTTATAGAGGCGGGCAGGGTAACTGGAGAGAGAAGGTTACGTGATCAGACTTACAGGCTACCTGAGGTATTTAACAAATAATAGAGGGGTATCTATCATTGCCCTCATTGTCATAATGCTGGTAATGGGCAGCATAGGGTATGTGTTTAGTTCGCTGATTGCCACCAAACAATATTCCATGGGTATGGCAGCTCCATCGCAGCAGGCATTCTATGTTGCCAACTCTGGAATAGAGTATGCAATAAGATATGCATCTGAGAGGGGCTGGACCACTGGGCCAGATCTAAATAACCTGGATGGTGTGGTGGTAAATGTGGGCCAAGGGCAATTTTTACTGGACTATGATGAACCCGCTGACACCCTCTCCTCCATTGGAGATGTATCCAATGCCGAGCGGGAGGTGGCCCTTGAGAATCTTGCCTCATTTGTCTCGGATATCCAGTGCATTGAGTTAGTGACCAGCGTTGATCCCCCCCCTATCACCGGCATCCCGTCCTGTACTTACAATCAAGGACCCAGGACAGTCGTAAGATTTTATATAAGAAATATATGCTCATCTCAACCGCTCATTACACTGACAGAGTTTCGGGCTACCTGGAATCCAGCACAACGAAACCTACAAAGGATAAGGTTTGATGGGGCCCCCAAATTCCGGGGGGGATATGGAAGCGGCGATCCGTGGACGGCATTAAACAGGGGAGGAGATAGTCAGGATGTGGATACCTGTCACGGTGCTCAGCATCAAGGTGTTGAGGTACAGGTAAGATTCAATCAAACATTGGCCGGTAATACCACCTTTGTCTTCCAATTCAGAGACACAAATGGCGAGGAATATACCTTTGATCTGGCTGATCCTCCAAATTGTTAGGCCAAGGCCGAGGAAGCTGCAATATGCTAGAAATACTTAAAAGGACCAAAATCAGTATCGGTTTAGATATCGGTACCCACTCCATAAAACTGGTGGGGCTTAGACACACCCCTAAAGGGATCTTTCTGATTAACACTGCGGTTAAAGAATTCCCCCTTGAGGCCAGGGGAAAGGAAATGGGTGCAAATGTAATAGCTGAGAGCATAAAGGGGCTCTTCCTTGAGGAAAATATCAAGCCCCAAAAGGTGACTATAGGAGTGAGTGGCCCTCAGGTGGCCATAAGGCACATTAGTCTTCCCTCGATGCCCAAAAAGGAACTACAAGAGGCGGTAAGATGGGAGGCCAGGAAATTTATCTCCTCTCCCGTGGAGGAGGCCATAGTGGATTTTCAGCCTTTAGGTGAGATAGTTGAAGAGGGGAGAAAAAAACTTGATCTTCTGGTAGTAGCCACCGAAGGGAAATTCATAGCGGACCAAGTAGCGGTTATTAAAGAGGCAGGTCTTGTGCCTGTGGGCATAAGTACTATCCCTCATGCCCTATGGCATTGCATCCAAAGAATTCCTGAGGCCAGGGAAGGGCTCAGTGCCATGATCGATATTGGGGCAACAAAGACCAGCATAAACATAGTCAGGGATAACGGGATACGGTTTAGCAGAGAGATAGTTACTGCCGGAAATGCATTTACTGAGGCTATAGAAGAGGCAGCGACCTTAGAGGGTGCTCACTTAGATTTTGCAGAGGCTGAGAAGATTAAAGAGGAATATGGCATACCCAAAGAAGATGATGTTGAACTGGCTAAAGGCCGTGTCCCCTTACAAAAGATCTCCTTTGTGATGAGACCAGTCCTTGAAAGACTCCTGACCGAGATAAAGCGTTCATTTGAATTTTATAAAGGCCAATTTAAAGAAGAAGAAGATGTAGGGAGGATATTTATATCCGGAGGAGGCGCAAGACTAAAAGGCCTAAGGGAATATCTGGCAGATCAGCTGGGTACAGAGGTAGAACTATTAACCTCCTTTAACGATATGGCCCCGACCTTGACCATAGCCACTGGTTTGGCCCTGGGCAGGGCTAAGGAGATCAATCTTTTGCCTGAAGAATACCAACTGCCCTCTCCCAAGATATTAGTGCAAAGATACGCGCCTCTGACCCTGGCCTTTTTGGTATTTTTTCTCCTCTTCGGTATGTACCTCAAGATGAATGTGGAATCTACCCAGTATAGAAACGAGCTAAGGTTAAAAAAGGCACAGTTGGACGGTCTGCAATCAGCCAACCAACGGCTTGTTCGATTGGAGGAAATTAAGAGAAGACTGGATGAGAAAAGGGCCCTCTTTCCGAAGGTAGCCCTGCAAGAACCTCTATGGGGAGAGATATTGAAAGAGATAAGCCACATTATTCCTAAAAAAGTAGTCTTAACGGGCCTGTTTTTTCAGACAAAGGAGATGGTGAAAGAACTACGGCTTGAAGGTGTCACCTTTGGAGGAGATGCAGAAACAGTAACAAGTATAGTTGATATCATAGAAGATCTGGATAAATCTACTTTTTTCTCAGACGTTTGGCTATCTTCCAGTGAGGAAAATAACGAATACAGCAAATCAGGGGCAACATTTGAGATCGTGTGCAAGATAGTTCCTTAGAAAACGAATAACGACCATCTTAGTTAAATAGGACGCAGATTTTCGCAGATACACGCAGATATTAATAATGTCTATATTCTTAATCCAAAAAATCTGCGTTCATCTGCGTCCAAAATGGGATTTCCTATACTATCGAGTTATGTATCCATGTATCGCGTGACTAAAAGGGAAAAAATAATTATCTGGGCTGCGGTTTATGCAGTGGTGTTTGTTTGTTTCCATGAGTTTGTTTATCAGCCCAAAGAGAAAGAGCTATTGAGGTTACAGGAAGAGATAAAGACCGTGGACCTTGAAATAGAGAGAATAGTCAGGGCAATTCCTGGTTTAAGAAAATCGGAGGAAGAGCTTACCAGAGAGCAAAGAAGACTCTCTTTGCTCGAGAAGAGCACTTCTGGTAGGCAACAGATCCTGGAACTTCTCCGGCAGTTGGCAAGGGAGGCCTACAGGTTAAATATGGATGTGATTTCCTTGGAACCAAGGGAGGAACCGCCCCTTGAAAATTCACCTTACAAAAGGCTAACCATAGTGATGAATATTCAATGCTCATATCGCCATCTGGGCTTATATCTGAAAGGATTAATCGACTTACCTGGATTGGTTACCGTTGATAGGGTTCAAATTGTAAGGGATAACCAGATCTTTCCTAAATTACAGGTGAAATTAACTCTAAGCACCTTTGTTATCAGGACGTAGGTATGGGAAAGGGATTGATAGCTTTTGGTGTGGCAGGCATAATAGCGGCCGTAGTCCTTTGGATCTATAGCCAGTTTATGACCCCTAGCAAAATGGAGATACCAGTTACCCACCTACCAGCTGAGCTGGCCCAGGTGCAGAATATGTCAGAAGGCGAATCTTCAGATGTCCCAGAGATTGCAGGTAAGAAAAGGCCTACAGAAAAAACCTGGGGGAGAGACCCCTTTGAGTTATCCCCTGGTGTGAAACTGAGAGGGGTTAAGAAAGCGAAATCCCGGAAGGCTATAAGGCCCTCTGTCAAAAAGAAATCCCCGAAGGCTATAGAACCCCCTGCCAAAAAAGTCACCGCAATCCTGATCACTGACTCTCGAAAGATAGCCTCTATTAACCACAAAGTGGTGTCAGTAGGAGATTCGATAGATGGAGAAAAGGTACTGGAAATCAAACCAGATAGAGTGATTCTTGAAAAGGACGGAAAAAGAAAGGTAATTATGCTTGAGGAAAGCCCTGTTCAATGGAAAAAAGATAAAGGAAAGGAACATGAAAAATAGCCTTATATTTTTGATACTCGTTATTGTCATGG
>SDBT01016586.1_pt1 | contig 11658 bp, 23 predicted proteins | sample 2277101 | NCBI WGS metagenome assembly SDBT01 (sample SAMN10404973, study PRJNA504765) | marine sediment metagenome | isolation source: marine sediment core GS10_PC15, 103 cmbsf | place: Arctic Ocean: Southern Knipovich Ridge | collected 2010
CATCAGTGGGGCATGGGAAATAATACTGTGGGTAGTATTATAGAAGATGAAATTGCATCTGCAGACGCAACAATCCAAAACAATCCAGGTGCGATTGCTTCAGAAGCACCATAAAGGAGAAAGAAATGAGTATAAGATATTTTATTTTAACCACATCGGCTGTAACGGGTTCTCATTTTGATGAGGCTGTTGGGGTTAGTGGGGATGAGAGAAAAAATGATGATGGTCTTAAGACGGTTTTGGAAGTAAGTGTTTTTGATCCTGATGATGTTGGGTCTGCTTTCAATGGTGAAACCGCATATACGCATGAAGAGATTCTTTTACAAATGAATGCCGCAGAGTGGCAATAGGGAGAAAGTAAATGGCTAAAATAAAAGGCAAACAATTAAGTTTAACAGACGACCAGTTTGAAATATTGGATGATGCTGATCCTACAAAGATCTTAGACTTCCAACTTTCTTCTATAACTGGAGGTAATACAAGAGTTTGGACTGCACAAGATCAAGATGGTATTATTACTGTACAAGCTGATGCTACTTTAACTGAAGGTAGTATTCCATATGTAGACTCTACAGGTAAAATAACACAAGACAATACTAACTTCTTTCGGGACAATACTAATAATAGAGTAGGTTTTGGTACCAATACTCCAACAGCTACTTTAGATATTTTAGGCGATGCTCTTTATACCTTTACAGCAACTGGTAATGACCAAAATCATATTAGAGTCGTTACAGATGCCTCGGCTAATGCTGATATAAAAGCTATTGATATGGTTTATACCACTGGTGCTATAGCTACTGGTGATAGAGAAGCAGCTCTTCTTGTTGAAATTGATGCTTCTTTAGCAACAGGCGGAATGTTTGTAGCATTAGATGTTGCAACAATCCCAGGATCATCTTCTATATGTGCTGTTGAAGCTGGTGCTCAGGTTCAGCCTTTATTACATTTATCTGGCGGCTTTACAGATATGGATTCAGCATTAGTCCTTGCTGTTGATAGACGTGCAGAATTTATCTCTGCTGGATCTGATATTGTTTTGTTTGTAGCTGACAATGATACTGTAACGATTGGACATGTCTCTAGATTCCAACAGATCTCATTTGATTTAGATACTGTTTCTTCTGGTGCAGGTATAGATCCATTGTTTGAGTTCTCTACAGGCGTAGGAACATGGGCTACATTTAATCCTACAGATGGAACGAGTGCCTTTAGAAACTCAGGTAATATTGTCTGGAGAAACTCTGACATTCCATCATGGGCAGTAGGTACAGGCACTGAATTCTTGATTAGAATCACACGTCAACGAAATTCATTATCTACCACTCCTATTGAAAACTTAGTGCAGATCTCTGTTGTAACAGAATATGCTTGGAATACAGACGGTACGATTGAGTCTGCTGGAATAGATTTAGGCTTCTCTACTCCAGTTACTTCTATTCTAGATGAAGATACTCTTGTATCAGATAGTGCTACTGCTCTTGCAACGCAGCAAAGTATTAAAGCTTATATAGATAATGCTGATGCTGCCTTTCAAACAACCTTTGTGTTTAGACCTACTGGTTCAGCGGGAGATAATGTATATACAACTTGGGCATCATTAATAACAGCTATTGGTTTGGTGGAAGGTCCTAAGATCGTTTACCTTGATGACAGTGCTTCAGGTGCAGCAGTAGTAATTCCGGCTGGTACATATGATATGACGGATGTTATTCTTACAGGGAAGACGGATGGCACAACTGCCTCAACTGACTTTGTCACTGTTACATTGACGGATGGTGTTATCTTTAATAACCTAAGTGATATTACAAACAACCTAGCTATAACATCCCAAAATACAACCACGCCCGTTATATCATTAGGAAATAATAAATCACTTAGACTCACTCAAAACATATTTATTATAAATACAGGATCTCAACCGTTTGTAGAGTACGACTTAAGTGCTGGAAATTCTTTCTTAATTATGAATGAGTACATCACATTATTTCCTGCAGGCCATGAGATAGTTGGCTCAACAGGAACGGTAGGCTTCTTAAAGATAAAAATGATAGGCGGCTTTAACCAGATAAATACTGATTCTCTTCGAGATGTGATAAGTGCTAATACTATTACTATTGAAGCTGCTGGAACATATCAGCTTATAAGCGCAACACAGACAAATCTCAATACAGCATTTACGACAGTCTTATTAACAGATGCCAATTTTCTTGGTTTCGATGATTCGACATCTAATTTAAACTCTGATCAAGCTCAGGATGCTCTTGTGGAACTTGCTCCAACACTAACAACAATTGATGTTGATGATACACCGCATACAGCAGTTCTTTCTTCTATGTTCAGTACTATTATAGCAGATAACAGTACTGGAGCTGGCTCGCCTGCAGCTATAACAATTAATCTTCCTACTGCAGCTTCAAGTACAGGTCGTATCTTAGTTATTAAAAAGATTGATGCTGATGCAAATACTGTAACAATTGATGGTGATACTGCAGAAACGATTGATGATGCAACAACTCAAGTATTAGCTAATCAATTTGATAGCATTGCTATTCAGTCAGACGGCACTGAGTGGTGGATTGTAGGTTAATGAAAGGAAAATAAAATGAGTCATTTAACACATTCAAATACCATTATAAACGATAGTGGAGTCAATGGAGCATTTGTTGATGATGCTTTAGATTCCCTCGCTTTATCTGCACCAGACGCGGTTGTAGATTCAGGTGGCGGTGGTGACTTCACAACTTTAGAAGGTGCGACCACAGCTGGATCTGTAGGTGATACGATTATACTTACGGCAGGGACAACAAGTGAAACTTCTACAATAACTTTCTTGTCTGGTATGACTATACAAGGTGCAGGCATGGAACGTACGATTGTTAACATGACAGGTAATGAAGTCCTTCTTGCAGGTTCTTCGATTGCTGGATCTGGTACAATTTCAATTACTGGCTCTGCTGTAACTGGGGCTAGTGCTAATTTAACCTCATTTGCAGTGGGTGATTTAATTGTTTATAATAACTCAGCTTATGAGTTGGCTACAATTACAGACGCTGACACTGCAACAATCGTAGAAGACATCGGTATAACTTCAGGAGCGTTAGCTTTCTATGGATTAGACATCAGTGCTTCACCTAAAGATGTTGTTATAAGAGATTTAACTTTTGATGTTACAACGACTGTGTTTGGATGGTTAATTCGTAACTCTGGTTCTTTAAGGGCTCGGTTTGAAAGAGTTAAGTTCAGAGGAAACTTCAATGTTACTCAAGGATTAATACGATCAATCGGAGAATTCTTCTCTGTATATGAAGATTGCATCTTTGAAACAAGTGACAAGAGTGGCGTTCGGCATGAGAATAGAAACTTAGCCAATCATTACATTAATTGTCGGCATATTTCAAATGGAACAGGAGCTACTGATTGGGATCATGAAATCCTTAGATCTCCAGGGTATGTTTTCGATGGTTGCGAGTTTGCTGGGGGTGGAGATGCGGCTATTAAAACTTTTATTGGCCCTATAACTGGATTAAAGATTGTCAACTGTAAGTTCCATAATAAAGATGTCCATGCAATTCACTTTGACACAACTTCTGGAGGTACAGTTATTGACGCTGTTATTTCAAACAATACATTTACAGATTGTGATGGGAATGGAATTTATATTAATACTGGTGGTGGTATTAATATCACAGGAAATATAATTCAAGGACAAACATTAGATGGTATTCAGATAGATAATGATGCGGCCAATATTGATATTGTTGTCACTGGCAATACAATTAGAGATAACGGGGCATTCGGTGTAGACAATGACTTCACTGGTGCTGGTAGCCTTCTTATCGTTGGAAACAACCTTACTGGAAATGGATCTGGTGCTACAGCAGATGCAGGAAGTGCTAATACAATTGCTAATAATTTATAGGAGTTAAAAAAATGGATTATGATCACGAATACTATAAAACAGGTACAGGTAAAGATGACTTAAGTTTACCTGCATGGACTGTTCTTTCTGATTTATCTGGGGCCAATCAGACGGCTATTCAAGATGACCTAGAAGCTAATGATCTTACATGGCCACCACATGATACACCAGCAGGTGGATAGGGGTTATTTAAATGAGGCAGATGATGGATGGATTTCAATGTAACGCACGACAATGTACAGTATGTAGTTCAAATAGCTTTGTTGTTTGGTGGCCTTTGGCTTGTTGCTAAATTTAAAACTATTGAAAAAGAAAAAGAAAAAGAAGAAACAAAAAGAAAAAAAGCTGATGAAAGATTAACAGAAGACTTAGAAAAATCATCTGATCGGCTTTATAAAGAGATTGAAAAGAAACTTAATTCAATAGAAGGTAAGACAGCAGATCAATATAGGAAGATTCAAAATACGGAAGATACTGTTTGTCACATGAGTACACACATAGCTGAAGACTATGTTCTAAAGAAAGATCTCCCATATATAGTTAAAGGAATAACCAATGACCAATGAATTGATTAAACGATTTGAAGGCTTTCGCTCTGAGCCATATTTATGTTCAGCCAAGGTTCGTACTATTGGCTATGGAACGACTGAATATCCTGATTGGTATAATTTCCCTGGGAAAGACCCTGATGGGAAAGTTTTAATGACAGACCCGCCTATAGATGAAAATCTAGCAAGCAACTTTGTGGAAGAATACGTTAAAAAAGAAATAAATCCTATGATGAGGCGTATAACTACACCTCTTAATGGTAATCAGAAAGACGCAATTAAAAGCTTAACATATAATCTAGGGGCAACTAATATTGGAAAGTCTACGCTACTTAAAAAGCTTAATTTAGATGACTTTAATGGTGCTGCTAAAGAGTTCATGTCTTGGGTATATGTTGCTAGGAAAATAAACAAAGGGTTATTGATAAGAAGAACGCAAGAGTTAATACTATTTATGACTCCTGCATATAAGTCTGACGCTGGTAAAAAAGAAATAGTTGCAAAAGGTAACATTCTTGTGGTAGTGTTGCGATGGCTTATAGGCCTCTTTAAAAACCAAAGGAGTTAGATCATGGATGACATGCTTTACAATGCGGCTTCTAATCAAGTGATTGATTATTTGCTTTCAACGGGTGCAGGTTTAAGTATTCTTACACTTAGTGTTATTGTTTTGGCAGCTAACGGCATTACAATGTTAGTTCCAACACAGCTTAAGAATGAAGAAAAGAAGTTATGGAAAGTAGTAGCTAATTATGCTCTTAAATTCACTAACATCTTAGCTGGTAATATCCTCAAGAATAAAAATCTTGATGAGAAAATCAGCAAAAAGAAAAAATAATGAAATATATTTCAGAGATATTAAATGGGCTGGTAAAAGTGTTCGCACTAGTATCAGCCTATTTGTTTGGTAAGAGAACAGAGAAACTAAAGAACGTAGAGGATACATTACATGCTATCAAGATTGCCCGTAAAGCTGATCGTGAGTTTAATAATAACCCTAAGCTTCGTAAACGGATGCTCAAAAAAGTACGGCGGTAATGTCTGCCATGTATTTGAAAGTGAGGAGTTTTACTGTAGCTTTCATGACACAGATCCTACCTGTAGAAGAGTAGCTAAATGGAGACATCGTGTGGAAGCTTTGTGTAACTAGTCTTTCTTGTCTGCGTTATCATTCCCTGGCTTTGGCTCTTCTTGCTGTATTTTAGGAAGATCTATCCAATGGAAATACATTCCATCTGATCCTTCTACTGTAACAAGGACTTCACGTTGAAGAGTAATAGTTCCATCTAATCTTTTGAATTCTCTTAATCCTTCTAGTACTCTCATTACCTCAGTCTTTAATAGTTTCTTTTCTTCAGTCATTCCCAATTCCTTTCTATCTTTTTAAGTAACGTCATGTCTTCATTTTTTTGTTTTCTGAAGACTAAAAATAATGCTAGCAAGCATATCATTATAGATATACCTGCTGCACCCCACAATAATGTAATAAGAAAATCGTTCCTAATCAAGATGCAATCACAATTCATAACCCTTCACCTTCTTTAAATTCCCAAAAAATAGATTGACATCCAATAGCGTTATTTAATTTAAATCCTGACGGATATTTTCTTTCAACTCTTAATGTTATTTCGCCATAAGAATCTTTTCTAGCAACAATCCAAAACTTTACAGAATACTTCTTAGGCTCTTCAACTATTTCCCAATCATCAAAGCCAATAGGAAAAGACGCAGGGGTCTTTCCATTTTCATCTACAAGATCATTTGTTATTCCTATGCATAAATATTCTCCTTTATCCCAAGAAGGCAATAATATCTTCTTTCCTTCTCTCAATGCTGGTAATACTTGTTCAAATTTCATGTTGCTTGCTCCCTTGTATTCTTAGCTTCACTCATCTCTACCATCTTCATCGTCTTCCATACTTCCCAGTATTGTCGCCTAGCGAAGTGGTCTACCTCTGCTTCAAGGAAGGCTAAATGGGCTTCATGCATCTCTTCGCAATGCTTTATGTACTTACCTTCTGCCCTAGCTCCATGTTCACTATCAGCCACCGTCATGTTAGCAGCCCTACATTCACGAAATAAAGCCCCTACAATGGTCTTCTTCTTCTCACATAGCATCTCGTACTCAGCCTTGGCCTTAGCGTATGCTAGGCCACTCTCAACCAGCTTCTCATAACATTCACTTGCTTGGCTCATTAGAAAGGTACCTCCGTGTCATCCGCAGCCCCATAACTACTCTCGCTAGGTGCTGGGGGCTCTTCCTTTGGTGGCGGTTGAGCAGCAGGACTATCTTCTTTACGTGATATTTCACCTGAATAGCCATTACCATTCTTTGCAGGCCATAGAGCCACCTTATAATCTGTCCCGTTTACCGTTGCAAAGCCCACATAATGTGGAGACTTATCACTCTTCTTGTATTGGTTCTCAAGTATATTGATTCTATTCTTTTCCATCATCTTTTCCTTTCTATAGTATACATCATAATCGGCAGATTCAGAATCAATCTCATCTTTAAGATTACTCATTATACGCCTCCTATGAAAGTTTTATTGATTGAATTTTTTAACATAACCATATCTCCATGAGATTCTGGGAAATGTTTCTGTAAGTACATAAGTCTTCCTGGCTTTTTATTTACTCTACCAGATTGCTCTTCCCAGTAAGCCTCTAGTTCTTCTGATGTTTTACAAGCATTAATATCTTTTCTTACTTGATCCACAACAGTATCTCTCATGTCTTCATCATGAAGGTCTGCCTTCTTTTTAGTAGTAGATGCATCATTACCATCATCATCCACAGCCTTTAATCCAAACATAGATATAAGAGAATAACGCCTCATGTATGTGATAGCACTGCCTAGCTTCTGCGGATCGTTAGGATCTTTTGAAACTAACGCAGCATGACTACGAAGCTCATCTCCACTCTTATGAAATAAGATTGTTGTTAATACGCTCATACCATCAATAACATCTGGCATCTGAGCTAGTATGAAATCATGCTTAATGAATAGAGGCTTAAGCATATCTAACACTTGGTTTAAATCAGCATAACTTGATTTAAAGAAAGGATTACTAGCATCCTTCTTAAGATCGCCAACCTCTTTTTGTATTGCCATTAAGGCATTAAAACATTCTTTATCCATTTTTCTTTCCTTTCATTTAATCTATAAATAATAGATATTCATATAGTCCATCACCATAACCAGTTTTAAGCCTCTTCTCAATACAATGGTCTCCAAATCTTTTCTTCCTTAAGTTTCGTAATTGAGCAGAGATAGATGCTTGAGGGTCGTTTGTTATTTTATTTATCTCATCCAATGTTCTCCATTTTCCATCTTTCATAATATTATATATTCTTAATATTTGGCCACTTAATCTAAAGGAATCTCTTTTATGTACATAGTCAGATCCATCAAATTGAACACTTGCATCTTTTACACCATCTTTCCAATCTAGCATATCGAGCAAAGATGTCTGTCTCATTCTGCACCTCCCATGTCTTCTAGCTCGCCTGTGATTAATGCTACAATCGTTTCTATCTCATCACACTTAACACCGTCTAAATGATCTAGGTAATCATCGTAGTCTTTTTCAGTCTTAGCATCGGCATAACTACCTAATGCATATATGAAGGTTAGAAAACAATCTTCATACTTAGAAAACTCTGTCATCACTTCTTGTGATAGAGCCATTAATCCCTTAGCTAGACTTGGAATCTTACTCTTATTGGCCTGCATAAGATAGTAATAATCATGGCAAACAGAACTAAAATTTTCTATTTTTGCTAGATCTAATTGTAAAAATCTCTTTGCATAAGCAAAGGAATTCTTAATATCTGTATTAGTCTCTTCTTCGTGTTCCATTGTAATCTCCCTTTTTTGCTGCTAACAATATCACTCTAACACATTAATATACTGATGTCAAGTAAAAAAAGTATTGACATTAAATTAATTTTATGTTATGCTGTTGGCAGAAAGGGGAATTACATGTCTAGAAAACAAGTGACTGCACAAATACATGAAGAGATATTTGAAAGAATTGCCAAGATAGCGAAGAAGGACGATTGTCCTGTGGCTAGGATTGTTAGGAAGATAATTAACGATTGGTATGAGGTGGAGAACTCAAATGGTGAAGCAAAGTCAACATGAAAAAGATGCTATAAGAATATGTCAAAAGTCACCTTTAAATCTTGTTAAAGAAGTAGCGAGGTTATTAGCTCGTGTGGATTTCTTAGAGAACAAAGAAAAGGATAAGATGTATTTAAAGAAACTCTTAGCTTGTCGAGCGTTATTTTTTAATATCTTGCGTCAAAACCGAAATTCGTATAAAGTAAGTGAATGGTCTCAGGAGGGCCTAGCTGAAATAAGCGAGATAATAGAATGAAGAAGATTAGCCAGAGAGTTAAATTAGCGTTAGCAATAGATATGCTTGATATAATATTGCAATCAACAGATGATCCTGGAGCACGTTTTACAGCCAGGGTAGCTCTAAGTAAGATGGGAGACTCTTATGTACCAGATAAAAATGGTTACTATTTTGTGCCTTGGTATGATGATAGCCTTAAGTTGCCACGATGCTGAGGCTAAAGAGTCTTCGTGTAGCAAACGGCAGGCAATCTATAAGATGACTGAAGCCATGTTCTATGAGGCTAGGGATCAATCTTATAAGGGTCGTGTGGCTGTATTCTATGTTATCATTCAACGTATAAAAGATAAAAGAGGTATAGCTGCAGGCAGTAATACTGTTTGTGAAGTAGTTGATCAATGGGGTATAAATAAATATACCAGACGAGTAGTTTATCAATTCTCATATCAACATCTATCTAAGAATAGGATGAGACGTATTAAAAAGAAAGAAAACGCAGCGTGGGATGCTACCTATAAGATGGCTGAATATGCGTATTATCATCCAAAAGAACTAAAGAAGACAGGGCTTACAGGGCAGAATCATTACATGACAGTGAAGCTTTGGAACAGTAAGAGACGTCCTAAGTATGCTAGGTATTCTTATAACACGAAGATCATTGGAGATCACATATTTTACAACCTGAAAAAATAGCTTGACATTTGTTTCTATATGTTGTATAGTGTCGATGCAATGTCGGATATTCCTTCCAAGTTGATCCGAAGATATACATTGCAATGATAAGTTTAAGCATTAAAAAGTACAACACGTTTACAAATATGAATTTCTATTTTCCCCTGTAGGTTAATCCTCCTCCTTCCTACAGGGGGTCTTTTAAACTATGGAACCTAACTACGGAGGTTGGTATGTCTAAACAGATTAATGTGTCTACAAAAAGCTATCCTGATATGTATGCTATAGTTGATGATGAAGATTATGAATATCTTGATCAATGGAAATGGTATGTTTCAAAAAGAAAAAAAACATTTTATGCAATGAGAAATATCAGCATTAATGGAAAGAAAGCAGTACAACGGATGCATCGTTTTATTATGAGTCCGCCAAAAGAGATGCAAATAGATCATATTAATTCAAATGGACTTGATAATAGAAAAAGCAATTTAAGGATTTGTACTAATCAACAGAATCAACAAAATAGACATCATGTAAAAAGTGGGACATCTAGATTTAAAGGTGTTTATTGGGAGAAAAAAAGTAAGAAGTGGGTAGCACATATCCGTTTTAATTATAAAAGGATTTATTTGGGATGTTCATGTGATGAGGAAGGTGTCGCAAGATTGTATGATAAAAAAGCTAAGGAGTTATTTGGTGAATTTGCTTGCTTGAATTTTAAAGAGGCCATCCCAGCACCCTAACTATGGGGCAGGACGAAATTTTTATTAACTTAATATTTTCGGTTCTAAACCTGCCCCACCAATGGAAGTGCCGCTCGAGGGAAGCTTGAGAGCTTGACAGTTAACACCTAGGTGAGAATCCTGACACTTCCTCCTTTTACGACAAGTGCAAAAATTGCACACGTCGTGTTTTCTGCCAATAATATGGTCTCTTGACAATCTAACACTTACTGTTATATAATCTAACTTGCTTCTTTTTGCGGTTGCAAGTTAAATCAGTACAGCTTAAGGGTCTTCATTAATTTGGAGGCCTTTTTGCTTGACATACATCACAACCTATGCTATAAGAGACGGAGAGGGGCAGTTATTATGTAGCTCATAGTAGCGGCTCTTATACGTGGCCAGTCCCTCTCACCTTTTCAATAGCGTATAAAATAGGAGCGTATAATGACTAAAAGAATAATTCCATATTTCAATGTTTATGCTGCCGACTTCAAGGCATTCAAGGATAAAATATCGCATGAAGAATGGTTTCAAATCTGTGATGATTTGAGTGATGTTTGTATGTTTGGAGAGGCTAAACCTAAATACGAAAATAACTACCAACTAATTTTGTATCAAAAACTGCATGAAAATCTCAAGAAATCATTAAACAATTACAATACAAGTGTAGAAAACGGCAGAAAAGGTGGGCGTCCAGCCAATACCCAGACTAAACCCATGGGTTCTTCACAGGTTAACCTAGATGGAACCCAGGGGCTAACCAAAGAAAAGAAAAGAAAAGAAGATAAAAGAAGAGAAGAATCTCTTAAAGAAAATAAATCAAAGAAAAATGTTTTCAAGAAACCAACAATCGAAGAGCTTAGTGATTATTGTCATGAGAGGTCTAACTATGTTAATCCTGAGAGGTTCATAGATCATTACACGGCTAATGGTTGGAAGATTGGTAGGAATCAAACGCCTATGAAGGATTGGAAGGCTGCTGTAAGGACTTGGGAGAATAATACAACTAACGAAAGGAGTACGACTGATGAAAAACGAGCTGATTACAGAAAAGAAATCATGCGAGCTGTCACAAAGTCCGACTAAGGCTATTGCGTTAGCCATTGATGAGATGACTGAGTTTGGTATTGCCTGTGGACTTCCTGCTGAGCAAGTGAAGGCAAGTATCCGATTGTATGCAAAGGTCTTAGATGGGCTTCCAGCTAAAGATATTGAGGCAGGTGTATTGAAGGTTATCAAGGGGCATAAATATGCTAACATGCCAACCCCTGGTGAAGTTTATGAGGCATGTAGCAAAAGTAAACTACAACAATTTTTGGAGAAAGAATGATGATAGATGTAAAAATAATACAGATCGATAGTGAATTTGCTATTGTTCAAGAACTTGATATGGGAAATCACCTGGAAGTGGTTTTGAAGTTTGATTC
>SDBT01016587.1_pt1 | contig 11658 bp, 7 predicted proteins | sample 2277101 | NCBI WGS metagenome assembly SDBT01 (sample SAMN10404973, study PRJNA504765) | marine sediment metagenome | isolation source: marine sediment core GS10_PC15, 103 cmbsf | place: Arctic Ocean: Southern Knipovich Ridge | collected 2010
TGCGCCGACGAAGCTGGCTGGCGTAGGGCGAGCTACTTGCTTGCTCGCGGAATGTTGCTGACGACTTCAAGGCTATTTGACAATCGAATAGAGATGACAAGTTTTTTGAATTTTGAATTTTGATTTGGGATCTTTTCGATTTCCGCTACCGCGGGGTACTGCGCGGATTTTGGTCTGCACAATGCACCTGACGTTACCGATAAACACTAACTCCATGAATACAAACGACCTGCCGATATCGTGGCCTGTACAATTCCGGGCTGGCTCGTACCGTTTGGTACGTTCTCGTACGCTTTGGCACGTTCTTCCACAGTCAGGTACACACTCGGCCGATCTGGTGCAGTTACGGCCGGCGACCGCACGCAATGTTGCCTTGACGCGACCGGCGAGGCCAGGAAGGTCGAGGCCTGACACGTCGATACGTCGGATGGCACGGCGCAGCGTGACGCGCGGCTCACACGACGCGAACCGTCAGGTCTATCGTCTCGTCCGCACTCGGCCAGTTGGCGCCGAAACGGTATGTAGTTCGGCCTTGTCGCAGGGTAAGCCGGCCCAGTGTGCCAGCCGCTATGCCGAACGGCGTGCCGTCGTTGTCGAACGCAGCGTTTTTGATCATGGCACGATCGATCGTGTCGGCTGCGATGTTCGAGTTGATGAACAGGTCGCCGTCCGCTTCGCGATAGCCGCGAACGGTGATGCGCTTGATCGCAAAGCCGCTCGTCAAACCCACCAGCGGCGGCAGATCGTACACCGCATCAGCATCGCTTCCGTCGACGCCGCCGAAACCGACGAACAAGGAACTGTCGATCATTCGCCCGACTCGCAGCAGCCGGACATTGCTGGCGGTTACGGTAATGTTGGCCGAGACGATGTCGCGACCGACGCAGATCGACACGCCGCGGTCGACCTGTCCGCCCATGAAGATGTCGGCTGCAATGTTGCGAACGTTAATGTTTCTGATCGCGCCGCCGGCCATGTCGACACCTTCGCCGACGATGTCGAGGTGCTTGCCCGAGAGTTTGCCCAGTGTGAAATCGCCGGTGATTTCGCTGACGGCCGCGCCCTTCACGGTTCCGCCTCGCGTGCGGAATGTCAGCCCGCGAGTAGGTCGCATCAGTTCGATCGAATCCAACGTCGCGCCGCTGGCGGCCGAGATAACGAGCCGGCGATCCGAGCCGCTCCACATGATGGCCGAGTCGCTGGAGAAGTTCAGCACGGCCTCGCCCGTTCGCCCGCCTGCTATCGAGAGCGTCACCCTCGTGCCGTCCGTGTCGAAGTAGACGACGCTTCGCAGGCCAGCCGGGCCGCCCCCGAGCGTGATCTCTGCGACGGTCTGTCCGGGCGGCGGTGGGGGCGATGGGGCTGGCGCCGTCGGCGAGATAATCAGTTCGCCCTCGGTCGTATCGAAGCCAACGTTGCCGGCCAGGTCGGTCGCTGCCACATCGAGGTCGTAGGCGCCATTGGCCAGCGGCGGGGATACGATATTGTCTGGCAGCATCCATCGGCCGTTCGCCACGTCGAGCCCGTTGACTTCGCCGTAGGTCGTTCCGTCGGCGGTCACTTCGACCGTGGCTGCCTCGTTCACCGACCCGGCCAGGAACGGTGTGGTGTCGCCTGTGGTGTAGGCATTGACGGTCACGACCGGCGCGGTTGTGTCCACGACGATCGACAGCGCGTCCGTCGCGCTAGAGGCCAACTTGCCGTCCAGAATCTGTATTGCGGTGATGTTGTGCATCCCGTCGGCCAGTTCGTATGTGGTGGTGATCGCAACTGATCCGCCGGTGCCGGTTCCTGTGCCCAGAACATTGCCAGCCTCGTCCCACAGCGTGACCGTTGCGCCGGCGATCGTCCTGCCGACGACGAACACGAGTGGCTCGCTGGGCCGACTGTTGTTGTGCGAGGTGATGTTGTCGTATTGAGACGCGCCAGTGTCGCTGACGGACGCCAGGTCAACCACGCCCGGCGAGGCAGTGATGATCGACATTGCGTCGAGGCGGCCGAACCCGCTGTCCGCATCGTAACCTGGCGCCATGATATCCACTGCGTTGTCGCAGATCAGGTCGTGGATATCGGCCGGGCTGAGGGACGAATCGTACTCCAGCAGCAGCGCCGCGATCCCCGCAACGTGCGGCGCCGAGGCGGACGTGCCGAAAAACGGATTAAAGAAATATCCAAGTTTGCCGATTTTAGTTTCCACCCGGTCCACTGCGGTCACGTCCAGCGAATTGCGGCGGGTCGAAGTCTGCGTGGCGAAGTTGGTATAGATCGTACTCGGCCCGCGCGAGCTAAACATCTCGACAGTGTCGTTGCGCGAGTCGGCGGAGTCTACCGCCGCGACGCTCAGGACAGGCCCCACGGCGGCATGGCCGAAGATACTGTCGGCCGCGACGATATCGTCACCGTCGATCGCCGTAATGCCTCCGAACGTATAGAATTCCAGTTCGCGCCCCACGCCCGATGCCTTGTTGATCGCCCAGCCGAGCAGCGAGTAGCCTGGCGTGTTGGTGTAGCTGACGAACTCGAACGGGGCGTCGTTGCCGTCCTGAGTGACGGCGCTGGCGGCCACCAGTGTCCAGTCCGTCCCCGTCCATCCGTACAACAGCAGGTCGTAGTCGTTGCTCGAAGCGCCCCACGGATCGCTCCATTGAAGCGCGCCGCGTACATTTTGGCCGGTGGGCACCTGCACACGCAGAATGTTGTCGACGGACTCGACCTGGAACAAATGAAGGTCGCTGTCGTCGCCTTGCGGTACGTATGGGCCCTGAAAGTGAGTCTGGGCGTAGTTGCCGGCCGACGTGACGTAGACCACGCCGCTGCCGACCGCGCGCAGAGCGGCCTTGGCTATCGGGCCGTCCTCGAAGAAGGGCTGATCGAAGAACGACACGTCGTCGATAATGACGTCCACGCCGCTGGCGACGAGCCAGTCGATCGAGTCGACCATTTCCCAACTGTACCGCGGCCCGGAAAAGTACAGTTCCGCTTGCGGCGCCAGGTCGTGAATGATCTCGAGCAGCGCCACCCCTTCGTTGCCGTCGCCCGGTATCGACGGGTTGACGTGGATCGTAGCCGGCAGGTCGTAGTGGGGCGAGCCGCTCACCTTTGTCCAGTTGTCAACGCCGTCGGAAATGACACCGATTTTCACGCCCGCACCGGTTACTCCCAGAGCGGCCCGCAGATCGGCGGCGCTGTGAATGTCATCGCCGATCGTCCCTGTGCTGCCAGAGTTGGTTGCGCGGTAGGCCGAGTTTGCTACGCGAAAGTCAGTCGGGTCGAATGCGGAATGTTCGCCAGGCTCTTCGGCCAGGGCGGAGGTCACGTTCCGCACCTGAGCGTTCTGGAGAGCCCAGGCGGTATGCTTGCCCAGTTTCGCCGTATCAGCCGGGTCGAAGAGAATCGTTTCGGGAGTCCCGGTGGTCGGCCCGAGCGGTTCGATATCCACCAGACCGGCCGCACTGAGCAGCAGTCTGCCCTCGAGCAATTCCAACGACGGCGCTACCCCTATACTGGCCGCGGTCCAGCCCATTACGCCCCCTTGCCAAAGGCTGTGTATAAAAAAACGAATAGCCGTTTCGCTCCCCATTGTAGGTGTGCATTTGGGGCAGCTATAACGGGAGTCTGCCCGCGAAAATGAGTGGGCCCAGCCCCTATTTCCAAGTCAGGACATCGCCTCAATGGAAAAAACACGGGGAAATAATATGATCCCAACACTATATTTAGAAAAGTCTTAAAATTATTATAGTGTTAGCAGCGATAAAAATATTAATAAACTCGAAAAAAACTCTTGTCAAGTCGTACAAACGTACGAATAATATGTTGTACAGACGTACAAGGAGAAAACGAATGACTGACAAACCTCTCGCACCATTAAGCGGCGCCGAAACGGAGATACTCCGGCTGCTGTGGCAGATCGGCCGGGGCACGGTGCAGAACGTATGCGATCGGTTGCCCGTCGATCGCCAAATTGCCTACGCGACGGTGCAGACTATGCTGCGTCGCCTCGAGGCGAAGGGCTATGTAGCGCACCAGACCGAGGGTAAGGCGCACGTTTTTCAGCCGGCCGTCGCTCGCCAGGACGTTGTCCGCCGGACGGTGGGCGACTTCGTGCAGCGATTGTTCGGTGGCGATCCGGTTCCGCTGATGCTGCACCTAGCCGACGAGGCCAAGCTCGACAAAGACGACATTCAACGCCTGCGAGAGCTGCTGGACCACGAAGACACGGACCCGAACGGAGAGGGCGGACATGACGACACTACTGACTGAAATCGCGGATTACCTGGCAAGCCAAAGTTGGCAGATCGCCGTATTGATCGCAGTGGTGGCGGTCGGCTGCTGGCTGCTGCGGGCCGCGTCTGCCCACTGGCGATATCTGTTGTGGCTGGTGGTGCTGGGCAAGTGCCTCGTTCCGCCGATGCTGACGATCGCACTGCCGGTGCTGCCGCAATTGCCGCCGAACGCGATCGAAGCGCCATCGACTGTCGTTGTGGCCGACGAATCCGAGGCAGCCACTGCGTCGGCGGACGCGCTCGCTGTGCAAGCCGCCCAGCCGATTGGCGAGTCCGGCGCGCAGCCGGAAGTGTCGGCCGGTATGGATGCAGAACCTGCGCCCGCTATTTCGACTGCGACTGTCGAGCCCGCCTCGACAAGCGTGAAGCTTACGCCCGCCCAGTGGGCTGCGGTGGCGTGGGCCCTTGGAGCGGCGGTGCTATTCCTGTGGACCGGCTGCAAGATCGTGCGTGTCCATCGCCGGCTGAAACGCACCCGTCGCCGGGCCAGCCACGAGTCCGTGCGTGTTGCGGCCAACCTGGCTGGTAGAATGGGGCTGAGAACGGTCCCCGCCGTCTGGTCGGTCGAGGGCTTCTCCCAGCCGTTCGTTTGGGGACTGTGGCGGGGCGCGATTTACCTGCCCGCCGACTTTGAAAAGCAAACAGACGCTGAGCATCGCCGGGAGATTCTGGGCCACGAACTGGCCCACGTAGCCCGCCGCGACGCCGCCGTAAACGCATTGCAATTATTGGTGGGGGGGCTGATGTTCTTCCACCCGCTGATGTGGTGGGCGAACCGAAAGATTCGCCAGGAACGCGAAAAGTGCTGCGACGAGGTTGCGATTGCAGCCCTGCGCTCGCAGCCGAAATTGTACGGCACGGCAATCGTCGGCGCGCTGGTCGCCGAGCACCGGGCCACGCCTTCGTTGGCGGTGGCCGGGCCTGCAAGGAACGTTGAAGAAAGGATCAAGACCATCATGACACCCAACCGCAAATTCCATAAACGCCCGACTCGCCTGGCCGCGCTTACGGCGCTGATTCTGGCTGCTCTGACCGTGCCGACCGCGCTGACGCTTACCGCTCGCGCCGTTGCCGAAAATGCCGAGAAGGTTGATCGCCCCGCGCCTGTGGCCAACTTGCTCGCAAACCCCAAGCTCTTGGCGACGTTTTCCAACGGAGCGACGGCCGAGCTGTTGGCCATCTCCAAGCTGCACGAAAAAGAGCAGCAATGGTGGGCGCCGGAGGGTATGCCGCTGAAGGCCGGGCCGTATGGCGGGATGAAAGACGCCCTGCCAATGTACGACTACGAGATGGTTCTGCGGTTTAAAGGCCCCGCCAATTCGGACGACCGATGGGGCTTGGCGGGAGGCTCCAATACCACGAATATAGGCCGGCCGAAGGATGCTGCAGGTAAGTCGATAGCTGATCTGCGAGCGTGCGGCATTGGGCTGCCCGATCGCAGAAAGGACTCCAAACAAGTCACAGTCCGCTATGGAGCTGCGATGGGGAAATGGCAAACCAAGGCAACATATCGGCTCTCTGAAGGTAACGAAAAAACAGTGGAGGTTGGCAGCAGTGTCGTGGCATTCTCCCGGCCCTACGTTAAGGATGATATGATTCACCTCAACTTGGCCCATACACTGCGTAAGCTCAGCAAGCGTGTTATCGCAATCGACACCAAAGGCCGGGAGCTTCCCAATTTGGGGTACTCAGGCTCTGCGAGGTCAGGTTTGGCGATGACTACTTACCGCTTTGGCAAACTCGCTTTGAAAGACGTCGATCGGTTCGAGTTCCAGACCAGGCCGTACGAGTGGGTGGAGTTCAAGAACGTTTCACTGCGGCCGGGGATTGCGACCAAGGTGCGGGTAATCGAAGACCGCCCCGGCGCGAAGACGGAGATCTACCCCGGCGTGATTCGCGAGTACATCGGCAAGAAGGTTGCGGACTTCCCGGCCGGGGTGAACCTTTCCTCACCTGCCGCCGCAGCTGCGACGTGGAACCGCGCATGGGGCAGCGCCGATACCGACGCGATTATAAAAACCTCCAGCCGAAAGATGACTCGCCAGCAGGTGGACAAATTCTGGCAGCGGCGCGAGCGAGTCTATGATAGGGCGCTAATGGATTCGACCGTGGTCGAGGTGCTGACCTATCGAAAAAACCTGGCGGCTGTGATTACGTATCTGCCATCGCCTCAAGGCAGGGTAAGGGCACCCTACAGTCGGCGCAGTTTCGGCCTGTTCGACGGCAAGTGGAAGAACCTCGGCGAAGACCGCCTGGGGAGCGTCAAAGCCGCCCGCGAAGGCTTCAATCTCAAAAAAGACAATATATGGAAGAAGTATGAGAGGATCCTTAAAGGTACAAAGAAAGAAAAAGCCGTCCTGAAGGATCCTACAGACGTTCGCAAAACGGCGGATGAACTCTTCGCGGTGATCCGAACGGCAGACTACGATAGGTATCTCAAGGGCGAAGACTGGCGAAGCTTCCCGACCATTGGCCGGTATGAGGCGATTAAATGGCACGATGCGCTCGTGTCTTGGATATGCAAGACCTTCAAGACCAACCCAATCCAGTTGGTGGAACTTGGGACGATATTCACAGATAAGTCTGGCCGACCGGTGGTTCCCTACCGACTGACGCTGAAGGACGGCGCGGTCCTGAAAGGTGAACTTCCTTTCGAGTACAGCACGTCTAAAGATCGCTGGTTTGGCAAGCACGGCATTGATTGGCATCTGAAATATCCGGACGGAATCCCCGTCGCCGATAATTCCGATGCAAAGGTGGCCGAGGCGGAATTTTATTACCATACGCTGGATTCGATTACGGTCAATCTCAACGAGCCGCGATTGAACCGATACGTGGCGGTGACGATTGTCCTGGCAATACGGAAAGACGATGAAAAAGCTGGAATGAAATTGATTGAAGCCCGCAAACCTCGATTGCGAGATTCCCTGAACGCCTATTTCGGCAGCCGAACGATGAAGGATGTCGCCGGAGAGAAGAACCAAAACCGAATTCGCCGTGAACTTCGCGACCTCTTTAACAAGAAGCTTGGCGGCGACAAATCGGTCATCACTCAAGTGCTTTTCGAAAAATTCAACGTACAGTGAACTCGCAAAATTCGCGAATCCAGATTCTAGCCGCTTCGCCTATTCCTTGATGGCGGCGATGATCTGCATGACGGTCTGCTTGGCGTCGCCGAAGATCATCATCGTGCCGTCTTCGTAGAACAGTTCATTGTCGATGCCGGAAAAGCCCGGCCGCAGCGATCGCTTGCAGATCATCGTAACGCGGGCCTTGTCGGCGTTGAGGATCGGCATGCCGTAGATCGGCGAGGTCTTGTCGTATCGGGCTGCAGGGTTGACCACGTCGTTGGCGCCGAGTATCAGCGCCGCGTCGGCCCGTTCGAACTCGGGGTTGATCTCGTCGATGTCGCAAAGTTGCTCGTAGGGCACCTCGGCCTCGGCGAGCAGGACGTTCATGTGGCCAGGCATTCTCCCTGCCACCGGATGGATGCCGTACTTGACCGTCACGCCGCGATCGGCGAGCAGGTCTGCCAGTTCCTTCACTGCGTGTTGGGCCTGTGCGACGGCCAGTCCGTAGCCGGGCACGACGATCACCAGCGAAGCGCTGTCCAGCACCATGGCTGCGTCGGCGGGGGTGTAACCCTTCACGGGCGGGCGCTCGGGTCCTGCCACCGCAGACACCTTCCCCACGGCTGCGAACAGCACGTTTGCCAGCGAGCGGTTCATCGCGTGGCACATCAGCCGCGTCAGGACAATGCCCGACGCACCCACAAGCGCTCCGGCGATGATCAGTCCGGTATTGCCGAGCACGAAGCCCGTCGCCGCGGCGGCCAGGCCCGAATAACTGTTCAGCAGCGAGATCACCACCGGCATGTCCGCTCCTCCGATTGGGATCACGAACAGCACGCCCAGCGCGCACGACAGCAGGGCGATCGGCACGATCAGCCAGCGATGGGATGGGTAGATCGCCAGCAGCACGATCAGGCCGACGCATAATGCAAGCATCGCGAAGTTGACGATTTTCTGAAACGGGAACACGACCGGGCGTCCGCTGACGAACATCCCCTGCAGTTTGGCGAAGGCGACCAGCGAGCCGGTGAACGTCACCCACCCGATCAACGTGGTGATGCCGGTCGTCGCTACGAACTCGCGCATGGAGTCGCCGCTGGCTGCTGCGGCGTAGCCGGCTCCCCAGATTCCCGCCAGCACCACCAGCGCCGAGGCCAGCCCGCCGAAGCCGTTGAACATGGCCACCATCTGCGGCATGGCTGTCATCTTGACGGTGACGGCCAGGTAAGCGCCGACGGCCGAGCCGATCACCAGCCCGGCGATGATCCACTGCCAGCCGACGATGCCGCGCGCCGTCAAGGTGAAGACGATCGCCACCAGCATGCCGACCGCGCCGAACAGGTTGCCGCGCCTGGCGGTCTTGGGCGATGCCATGGCCTTCAGCGCGAAGATGAACATGATCGCCGCGGCCAGGTACGATAGGTCGATGATCTGCTGGCTCATGGCGGTTATCTCCGGCGTTTGAACATCCGCAGCATGCGGTCGGTGACGAGGTACCCGCCGACGACGTTGATCGTAGCAGCGGCCACGGCCAGCGTGCCGACGATCGCGCCGAGCGTGCCGCCAGCGCCCGCGGCCAGCAGTGCGCCGATTATCGCGATGCCGCTAATCGCGTTCGATCCGCTCATCAGCGGCGTGTGCAGCATGGTGGGCACTTTGGTGATGACCTCCAGGCCGACGAACATCGCCAGCACGAACAGGATGATCGCAATCGTCAGTGTCATTGGCTCGACTCCCTGGCTTCGGCGGCGGCGGCGCGAGTGGTTTCGTGTACGATCTCGCCGTCGCGCGTGATGAGTGTTGCGCGGAGGATTTCGTTTTCCATGTCGATTCGGACCTTGCCGTCGACGAGCAACTCGCCGCAGAAGGCTGCGACATTACGGGCGAACATCAGCGAAGCGTGCAGAGGCAGTTGGGCTGGCAGGTTCGTCGGGCCGAGGATCTTGATACTGTCGTGTACGACGGTTTCGTCGGGGCGGGTCAGCGTGCAGTTGCCGCCCGCCGCGGCAGCCAGGTCGACAATCACCCCGCCGGGCGCCATCGTGGCGACCATCTCAGCCGTGATCAACCGAGGGGCGGGGCGGTTTGGAATCATCGCCGTGGTAATCACCATGTCCGCTCCAGCCAGGTGCGGCGCGATGATATCTTGCTCGCCGCGGTAGAATTCATCGCCCAGATCTACGGCGTATCCGCCGGCCGTCTCGGCAGCCGCGTGCGAAACTTCCATGGGTATGAACTTCGCGCCGAGGCTTTCGACCTGCTCGGCTGCGGCTGGGCGCACGTCGATGGCTTTGACGATCGCCCCCAGTCGGCGTGCGGTGGCGATGGCCTGCAGGCCAGCCACTCCAGCGCCGATGACGAGTGCGTTAGCCGGTCGGATCGTGCCGGCTGCGGTCATCATCATCGGAGCGATCTTGACCATCGCATCGGCCCCCAGCAGCACGGCCTTGTACCCGGCGAGGCTGGCCATGCTGGAAAGTGCGTCCATCGACTGCGCCCGTGCGATTCGGGGCACGGCGTCGATCGCGAAGCTCGTCACGCCTGCCCTGGCCAGTCGGGAGACGATATCGAGGTGCTGCGTCGGGGCCAGCATGCATACCAGCACGGCACCCGGCCTGATGAGATCGGCCTCGTGGAATCCGCCTTCGCGGTTCTCGCTCGGTGGTGAGACTTTCAGGAGGATATCCGCCTGGGCCAGGGCTTCGGCGGGCTCGTCGATCAGGCACGCACCAGCATCCATATAAAGGCTATCCGGCAGCAGCGCCCTTTGGCCAGCGCCGCGCTGAATGCGGACTTCAAGCCCGGCTGCGATGAATCGCTTCGCAGTTTCCGGCACGATGGCGACGCGGGTCTCATCGGAAATAATCTCTTTTATCGCTGCAATAATCATGCTTTACTCCGCTGGCGACAACGAAGCAGCCATTATGGGAGCTTCTGTCTAAGTATAGGCACAACTGCCGATTATGCAGGTAGGATATATGCCCTCTTCTTTGTAGGGGCTTGGCTGGCGCTGGCGTGGGGGTTTTACTGGAAAGAAGGATTGAAGTTTTTCACTAAAACAAGATTGACGAAACCCGGGATGCATGGTATGATCCATTTGCTCAAGAAGTGTAAGCGACCCACATCTGTATGCTTGATAAGTTTGGTTTGTGTTTCAAGGGTTCGCACATCTTGTATTGCTCAGTAGATCGCTCAAGTAACAAATAACAGGAATGCGGCACGCTCATATTTGCTGCCGCGGAGGAGAAGAAAGATGCTTAATAGAAGGCAAGTAGTAGTTTCTGTGCTCGTCATGGGGTTGTTTCTGATGGTAGGTCAGGCTCAAGGCGCGTTTGTGGCCACAGGCACGAACACGGTTCTGGACAATAATGGCGGCGATCTGTACGTCCCGCTCACACCTGCCACTAGCGGTGTGTTAGGCGTAGGAGGCGTTGGGCTGTCTACGGAGACGGTTATTCTGCGAAACTCCAATACTCCCATGACCGGCTATGTGAGTTTTCTGATCGAGTTCGATCTCACTGATCCCAACAATGGCTTGGGTCCGAACCAGACCGTGCAGGAAAACGGTGCCAGCCTTCTGCTGCAGTTTGACGATTTGGACTTTGTCCCAACCCATCCTTCTTCCGGGAGAACATTCTGGGAGACCATGAAGATCGAGTTCCTTGCCAACGCCAGCGACACCCCCACCGGAAATGGTTTGACGCTCGATGAGAATACCTATGGCGATTATGCTGATGGCGGTGCGGTCGCCACGAATGACGAGTCTGTGTGGTACACCATCAACATGAAAACGAACGCCCAGAATCCTGGTCTAGGTGTGACCTCCTCACAGTTTGCCGCAATCTCATCTGACAGAGAATTCGCGCTGTGGGTGACAATTTCTGCGATAAACGAATATTCGGGCAGTCCGAAGAAAATTGGCAACTCCCCGGAACATATCGGCAACAGCTTCAACGCTACGGGCGTGCCCGAGCCGGCTTCAATGGCCATGCTGGCCATCGGCGGCATTGGCGTTTTGATCCGTCGCAGAAAGAAGTAGCCTTTGATAATAGTCGCTTAGCCGGCAAGGAAGACGCCGGTGAGTGCGATAAGAAAAACGGACACTGTATGTTGAAATCGGCCCCGCATTACTGCGGGGTCGTTTTTATACGCCAGGACTGATCGGCTCAGGCTACCATGGAACGCGCAACGCGCGGATCGGGTGCTTGATAGCAAATCGAACGAGCCAACTGACCAACTTGCGACGAGCGACATGCCTATCGCGGGGCAAGTCGCGCAGCAACGCTCGATTGGTTTGTGGCATT
>SDBT01016588.1_pt1 | contig 11658 bp, 10 predicted proteins | sample 2277101 | NCBI WGS metagenome assembly SDBT01 (sample SAMN10404973, study PRJNA504765) | marine sediment metagenome | isolation source: marine sediment core GS10_PC15, 103 cmbsf | place: Arctic Ocean: Southern Knipovich Ridge | collected 2010
AGAAACCGACGATCGATGTCTCATTGGCTGATGACCGTGAAACCGCGAACCTGCGAATCGCCTCATCCGCCGTAGTCGCCGCCAAAATCCAGAATGCGGTCCTACGGTGCAGCATCGTTGAGCAGGAGACGGGCGCCAGGATGGCCTTCGAGGAAAGGCGAGAAGACCTTCACATAGGGAAAACTTCGATTGACTTTTCGCTGAGCCTGGAAAGGCCGAAATTGTGGTGGACATGGGATCACGGAAGCCCTGACTTGTATCGAGCGATCATCGAAATAGAAACCCAACAGGGAATCGTGGCGAAAATCGAGCAATCATTCGGCATTCGAACTGTCAAGCTCCATCGCAGCGAGAAGCAAACATTCTTTGAGCTCAACGGAAAGAGAGTTTTCCTGAGAGGGACTACCTATTTTCCCGACGTCTATATATCGAACATGCATCGAGATCGCTACCGGCGGGATTTGCAGGCCCTGAAACGCGCCGGCTTCAATGCCATTCGAATCCATGTTCACGTCGAGAAACCCGAGTTGTATGACCTGTGCGACGCGCAAGGCGTGGCCGTGATCCAGGATTCGGATCTCAACTGGGTGCATCCTCTGGACGAGGTGTGGAAAGACCGGGCCGTGAAGGTATTCGGCGAATTGATCCGACATCTCCGCCATCACCCATCCATAATCGCATGGATCTGCATCAACGAGCCGCGGGCGGGAAACAGTGGGCGTGGCCGGTATTCCAAGACGGATATGCTGAACATATGCCCGGGCCCGCAACTGGCGGCGGAAGCGACGCGACTTGATCCGGACAGGCCGACTATAAAAGGTTCCGGGGCCTGGGACGATCTCGAGAGCGGCGACAGTCATAACTACAAAGGCTCGCTTGCCGGAGAAGAGACGCACTACACTGACATATACGGTCAAACAGAAAAGCTCAACACTGAGTTCGGGTTTGATGCCCCACCGTGTGCGGAGAACTTGCGCCGGATTCCCGTGGTTTTCAGACGTCTTCAGCCGATTGTCGAGCGCATAGGGGAGCTGCAATACTACCAATACCGTCTGCTCAAGTACTACATCGAGCGCTACCGTATAACGAAGTACAGGCCCTGCTCCGGTTACTTCCAGTTCATGTTCATCGATCTGTGTCCCCAGAGCTTCTACGGAGTTTACGATTGGTGGGGCATGCCCAAAGGAGGGCTCAAAGCGCTGGAGGAGAGCAACCAACCCATGGGCATTTTCATGGAGTACCGGTTCGAGCCGGTGGCAGTCTGGATTGCCAACGATGTGCACTCAGAGTTTCCGGGGTGTGTGGCGGAGTGGATCGTGGTAGACGAGAAAGGATCAGAGATAACGAAAGAGCATTCGAATATCGACGTCGGGGCGGACTCTTTGACCAGGGTATCGGACCTGGACTTCGCAGTCGAGAAGGATTCCGGTTGCACGGTTAGCTTGTTCCTTCGCAACGCGAAGGGCGATGTTCTTGCCAAAAACGTGTACAGGGATCCCTTTCGACACCCACCCCATCCCGAGGGACACCCCGGCCGCATGAGCCACGAACTGGGGGTCAGGCTGTACTGGGCCTGACGGTGCCGCTTTTTTTGCCCTGTAGGAGCGGGATTGCCCTTCGGGGAGATCGATGGCAAGAAAGCGTGGTATGTTATCCATTCCGGAGCCTGCTCCAGTTTAGTTCAACTATTACGGAATACACTCCGGAATAGCACAGCACAATCATGGAATCGATGCACTAGATGTAATCCGTACGAAAGCTCACCCAGGGACTGTAGCGGAAGATACGGCAGAGCGCCGCTTCGATTTTACGAGGTATGGGGTCGATGCGAATCAGGCCGGTTCCCAGGGCCGTGCCCAGATCCGTACGGCAGAAGAGAAGCCGGCTGAGTTGCGATTCTTTCAGGTAGAGGGTTGCCGTACAGAGCGGGCGGTCAGGCTGATTGAGCGTGAGGTCGCGGTGCGGGGTGGCGGCTTTCAAGTGGAGAGTTTCGAGCAACGACGATTTGCCTGCCAACCGCCGGAAGATCCGCTCGGGGCGCAGAACGCGCGCCATGATGTAGGGTTGGCTGCCCTTCGGCTCGAAGCCGAGCTCTAGCAGATCGGCGTAATAGGGATGCTCCCTGTTCAGCACGATCCCCAGGTTCTTGCCTCTTTGCTTTGACAGCTCCCCCGCTTTCGCCAGCAGGCGTTTCAGGGCCCGCTTGTCACCGGCGGCTATCTCGTACAAATTACAGCCGGCGAGATCCGCGGGGTTGAGCACCGCGTAGCCCTGAATGCCATCCCTGCCATTTGCCAGCAGCAGCCGGCAACTTTCGTCTCCGTGGACGTGCGAGGCGATGATTCGCTTAAAGAACCCTCGTTCGCGTTTCCAGTGCCCCCCAAACGCACCGTGCGCGCCGTTAAAGATGGGCAGCAGCCTGGCCTCCAGGCGGGGCAGCTCGGTCCACGGCAACACCTGGACAGCCCTGCTTTCACCCGGCCCGTTATCGGTCAGCGCTTCAGTGTCGAGCTCGAGGTGGTCCGTAAAATAGACATCGCCGTGATGGGTCTTTCGGTAAAAGCGATAGCCAATACTCCGCTCGCCTCCTCGATACACGCAGAGTGCATGCACGCGCTCGCGGATGAAGTCGGCCGCACAATCCAGCATGGCTGTTCCCAACCCGCGGCTGCGGTAGGCCTCGGCCACTCCGACGGCGTTTTCGAAAACCACGGGAATGCTTACACGACGGTTCAACCTGAGCTCGCGATACTGCAGCGGAATGGCGCCGAAGAGTCGCCTGCCCCTTTTGGCGACGACCGCCGTGCAATCCATGGCATCCCACTGTTCCCGCGGGATGAAACCAAAGATCTCGTTCCTGAACTCGAGCATCGGCCCGGTATCCGCCGGGTCGAGCTCGCTTATATCGTAGGACGGTTTAGTGGGCGAACGGGCTGTCCTCTTGCTCACCGGGCAGCATCGCCGTTCTGAGGCAGAGCCACGTCAAAACCGATGTATTTCTCAAGGGCTTCCCTTATGGCTTCCTGTACGTGCCCCGAGGCCAGGGCCACATGGTGCCGGTGGCCCATATTACCCATGAACATCAAAACATCCTGAAGTTTCTCGATCTGAGCCACTCCGGCGACGCCGAAGAAGTCTTCCGGAATTTCATCGTCCGTAAACGATCCCTGGCCCAGATACATCTTGATTCGACCGCTGTCCGTTAGCAAATTGCAGAATGTGAACTCTCCCGGGGCGATCCTGCCTGTGTTGCAGCCGTAGCCTCTGCCCGCACCTATCGTAGTGGACAGAATGGCATGATCCGACACCTTTCCCCTGGCCGACATCATGCTGGACGGCGCGTTGCCGCAGTGAAACAAGATGCATTTGTCATCATCTTCGCCGTAGTTGTTGTTCCAGTCGAGAATCATGGTCGGGCTGCCTGCGGCCAACCCCAATATGTGCATGGCAACGGCGCTGCCGGTGTCGACTTCACAGGCCGCCGGTATATGACGATCCATCAGGTCGCCCGTTATCAGACAGGGAGAGATGCCAAACTGCTCCTGCAGCTCGGTCCAACAGCGGATGCTTATGGCATGCATGCCGTATTCTTCGATCATGCCGTCCAGAACCAGGCCCAATCGTACCAGGTTGTCGAGGGCCACATCGGGCACCCCGTCCCAGGTGCTTATGCCCTGGAGGTGCTTCTGTTTGTCCTGATAAGCGCCATCAGAAGGCGAAAGAGCCCGCATCCGGGCGAAGACATCGGATAGATCGAACGTTTCCACCGTTATGCCGTGCTTCTGAAGCGCCAACTCGTCGATGCGCACAGTCTTGAAGGGTGTGGTTCTGGACCCGATCTGGCCCACCACCATACCGTTCAGACCGGACACAATACGGCATATCCTGTTGAACGTATCCACATTAGACTCGAACCGCGCGCTGTCCGGCTTGACCACGTGAGGTTTTCCCACCGAGAACCGGATGCCGTACTGCTGAAAAACATCCATTATCGATATCTTGCCACAGAACGCATCGCGTCTGAGAGCCGGCGACATCTTGTCCAGTTCGTCCGGGTAAGCCTGGACAAAAATGGGCACACCCGCTTCCTGAAGCGCCGGCGCTGCTCCGTTCTCATCGCCGAAGTTGGGCAAACAAAGTATGACACCGTCAAAGCGTCCCCGATTCTCGCTCAGAAAACGAGCATACTTTCTGGCCTCCACGGCAGTTTCCACCCCCCCGTAGCGAGTCGCGTCTCTCTCGAGCGTCAAGACGTCATGTCCCCACTGCTTCAACAGTCGCGGCAACTCCTCCCGCGCTTCATCGATGAGGGAAGCGGGAAAGACGCCCCGGTTCCCGAAAAAAAGTGCAAAAGTCGCCTTGTTCTTGATCATCCGTGTTTCCTCCGCGCACGTTCAACGTGTCGCTTGTTGATGGGGCGAGTATATGCGCAAGCACCGGAAAAATCAAAGGGTTGCACCCGCCGAAAGCAGAGCAAAACGCTAGTTCCTCAGAAGACTCCACCGTGGTAGGATAGGCCCGAGGTACGGGTATGAAGATAGAATTCTGGAGCCGCGGGCTCTCGATAATATTCATGGTTGCCTTGCTGGTCGGTGCATGCCGCGCCAGGACACAGAGCAGCGGCCGGGAAGACATCGGCAACGAGGCGCGAATCGTAAAGCCGAAGACGCAGGCGGAGACCGAAAGGGCTGCAAAGTACAAGGAATCGCCGCTGCTCAAAGCCAAAGTGGATGCCGGCGAGCTGCCGCCAGTGGAGGACAGGCTGCCCCAGGAGCCAATGGTCGTACAACCGATGGAAAAGGCAGGGCGTTACGGCGGCAAAATAGGGGACTGAGAGGTCCGACCGGCGGTCAGGCAACTTTAACCAGCCAACAGGAGCACACGCATGAGCAAAACCCTCGGAATCCTGCACACCACTCCCATGACCATACAGCCGTTGAGCGCACTGGCGGAAAAGGTCATGCCGTCCATTCGGGTCGTCAATGTGTTGGACGACAGCCTGCTGCCTGACGTAATGCGCGAAGGCCGCGTTACGCCGGGGGTAACACGGCGCATCGCTCACCTGGCGCTGGTTCTTCAAGACGCCGGCTCCGATCTCCTGCTGGACGCCTGCTCCTCCATCGGCGAAGCCGCCGAGGCCGTACAGTGCCTGCTGTCAGCACCGATACTGCGCATCGATCTTCCCATGGCAGAGGAGGCGGTGCGGGCCGGCAGCACAATCGTGGTGGTAGCAACCGTCAACTCCACCTTGGAACCCACGGCGCGTCTGATAGAGCGCACGGCGGCCAAGACAGGTCGCAAGGCGGTGAGCATTCAGCGCCGGCTGTGTTCTGGGGCTTACGAAGCGCTCAAAAGCGGCGATTCCGACACCCACGACAGGCTGGTGGGCGAGATGCTGTCGGAACTCTATCGCCAGAAACCGGACGCTATTGTGCTGGCGCAGGCTTCGATGGCGCGCATCGTGGCTTCTCTCGCGCCGCCTCCGGTGCCTGTTTTCAGCAGCCCGGAGCGGGCCATGCAGAGGGTCAAGGAAATCCTGGCCGGTTCTTGAGTACGTGTCAAAGACTACCGCGGCTCAATACGGTCCTCGAGCCAGCGTCGGCCACACCGCGTCCACCATGCCGTTGCGCACAACGACCATCTCGTCGTACAGGTTCACCGTGGTACAGCAGTGGCTGGGCACAAGATGCAGCTTGTCTCCCGGTTTCGGGTCGAAATCGCCGTTAAGCAACTTGCCGGCGGCGTGAGCTTCTGAGAGCCGCTGAATTTCCAGCGCCCCGTTCTCTCTCGCAACAGGACAGGACCTCTCCGCGGAAATGCCCTTCATGCCCACATCCAGGATTACTATTTCATCCGTGGGCCGACTCAGCACGGTGCTGAGCACGGAGAGCGCCTGCTGAAAGGGGATGTCCAGCCGGCTGTAGGTGGTGTCCATGAAGACGAACGAGCCGGCCTCGATTTCGGTGATGCCCGGGTGCCGTGATGCGATATCGAAGGTACCGGTACCAGCGGCCGTTACTATCTCCACAGGTATGCCGCGGTCCTCGACAGCCTTAACGGCCTGCATGAGCAACGCATTGGCCGCGTGCCCCGTTTCATTCCTCTTCTCACGATCGAGAATCATCACGGCGTGACCTTCGTACCCAAACAAACCGGGCAGTGCGACACCGCGCGCACGATGAGCTTCTTCGGCCAGTCTCACGGCTTGCTCGACGGAGCGTACGCCGCACCGCCCCATGCCCACGTCAACATCCACCAAAACTCCCAGAGTGACCCCGCCGCCGACGGCCGCTGCCGACAGCTCGTCCAGGTTCTCCGTGCTGTCGATGGCCACCATCACGTCGGCGTAGCGGGCCAGGCTGACGACCCGCCGGATCTTCGCAGCCCCCACCACCTCGCTGGCAATGAAAATGTCGTCGAGCCCGGAATACACCATCGTCTCAGCCTCACCCACGGTGGCGCAGCATTGCCCAATGGCGCCGGCGCGTCTGAGGATGTGTCCGATGGTCGGCGACTTGTAGGTCTTGGAGTGGGGTCTCAGGGAGGCGCTGGTCGTGGCGAGGTGGTTCATCATGGCTTCGATATTCTTCTCCATCACCTCCACATCTACTATCAGGGCCGGTGTAGGTATTTGGTTTTCCGGAACTCCGATGAGATAACCCTTGAGCATCTGTTCAACCTCCGTTTGTGTCACTGACTCATGCCGTTCGCGGCGCCCGGGGCGCCCGGCGTTTTTCTACGCCAGACTATCCCGGATGGCCACCTTGGGCAAGCACGCTGTGAGGCGGCACGGAGCTGAGGGGCGGGACAGCAGGGTGGGATTCGGTGAGCTGCGGCCAGCCACTTGGCAAACCCCTGGCAGCTCTGCTAAATTACCCTTAAGCAAACCATGTATAAACAGGGGAACACGACTTTGAAAAACGTTCGAATCGGAATTATCGGCTGCGGCGTAATGGGCTCCCTGCACGCCAGGTATCTCAGCGAGGGCCAGGTGCCGCGGGCTGAGCTGACGGCGGTGTGCGATATCAACCCCGACCGCCTCGAGTGGGCCCGGGCGAATCTCAGCTCCCGGGTCAGCCTGCACGACAACGTGGAGGACCTTCTCAACGGCGGCAACGTCGACGCGGTACTCGTCGCCACCCCGCACTACGACCACCCCCCGTTGGCAATCCAGGCCTTTCAAAAGGGGATGAACGTTCTGGTCGAAAAACCCGCCGGCGTTTACACGAAACAGGTTCGGCAGATGAACGAGACCGCGGCCTCGAGCGGCAAAGTCTTCGGCCTCATGCTGAATCAGAGAACCAACCCCCTCTATCAACGCCTCAAAGACCTGATCGACGGTGGGGAGTTGGGGGAGATCAAGCGCACGAACTGGATCATAACCACCTGGTACCGCTCGCAGAGCTACTTCGATTCGGGCGGCTGGCGCGCAACGTGGGCCGGCGAGGGTGGCGGCGTGCTCCTGAATCAGGACCCCCACCAGCTCGATATCTGGCAGTGGATCTGCGGCGTGCCCAAACGGGTCAAGGCGTTCTGCTACTGCGGCAAGTACCACGACATAGAGGTCGAGGACGACGTGACGGCTTTCGTCGAGTACGAAAACGGCGCCACCGGCGTTTTCGTTACGGGCACGGCCGATACCCCGGGCACCAACCGCCTGGAGATTACCGGCAATATGGGCAAGATCGTGGCCGAGAACGACAAGCTGACCTTCTGGCGACTCAGGATTCCGGAACGTCAGTTCAACCGGGAGTACAAGGGGGGCTTCGGGCAGCCTGAGTGCTGGAAGTGCGAGATCCCCGTGCCGGCGGCCGGCCCCAATTCACACGCCATTATCACCACCAATTGGGTGAACGCCATGCTCGACGGCACGCCTCTCATGGCGCCCGGCGAGGAAGGCATCAAGGGGCTTTCCATATCCAACGCCATGCACCTGTCGGCCTGGACGGATTCCTTGGTGGAGCTGCCCATCGACGAGGATCTGTACTACGCAAAACTGCAGGAGAAGATCGAAAGCTCCACATACAAGAAAGCTGCCGGTGACAGGACCATGGACGTCAAGAAATCCTGGTAGGGGCGATGCGGCGTACCTTAATCTTGTATTACTCGCTCTTTTGCGGAGGGTCCACTTCGGCCGGGCATACTGAAAAGCCCGGAAGAACATGCTCACCAGTTAGGCGTGCGGAATAGGGATACTGGGTTACAGAACCGTCATTTCTGTATGTATACGCCTTTCTTTCCACCGGATCTATCAATAAACCGAGTTTTGCGCCGCTTTCCATCCACTCGTCCATTTTTACTTTAATTTTTTCAAGAGTATCTGTCTTCGAACGTATCTCAATTAGAAAATCCGGGGCACAGGGAATGAAAGATTCCAGTCTCCTACCATAAAGAGGATTGGAGGATAAAATAACAGCCACATCGGGAGATCGAATATTTCCATTCGGAAGTTTGAAGCCGGAAGAAGAACCATAACTCTGAGCGCAGGTTTGCTTTGCACAATTCCCAACCAAAAGCAAATACTCATTTTCTAAAAAAGCGGAATGTTCGCTGACAGGAGTCATTGCTATCAATTCCCCGTCTACGTGCTCAAAACGCATGTTCGGATTTGCTGAGCTGATTCTAAGGAGTTCTTCATCGGTAATACCCGCTAAGCGAGTTACAAGCGAGTTTCCCATAGAAACATTCTATGAATCTATCTTTTCTTGTCAATTCATTAGGGGATTTAAGTTTCATGTCGATGTGGTGACCGTCATTGCTAAATAAGCCTTTTCAGCGCATCCCACACAAGTCGGTCTTTGTCGCGGAGGGTCTATGGATCTATGTGTCCAAGCGCATTTTGGCACAGGACAACGCTGAGAACCAGTCCCTCTTGATGCTCGTCCGCTCGAAAGCTTGTAGAACGCTGGTTATTGTAGGTTGAGACATGCTCAACTGGTGAGCAGCTTTTGGTATCGTCACAGACGGGTTTTTTTAAGCAACGAGTGCATACACCGGGTTGATCCAGCCTGCCGGCCGAGGGCTTCGATTTGCCCTTGTAAGCAAGTATGCCTGCCCTTATGGTGCTGTTTTGGGAATATTCAACCTGTTTCGAATCTTTAAGATCAAACGCAATGTTCCTACCTGCACTAGCTGCAAAGCCTGCGACACAAGCTGTCCCATGAATATTCCTGTCTCGACGGCAACCGCGGTCCGGGACCATCAGTGCATTAGCTGTATGAAGTGCACTTCGGAGCAGGCCTGCCCGATAGAAAATACTGTGGAACTGACAACCGGCAAAATGGAGGCGAGCATATGAAACTGAAAGCAAGACACGTGGCCCCGCTGGTCCTGGCAGTTTTTGTGGTCGGCATAGGAGGCACGATGGCCTTTAACCTGTGGAGAACGGAAACCAATAAAATACCGGCCAAGCTCAGGAACGGCGAGCATGAAGGAGAGTACGACCCGTCGGATATCCGCGGCTCCTACACCTTCTCTGAAATCAGTGAAATTTTCAACATACCCCTGGAAGACTTGAGCAAGGCCTTTGGCCTCGAAAGCGTCGAGAACGTGGGGGAGTTCCAGTGCAAGCAGCTCAAGGAGCTGTACCCCGAGCCGGCAGAGGGCGAAGTCGGGACTGATTCGGCCAAGCTGTTCGTAGCCCTCTATACCGGGCTGCCGCACACCCCGGAAGAAACGAGCTTGCTGCTGACTCCGGCACTGTCCGTGCTCGGAGAAAAACTATCCCGGGAAGAGTTGCAGGAGGTCGCAAAGATAACCATCAGCCCGTCCGCTTTTAAACCGCAATCTTCACAGGAAACTGCCGCGGAACACAGCGGCGATCAAGACAGGGGAGTACGCGGCAATACGACTTTCGCGGAGCTCCTGGACTGGAAGCTTACTAAGGAAGACATCGAGCAGGTGCTGGGAATGCCCAGGGGCAAACCGGGAGTAGCGGTTCGTAATCACTGCACGGCGAACGAGATCGAGTTTGGAGAGGTCAAAACGGCGCTTCAGGCTCTGGTGGATTCTAAACAACAGTAGGTTCGTTGGAGATGTATGCTCATGCTACCGGGTGTTTTGGGGCATTTTGTCCTGCACTGGAATTTGCTGGTCTGCATGACCAGAAACCTGCTCAGAAAATCCAAACATCCCAGCAAAATGATAGAAGGTCTCAGCACTACAAACTGACGATCCTGAAAAACCCTACAAGCCCCTACCATCAGGGGCTTTACTATTTTGGCGAAGCGCCTTTCTTTGGCCTGTATCCTGTTGCCACAACACGCAAGCACGCCCTCAACTGGATATTCGGAGAGCTCGATGTGGGCCTGGACAACGCGCCGCGTGACACGAGGCTTCGCCGCGCCGTACCGGACCATCTTGCTACGACAAAACCAAGTTCACCCAATCTCCACCTCAAGTGCATTTAGGCTTCATCTCCATGAACTACCTTATGTCGTGTAAACACTTAGAACTTAGGAGGTTCGAGATAATCAAGAAAGCTTTAGTTATGACCGTTGGGATTTGCATAGCCGCCGGGGCTTTTGCACACGATCTCACCGGAAGGGATGTCGCCGATCACGGCGAGCTCATGACGCTGACCGGGGTTCTCAGGAGCGACGGTAACGAGCTCTACCTGAAAGCCGATGGCACGACTTACCTCATCCACATGGGACCCGACTGGTACGCCGAGGAGATCGGGTTTCCCGCGGAAACCGGCAAAGCCGCCACCATCAGTGGATTTGTCTACTCTGAGGCTGCTTGACATTCTAATATGCTGGATATTTATTATCTATTGAGGTAAGGAAATGAGTACTTATTGGGGATATGCACGAATATCAACTCCGGTCAGTCAGAAAATTCAATAGAAGAGCAGCTAGACTATCTAAAAGATCAGGCAAAGAAGCTTGATTGTGGTTTTGAACAAATAGCTGAAACCCATTCTGCAAAAAATGTGGCAGGAAGAACTCAGCTTGTAAACCTAGTCCAAAATCTAGCAAAAGACGGCGATATTATTGGTTTCAAATATGCTGATAGGTATGGACGTGAGACTGAAGAGGATTTGGCGCTTCTCCGATTGTTAAGTGAAAAAAACATTAAGGTCCACATCAATGGCGCATTTGTAGATTATCGAGATCCAACATCGAAATTCAATTTCACTACTCTGAGCGCAGTCGGAACATTTCAGCGGGAACTCCAGAATCAAAAATCAAGGCAAGGCATTAAGAAAAAGAAGGAAAAGGGCGATTGGATTTTCACGGGTAAGCTTTTTGGGTATAAGGTGGTTAAAAATAGCAAAAAAACAATAATAGAAATCGTAGAAAAAGAGGCAGAAATACTGAGCTTCATTTTCACAGAATATGCGAAGGGAGATTCAATCAACCATATCACAAAATTGGTTAATGAGAAATTCAATAGATCCCTTATACCGGCGATTGTACGACGCTGGATTCTCAAACCACTTTACAAAGGTTACTATTTGATTGAAGGTGCTGGGGCAAAAAAGGGTCAGGAGAAAATCAGACATTATGATGAAACGGCACTGGTAAAAAGCAACTATTATCAACCTATCGTTTCAGAAAAATTATGGGATGCGGCCAATAGATCATATCGGGGCGTTCATAGAGTATATGCCCGGCAATTTGAATATCGCTATTCTCACTATGAGCCGGCAGGAAT
>SDBT01016589.1_pt1 | contig 11658 bp, 17 predicted proteins | sample 2277101 | NCBI WGS metagenome assembly SDBT01 (sample SAMN10404973, study PRJNA504765) | marine sediment metagenome | isolation source: marine sediment core GS10_PC15, 103 cmbsf | place: Arctic Ocean: Southern Knipovich Ridge | collected 2010
GCGCGAAGCAACAACAAAATAATAATCAACAAGCTTAATAAGTGAAAATAAATGTTCCCATTGATTGATATCGGTTCTTGTATCTACGTTCCAGACACAAATCTTGGTGTTCTTAAACCACTTCTTTATTGATTTGATGTCTTCTGTCAACTGATAGGTTCGTGAACAAAAGACAAGATCAGGATTGAATTCACAACACTTTGCATAAGATTTCTCCGGCTCTATCTTTGCGTCGATAGCCCTTGCTTCATGACCTAATTTCTCGAAGGCATATTTGATAGCACTTCCCGTTTGAAGATCTTGCATTGGAAAACACAGAAGTACACGCATTTATTTATTCTTTTGCTTTTTAGTTTTAGATACACTCAAGCCATATTTTCTAACCCGCTCATCTGTTTCTTTTGTTAATCCCTTATTCCAAGGAACATTTCCCTTGAGGGCTTCGGATATTTTTATTCTATTTTTTAAACTATGTTTTTTGCCATAAAAAGGATTATTTTGACCATCCATGCTTAGTGAAATCTTTGCTTTAGTTTCTTCGGAATGTTTTTTCCCCTTCATGAAACCAATTCCATATAGCGGATGATTCTTTCCTGCCCTTATTGTTTTATTATATTTTGCTAAATCTGGTCGCTTCTTGCCATACATGGGATTATTCTTGCCTGTCATTTGTGGTACTTTTTTACCCTTGTTCCAAGGCTCAACTCCAATCTGTGCATTAATCATTTTTTCTAATTGTTCTTTTGAATAAACTCCTGTTTTCCCTTTGTTCCAAGGAATTATCCCCACTTTAGCTAACCTCATTTTTTCCCTTGTTTCTCTTGGTGGATTAAAGACGCCTTCGCCTCCATCACTTAAATTATAACCATTCGGATATTTAGAATTTAGTTTTTTAATCCAATAAATTTCCTTCTTGTTTAAATCTATCTTGGAATCGCAATGTTCTAATACTTCTTTTTTGAAATTTTGTTGTCCATGTTTTTTAATTGCTCTTTTTATATAGTTTCCCGAACCAAGATAATAGTTTCTATTTGACGAATCTTGCCCAATATAAATTTTTCCATTAATTAGATTCGTGGTCTGATAGACAATCACCCCAATACCTCCTTTACAAAATTGGTAACAGCTCTGACACAGCTTCTATCTTTAAATGTTTCATAACCTCTCTTGTCAATTTCATAAAACCCAACTTTAGTTTTCATCCAATTCTCGGTTTTTGTATGCCTCTCTTTTTGATGCCCGATTATAAATGTCGGAATACCCTGCAAGAGAGTGATCTTCGGTGGTGCTGATTGACTCCCCACGGCTGCAGTTGCAGATTGACATCTATCGATTAAATCCTGAATCGTATCACTTTTCCCCACCCAGTTTATATAATTCGATCTCTTGACCCTGATATCATAAGCACCCTTTTTTGTTCCGACTGTACGTATCGTTAAATGAGGAAATATATCACAGAGATGTTTAATCAACCTTATATAAAAATGTGTCGGCAGATTGCCTCTTTCCCACAATCCAGATCGGCAACGGGGAAAGACTAGAATTTCATTAACCTTATTAGAATATTCAGAATATTTATAAGGCTCGTAAATGCGATGATCACTAAATATTTGAACTGGATATTCGCTATGCTCGGCCATGCGATAACCTTTTGGAACATACGGCTGAAAATAATCACTAATTTTCGCCCATTCTACATATCGTATTTTGAAAGAGTCTTGTTTTCGAACATCAAACTTCTTGGAGAATTTTCTCGGTACATCTAAGACAATATCCGCTATATCGGCATAGAGACACTTTCTATCGCGGAGGGCAATAACCCCTACTTTCGACATCGTTCGTTGCTTAATCCAACGTATATGTGCATTAAGGTACAGACTCCACCCCAACTCTCCAACATCTATGAAAATTACTTTATTATTGTTCATCTTGCCTCTGTATCTGATCTTGGAGAACTTGGTATAACCGCAAGCTCTCCTCTGTGTTATCTTTCTTTAGTTCGGCTTTTGCCCACCTCAATACAGGAGGCTTGAATCGTCCTTTCTTCATTAATCCTACTGGCTGGACGTTGAAAATATTGGTTTCTGGCCAAAGACTTTGCCACTTGTTAGCGAGAACCGCCAATCTTTTCGCACCTTTTTGTTCAGCCTCCCACGGATTATCTTTATTGCCCAATGCGTCAAAAAGATAACTTCCTTGAAAGATCGCAGGTTGTAACCCCATGATGAATCGATGCTTGAGTGGGTATTCTCTAAACCCATCCATGTTACTTTTCTTCGAGTGTTTACAAAAATATCCATAGGGAGCATTATTTAATCTTACCATGCCAGTTTTATGTTCACAGAGTTTTTCTGCAACCCTCACCCTTCCCGTATCAACTTTACTCGTGAGCAATAAATCTTCTAAGATCAAAAGAATCTTCGCTTCTTCGGATTGTTTGAGATAACCTATGATACCCTTGCCCCATGACGCTCCTCTTGTATAATAAACGCTACCATCTATATGTTCATTTTCGGTTACGATATCAATCTCATGTGGGTTGCGTGACCAGTATTTCTTGAGGAAATATAGAGAAATCGGTACTATCCACCGATGTTTATCGCAAGTTGAGATGACAATCTTCACGTCTTGTCCCCATATGTAGATATTTTCATGTTATGTTTCGCATGTTTCCATAATACGTAGGGGAGACTTATCTGGTCCCTATGTGAGAATTCCACTAATTGATTCCACCAGAGGTCAGAGAACCATTGTATTCTCGTCGTATGCCGACGGAAGATCCAATTCGTGTAATAGAGTCCATTATGTTCAGGGTATTTTTCTTCCTTGTAATGTTCTATCTGTTTCTCAAGATCACTTATTTTCCCTTTAATGCCTTTTTTCCCGATACAGAATCTCGCTTCATCATAGACACAATCTCTCTTCGGATGTTTACGTGTTAAGAAATCAGACTCATCTTTTAATTGGTTCACGCAATCCTCAAAATCTATCCCTGCTGGTCGTTTACAATCGACATAAGCGCTGTATTCATAATTATCGTATATCTCATCAGGGATAACGATCTTCATGAATCGTTGCTGCATAACCGAAGATGGTTGATTTGGTTTTATCCTTCTTATTTCATAAAATCTATTCCTAACAAAACGACTATTTCTGACTGGAATGACTAGATCATCTTCAATGTCTAGGTTCGTATAGCAAATCTTATCCACTCCCTTGATAGAGATCTCCGGGAATTCAAATCGTCCGGGCTTACCGAAGATCGCCGTGTAGATAACGAATTTCTTCACCTCTTTATGATCACTCCTATACCGAGCGCACGAGCCTTAACTCCCTTTTCGTGTCGCTGGTGAATAGAAATAAAAGTAGGATCGCTCTTGGATTCTCTATATCGTGCCGTTCTCAGTTCTTCCCAAAATATCCACGCTCCATCATTCTTGCTATCCTTATAACGTCCAGTCTCGATATCATGAAACGCTACAATGTCGCTGACCAATGGAGCATACATTTCGTAATCTTCCTTAACAGAAGCATATGTATGGGAGGCGTCGATATAGAGAAGATTTATCTGACGGTTATTAAGTTTCTTCCTAAGTCTCCGTAACGTATCGGGGTCATGAGTATCTCCCATTATATCTGGCATCTTGTGTTTAGCGTTGATATTAATTCCGATATGTTCTGCGTTTAAGAATTGTTCATAAAATTTCTTCTGATGATTTTTGAATACCCCCAACTCTACGACAACTGGATGGAAAACTCCAAATTCGCTGAAATGTGATTCACAAATCTCAAGAAAGATACGCCATTCCTGACGACGCTGACGTGGGCCACTTCCCCTGACCATCATTCGATTATAGTGACTTAATTTCATGTTATCACGCCTAGAATCTCATCTATTCGACTAGATGCTCTGTGATATCTCATAGCGAACGCATGCCCAGCATCTGCAATTTTACTAGCATGAAGAGGCTTTCCCAAATACCATAATATCTTTTCTTTCAATTTTTCCAGCCCCTTATCCGTCGTGTCATAGAATACACAATGAATCCCACCAATAAGCGGATGGGTAAGAGGTGTGTGCATCCCGTCAACGAAGACAAGAGCGCCAGATGCAAGAGCTTCCCATGTACGATGATCACCTTCCCATTTATCGGGATTACAAGTGACGACAATCTGAGAGTGCTTCAGTAGATTGAAATAACCACGCATATTAACATCGTTGAATCCATCCATAGCTCCCTTATTGAAACGACCTATATGAAAACCCTCTTGACGTGGCAGAAATTCCTTGATTTCGTTTAGAAGCTCTACGACTTTCTTTCTGTTTAAGTTTCGTGATTCTGTTCTCAATGAACAGGAAAGAGTAAGCGTTCTTCTTAAATCTTCCTCTAAGATGAATTCGTCCATAATGGCGAATGTGATAGGATGGAATTTCTCAGGCCATTCGATAGGTTTCTTCTCTGTATCTACCCACGCTCGTTTAAAATATGCAAGTCCTTTGTGCTGATATTGACCAGCGAGAATTTCTGTCTTCCATCCCTTATATTTCTCTCCCTCATATCTAAATATCCAACTTGGGTTGTCATTGTAATCGATAATAACCGTCTTTCCTGGAGGCATTGTTTTCATTTCGGGATATCTGCGCTTATGATGATACGCAAGCTGGAAAACGAAATCGCTATCTTGCTCATTGTCAACTAACTTTATTCTAGTGTTATTTTCTAATCCCTGTTTGATAAGGCGATATTCACGCGTCTTGTTATAACCCCAAGTATAAAATATTTTAATCATTTACTTAACCAGAATTTCCGCCACTTGCGTTTATAATAAATACAATTACATTCATCATTCAAATATTTTTTTATTTCTATTTTAGTTATTTCTTCTTTTAACAATAGAAGTGCATCCCAGTAGCAAGCAAAAGTGCCATGTTCAAATTCACAATTCTTGCAATAAACTTCCTTCATTGTCTCCTCACTAGATTAAAATCTATTCCCCATTGATAACCCTTGAGTTTTCTTTCATCTCTTATCTCGTGATCTTCCTCTCTTGAACGTCGTGCAAGGCGACACGTCTCATCTTTCTGTCTATGATGGATTACTTGTTGTTCTCGATCTTTTGGGTAAGCAAACATCTTCAACTGCTTGATAGTCGTCAGCAATTCCGAGTCGGAACCATAATGTCTATAATCGGGACAGAATACTTGACGATTAGGGAATCGATTCGCAAATGCAATATCGAACAACCCGAAACAGCATCTTGTCTTTCTCCCCAGAGTAACTACGCCAGGACCATCGATAAAGTGCGTTAGATGCTCTCTCAGAGCGTTTTTTATGCAGTTCTCTGGGAATTCCAGGTCATCTGACGCATAAACGTAATAATCAGAGTCAAATTCACGCAATACACGATTGATAGAAACGATCCAGCCGACACGTTTTTTGTTTGAAATAATCGAGACATGTTGTAATTCTTTATTTGCGACACTCTCTATTTGAGGATTGCCATCAGCGACGATCACAGGGTGAATGTTCTTATACGAACCAGATTGAATTGACCTGACAGCTCGCAGAAGCATCGGAAGTCTCTCAGGTGAACACGATGGGAAGATTGCTGTTATCTTCATGCAGTTATTCACCTGACCAGGGATGCGGTCCCAAATAGAAGTGTTTCAATTCGTGTAATGCTACCTCCCTGGTTTTCTCTTCTCCAAAGCGCTCACTTTCTACGACATGACAGATATTGTTTTCATAATCTGCCCAGCCTAATTCTCCTACCTCAATTTCTACTGGACACATCCTCTTTAAATCCACGGTTGAGATATAATACAATTTTACATAATTCAATCCTCTTTTCTTTTTTTCAACTTCAAAAACCTCTTTTAGCTTTTCTGGGATAGGAGATGCTGGATAATTTCTTATAGAAATTTCCCCTAACCACATATTTCTAGTAGAGACTTCCCATCCAGTTATGTCTCTAATAGTATTCTTGCTTATTTTATTATCATTTACTATCATTTTTGCCTCCTTGAGATTTTATATGAACTTGACGTTCTCTTTACCTTTAATCATAGACATAAATAGCTTTTTTTCTTTCTCGCCTGAATGTTTCTGTCCGCTATCAATTTTCGTATTATACCAAGTCTTTGTTTTGAAGAAGTCAAACCCATATATCGTGAGGGCCTTGAAGTCTATGTGATTCAGTAAGAATTTTAACGCCATGATTCCCGTTGTGGGATTGATCTTCAACTCATTGTAAAGTGAGTTCCAATCTTCCTTCGGGTTCTGTATAGCGTTCCTTAATACCCACGGATGAGCTAATCTCGTGCAGATCGTCATCCAGATAACAAATTTAGGGTCAAAGTGTTTCTTTATGTTGTGATTGCTCATCGATGTTGATAAGAAATGAATATCTGTTCGCTTTCCAATGAACTTTTCTTTTCCTCTTGGATCGCCCCTGTTCATCCTGCAAACAACATCAAATGAGTCGATGTTTCTCTTCTTGTCCAGCACGGAATCAGCGTTCCCAATAAGACAGATACGCTTTCCCTTGCAGAACTTTTGAATCTCAGTAAGAGATTTCTTCCTCATGTGTCCTTGTCTCTGGGTATTATGACCTTTATATTGTCGGCTCAACTGAAAATGTTCGATAACTGGGTCAACTCGATGTCGAAGTCTGCTATCGTAGATCATGCAATATCCAGCAGGAAGTTCTTTCCATGAAATCTTATCTTTTATCCGGTCAAAGACAGCTCGAAGGTTTTTCTGTGGCATGTGAGTCTTGGGATTTCTCTCGTCTTCCTTTATCCACTCATCAATGAGAAATCGAGAGCCTTCCGTATTTCCGAAATATAGAGTCCCGGATAAGAGTTCGTTCTTGTGGTGAAAGTAGACAGCGAAATCTTCTTCGAGATTATTAAACAATACGGGATTATTCCTTATCTTAGCGTCAGCATCTACGAAAACGATTGGTCGTCCAGCGTGTTTCAACAGCATCTTTGAGATGAAATGTGGTTTATAAAATACGTTACTATGCCAGTCACCTCTATCTTCAATCCCTTCAATATCACTTTCAAGATTAAAGCGACGGAGCGAGTCTTTTAAATACACAACTTGTTCTTCGTAACCTCCCCCCATAGAGAAAAAAGAGGTTATGATAGGACGCTTTATCTTTTCAATGCTACTGAAGTCTTTGAATTCGAAGCATTTTAAATCACTATCATAGTTGAGATTAAAAACTTTAATCTTTTTGCTTCTTAACTCTTCAGCTACTCGTTTAAAATCGTTGATGAAAGATGCGTATATTTTATTATTCTGCTTGTCTGGATAGCCATTATGCCACCATGCAGGTTTGTCGTCCTCGCCCTTCATATCAAAGCCCAAGAGATAGATCGGATTAGCTCCTAGAGCGACAGCAAGACAGAAAGCACCATAACCAGAATTCGTCCCTCCGCCAATTCCAGATTCCATAGACTCTGATAAACGATGGGTTGCTGATTTCTTAACGATAAACACACCCTTTGGATAATCATATCCTGTAGCATCGAGCCAGACGGGAAAGCCCTTGAAGTTGTGAAATTTTTCCTGTGACCTTTGACCTAGCTTTCCGTGTGTTATCCAAGAATAGAGGTTGTGATCCATTGCAAAATTAATCGTACAATCGAACTTCTCAAATGCTCGATTGACACCTATCGTAAACTCGTTCTTTAATTTAGAGAAATCAAAATCCTCAAGACTGGGACCACCACCGATAATGAAACATCGCTGATTCTTCCACGCCTTCTCGGGAATGACTTGAGAGAGCATCCGACCTTTATCATAATTCAATAGTGCTGGAGGAAGTCCATCTTGTGTATACCCAAAGCCTTGCGCTCGAATCGCTTGCCAGTTAGCCCTTATCTGGGCTTGTTTCAGTCCCTCAATATTCTTTTTCCGCGCCATCTCCTCCCTAACATCTCTAACGAGCTTACTTCTAGTAGTTATTAACATTTCTTCTCCAACCCTCCTTCGCTTCGACGTTCTATGTCAGGTTCATCTAATGAAACTTGATATATTTCGATAGCCTCACATTTCGTTATTGCTCTGAATTGATGGTAGAGGCCAGGTGGGACTGAAGTTGATTGACCAGAAGCGAGAAGCGTGACGTCTTTTAGTCCGGTCTCGCTCCCTGCATCATCTTGTTGCCAGATCGTCATCTCTAACACACCCATAATAACGTAGAATTCATTATGCTTGTGATTGTGATAATGTTCTGAGCAATAGCCACCTTTCTTAATCTCAAGATGGTAGACGCTATTTACTTCGCTTTTAAATATCCTTGTCGTATACCCCCAGTTCTTGCCTTGTCTATTCATTTCTCCTCCTTTAAAGAAAAGAGGGGCGGATGCTTACCCCCACCCCTCTCTCTAATATCAGGATTAGCAATTAAACACTAAGCTATATCACAACGCTCTAGTTGAGCGATGTCAGCAATTCCACCACCGAACGCCATCCATCCAGCCGCAGCCTCAGTTCGAGAAAGCATGTCGAAGTCTGAGTAAATCTCAAGACTCAACCTATCTCCACCCACTATCTTACGCTTCGGGAGAATAACCCAATAATGATCTGTCACAGTGAGCATAGTAGTTATAACAGGAGTGAGAGAATAGTCTAAGACGGGAGCGCTACCTTGTTGAACGTCATAGTTGACGCCAAGAGCGCGCTTAATTCTCCCTCTTAGTTGAAGAGGAGCAAGAACGACAAACGACACATTCTGAGGAGATACTCCATATCCACTTCCCTGAACTGCCAAGAGAATTGTCTGTGCAGCAATATTCATTGTCTGTGCATCACGTTGAGCTTGATAACTTCTAACTCCGGCAGCGAGTGCATCAGGAGCAGCTTGCCAAGCGATATCCGCTTTTAGTGCGGCAACAGCTTCGATCAACGCATAGAAAGTCGCAGCCCTTATCCGATACGACTCGTTTCTGAATTCAATAGCATTTTCCTCTAAACTCCACCATTCTTGATTCTCGAAGAGTTTCTTGTCCCATCCGAGAGCGCCACCATAATAATCGAAGTACACGAACTCTCTATCACCTGACATCTGGAAGACGTGCAGCTTTTCACCAGTCAATACTTGCCGGAACGTGAGTCCCGAAGTTATCGTGTCGAGTGAGAATCCATCTCTGCGAGAGCCAGTATAATCACGAATATTGAATATCTGCTCGAACCCATTATCATAGACAGGCATCTCGTGGAACTTTTCAAAGACTTCCTTCGCCGTAGCAGGGAAATCGTTCATTGTCGCGAAATGTTGCATCCTCTTCTTACCGAACTCGTCTCTCTTCGCAATAAACTTCTTGTCATTAGCTAGGTTAGGCGGCACATGTTGATTCGGGATAGCGAGAAAACACTGTAACGCGTGCATGATGCTCTTTTGAGACTCTGGGTTCTTGTGGTCTACCTTATTCCAATCTTTTATTATTTGAAAACTCATCATTCACTCCTATAAGGGTTCCGTAATGGAAGCCTTGTCGCCCTTCAAGTCCGTTATCACGTACTCATCACTTTCGCCCGCGGCCCATACGCAGATACCAATCCAGTAATACGTTGATTGATAAGTAGGTGTAACAGGATCGCCCTGAGTTCCCGACCAATATACCTTGTCACCGGGAAGGAAAGAATGTCCGGTTCCAGTTCTTTTGCGTAGATTGATCTTCTCTGCATTGTAGATGAGAACTCCTTCATCGTCCTCAACGATTGTCTTCGCAGCTTTACTGCCATCTGAATTATATTGGATATCGAGAATTAGCACACCAACCGACTCTTGTATCAGGTAGATATAACCCTCTGTCATGGTCAGGCCAGATACAGCGTGCGTGAACTTGAACGTGCTGGCGTTCTTCATAGTTGTTCTTAATTGTTGCATTTCAACCTCGGTCTATTTTGATTTTTTCCGCCCAAACAGTCGACCAATCTGATTGTCGTACCTTTCCGCCCAGATATTTATCTGTCGTTTTTCCACCCAAACAATTATTAATTGTTTGTCGTATATTTTAATCTGGAGTGATGTCTACTACATCTCCAGTTCCAATCCCAGTTCCAGGCTCTCCACCACCCTTTGTCTCTATTGTCTCTTCTTTGACGCCAAAAAGTTTGCTCATATTCTTACAATCTTCAACTTGAGTATCTAGGAATGTATCTACCTCTGAGCTTAGTTTCTCCGGGTCTGTGGGGGTAAAATTACTCTTCTTCGCTTCAACATACTTCGTCTGCTGTGGAGTCAACTTTCTCTCCTTGATCTTTGTACCGAAAAGTTCACCTGCCTTAACCTTAGCAGTCTCAAGCTTAAGCGTCTTGTTTTCATCTTCAAGTGCTTTCTGCTTATCTTCCATATCCTTTCGAGATTTATCCAACCCCTCTTCTCCTCTCCTTCTTTGTTCAGATTCCCCTCGAAGTTTACCTTGAGTTTCTTTCGTAGCTGCTAAAACAAAACTCTTGACGAATGGATCTGTGGTTAAGGAATCTACTTCATATAATTCACTGGGGAGGATCTTTTCTTCTCTTATGATTTCCTTCATCTCACTTTTTGTTATTTTTTCCATTGTTATATCTCCTTTGTCAAGTAAACTTATTGCTTATCTTGACATTTTCTATTATAACCATATACGAATTTGCGATTACTGGTTATCTCCAATCTTTTTGACATAGCTTGAATCTGAGATAACAGCGTAGCCCCCTCAAATGCTGGCTTATCAAACGCCGAGTTCCCAAGAGCGATGCCTGTTATCGGTCCTACGTCTATATCGTGAACCGTATTATCATCATTTATCCTTACGTCTGCTTCGATTGATGCAACGTTGAGGGGCAAGTCCGCATAGTCGGGGTAGATGTATGCTACAGCAATAGCATGTGTCTTACTGGCAATAGTCGTGACAGTTTTTCCAACCACCTCACCAATTGATTTTCGCCCCTCATGCGTTGAATCAAGATTGTGGCCATGAAATATCTTCGTTCCATACTGTAAATTGGCCCATATCTTATTTATTGCAGATGAGAACCAGTGGAGAACCCTCTTGCCTATTCCAACTATAGTGCCATCTGCCCCACCCTCATGACCGACGACGTATGCCTGAAAGAGAGGGTGTGGATTCTGAAGCTTAATCCTAGCTAACACATCTTTGGGAATGATGCCAAGAATCTCAGATGAAGCCATCTGTTGGAGTTTTGCTGTGAATATCATGTTATCCTCCTCCACATCTTTGATTCTTCAAACAATCTATCTATCAATGTTTTTCTCAAATAATTTAACACTGTTCCCCTTTGTACCTGATAATCACCTGCTGGATTTTCGGATTTCACTATTTCATAGGCCTTAATTAATTCAGATAGACTTAACTCTATTATCATTTCATCGCATCCTTTACGGTATCAAATAAGTCCATTCTTCGCTTTGGTGATTTACGGAAATCATTCCACAACTGTCGCCTGAGATGTCTCGGCAACCCCATTGTCTTCATCGCAGCATCGACTCTCCGTAAGAGTGCTTGACCACGCACGAAATCTCTCTTTAACCGCCAGAGCTTAAAGCGCTTCATCTCTTTCCTAGAGCTTCCTCCATCTTCATCTGTTTCGCCACGGCTTCATCCTGTATTCTAGTTTGTTCTGCTCTCTTCTCATC
>SDBT01016590.1_pt1 | contig 11656 bp, 15 predicted proteins | sample 2277101 | NCBI WGS metagenome assembly SDBT01 (sample SAMN10404973, study PRJNA504765) | marine sediment metagenome | isolation source: marine sediment core GS10_PC15, 103 cmbsf | place: Arctic Ocean: Southern Knipovich Ridge | collected 2010
AATAAAGAGGAGTAAAAATGAAAATAAATAGACAATCACTATTACAAACACTAAAAGCTATTAAGCCCGGACTAGCTACAAAAGAAATGTTAGAGCAAAGCACGAGTTTTGTATTTCAGAATGGCAGGGCTTACACCTATAATGACGAAGTAGCAATAAGCCACCCAGTCAATAAAGGACTATCCGGTGCGGTACTTGCTAAGGAGTTATACGGCCTATTAGACAAATATAAGGATGAGGAGCTTGATATAACCCTTACTGATACTGAGATGCAGATAAAGGGCAAGCGGTCAAGCGCAGGTATCGCACTACAGGCGGAGATATCATTACCGCTAGATGAGCTGGGTAAAATAGGCAAGTGGAAACCATTACCCAAGACGTTTGGCGAAGCTATCAATTTCTGTCGATTCTCCGCAAGTAAGGATATGATAGACCCTACTCTTACCTGTCTTAATATATCCGGTAAGTTCGTAGAGTCATGCAACAGGTTTCAGATAACACGATACGATATGGGAACGGAATTAGACTCGAAGGAATCTTTATTGCTACCAGCCTCCGCAGCTTCAATTCTAGCGGGCTACGACCCAAAGGAATATACGCTGACTAAAGGCTGGGCGCATTTTCAGAATGCTGATAAAACGGTATTTAGTTGTAGAGTGGGAGAGGGTGAGTTTCCCGATATAGGTAAATTTATCAAGCCAAAAGGGCATGAGTTCGAGTTCCCGAAAGGGTTAACTGAGGTGCTTGATAAGGCTGGCGTATTTTCAGTAGATAACGAGTTGAACGATCCGTCTATCAGAATAGACCTAAGCAAAGGAAAGCTAGCGGTAGAATCATCTAACGGCGTAGGGTGGTTTAAGGAAAGGGTACGTGCTGTATACGATGGGCCAGATGTTTGCTTCGAGGCTAACCCAGAGTTTCTAATGAAGATGCTACCGATAATCAAAATGGCTAGTATAACGGTAGGTGATAAGAGTCTGCCGAATAAAACGGGGATGCTTAAGTTCAAGGGGGATAGTTTCGTGCATTGCTTTACGATGTCAATACCGGAGGAAAAGTAGCATATGCGAAAAGAAGTGATAGGCAATGCCACGCTTTATTGCGGGGACTGTCTGGATATTCTGCCTACGTTGCCGGAAAACAGTATCGATACGGTAATTACAGACCCGCCTTACGGCCTTAAATTCATGGGCAAGAAATGGGATCACGGCGTTCCGGGAATTTACTTCTGGGAGGTGATACTACGAGTCGCGAAACCGGGAGCGTTCATGCTTGCCTTCGGCGGTACTCGCACACACCATCGGCTTATGGTCGCCATTGAAGATGCTGGCTGGGAGATACGCGACTGCATGATGTGGCTGTACGGCAGTGGGTTTCCGAAATCGCTGGATATTTCAAAAGCGATCGACAAGGCGGCAGGGGCGGAGAGGGAAGTGGTCGGCTCTTACGATAGCCGCTCAAAATATGATGGAAGCAAAAGGAAGTCGGCGGGTTTGTATCAAGGCGGAATAACAAACGATAAAACCTACGGAAAAAAATCATCCACCGCTCCCGCTACGGCTTCGTCTAAGCAATGGGATGGCTACGGTACTGCGTTAAAACCGGCGTGGGAACCGATCATCATCGCCATGAAACCGCTTGATGGCACGTTTGTACAAAACGCTTTAAAGTATGGTGTAGCGGGATTAAATATAGATGGAGGTAGGATAGAGACAAAAGAGGTACTACCCGTATTCGATAACGGAATTAATAACTGTAGAAATAGATCTTCATATGACACCGGCGGTTCAAAAAGAACCGGTAAATTTACTACACAAGGCCGTTTTCCTGCGAATTTAATCTTAGACGAATCATCCGGAGCGATGCTAGATGAACAGAGTGGGCAGTTAATTAGTGGCGCAAGAAATAATACAAATAATAAACCCTATAGTGGGCCAACGGGATGGAAGGGTACTAATACTGGAGATATATATGCAGGTAGCTCTGGCGGTGCATCGCGGTTTTTTTACACGTCGAAAGCGAGTCGCAGTGAACGCGGAAAAGAAAACGACCATCCCGCAGTAAAGCCGATTGCGATTATGGAATATCTTTGCAAACTTACGACTATGCCGACGGGCGGTAACGTTCTCGATCCGTTCATGGGAAGTGGTACAACAGGCGTGGCGTGTGCAAACCTCAACCGCCCGTTCATCGGAATCCAAAAAGACGAAAAAGACGCGCAGTATTTTGATATCGCCTGCAATCGGATTGAAGGTATGTATAAACAAAGTAAAAAGAGGTTTTTTTGAACGAGGGCTTTTTCCAGTCTAAAAAAGTTTCCACCAAAAAAGCTAGTCATACTACTAAGTTAGGGTGTAACTACTGCCAGCTTCATAGGCATTGCGAATCTCCGAAAATGGAACCGTCTGGTGAAGGTAAAAAACAGATACTGATAATCGCTGAATACCCTAAAAAGTATGATGATGTAAAAAATATGCATCTAGCAGGTGAAGCCGGAGACCTATTAAACGACAGCCTAGATGAGCTGGGAGTCAATTTAGAAAAAGATTGTTGGCTGACGTATGCCGTCCAGTGTTGGACGCAGACCAACGGAAAAGACAGGGAACCACGCCCGATAGAAGTAGAGCATTGCCGCCAGCGATTATGGGCTGATATTGATAGACTTAAACCCAAAGTAATACTTCTATTATCTAAGCCCAAAACGAAAAAGAATAGAGGCGGAATTGCTTTAGAATCGTTCCTTGGCGGCAGATGGAAAAAGGATATGGGCGGTATAAATAAGTGGAGGGGCTGGACGATACCGGATAGGGAAGCTAAAGCGTGGGTATGTCCTACGTTTCACCCCAGTTTCGTCCTACGTAGCGAGAAATCGCCTGTGGTACGGCTAGTATTCGAGCAGGACTTAGCACGCGCCATACAGCGATCTGAGCAGCCTCTGCCCGTATACAAGGATGAAGCTACCGAGGTTCAAGTGCTAGGTACTCCAAATCTCGTAAAACGGTACTTTTCTCCGTGGTTTAGGGGTAAGCCTAGCGAGAGACCGAAGCTAATGTCGTTTGACTATGAGACTAGCGGATTGAAGCCGCATAGGCAGGGGCACTATATTAGATGCGTTGCTGTGACTACCGATAGGGGAACTGTAGCCTTTACAATGTCAGAGGAATTAAAGGACTTTTTTAGAGGGTTGTTGGAGAATCATAGGATAGGCAAGTCAGCCCATAATGTCTCGTTTGAGGATTCTTGGTCTAACGAATGCCTTGACGCTGTGATAGAGGGCTGGGAATGGGATTCGCAGATGGCGGCTCATATACTGGATAATAGGGGCGGTATAAGCAGTCTCAAGTTCCAGGCCTATGTTAACTTTGGCGTGATAGACTACGACTCCGAGATCGAGCATTACTTAAAAGGGGACGACAAGGATAGCAACTCGTTTAATAGGATTGGTGATGCCCCGATAGATAAATTGCTTACTTATTGTGGGATGGATAGTCTGTTCGGCTATCGGTTAACTTTATTGCAACAGACGCAAATCAGAGAGCGTGGATTACAGTTTGCATACGACCTATTCCACGAAGGGTTATTATCACTAGCAGAGATGGAACAGACTGGATTTAGGTTAGACAGCGAACGATGTAAAAAGCAATTCGATAAGCTGACGGATAAGATGAAAACTATGACAGAGCAGCTTATGGAATCCGATATAGGGAAGATGTTTGTCAAGGAGTACGGTAAGATAGCTAATATTAATTCGCCTGTACAGTTGGCAAATATACTATTTAATAAGCTTAAGGTTAAGTCGGTGAAGAAAACGACAACGGGCAGAGCATCTGTTGATGAAGAGGCTTTGGGTAAAATGAATCTCCCATTCGTTAAACGGTTAGTGGAGATACGTAAAATAAAAAAGAATCTGAATACATATTTAAAAGGGTTTATGCGAGAGGAGGTAGACGGCCTAATTCATCCCTTCTATCATCTGAATATTGCTAAATCGTTTAGGAGTTCATCAAGCAGACCGAATGCGCATAATATTCCTATACGGGATGAGGATGCAAATAAGTTGATAAGGAGTAATATAATTCCACGAGACGGTAATCAGATACTAGATATGGATTTTAAGGGAGCGGAGGTCAGTACGGCGGCGTCAGTTACACAAGACCCGAATTTAATAGAATACGTCAGCAACGATGCAAAAGATATGCACCGTGATATGGCTATGCAGATATATATGTTAAAGGAAAAAGAAGTAAGCAAGGACACACGATTCAGCGCAAAAGGTAGCTATGTTTTTGCTCAGTTCTATGGCGATTGGTATGAGCCGTGCGCTAAAAATCTGTGGGGTAATATTACAGAATTTGGTCTGAAGGTTAAAGGGACTGATACGCCAATGAGGGAGCATCTAGCAGATAACGGTATCAAGTCGCTCACGGCTTTCATTAAACATCTACGAGATGTAGAAGATGATTTTTGGGGTAGACGGTTCAGGGTCTACGACCAATGGAAAACGGAGCAATGGAAAGCGTATCAGAAAACCGGTTATATTGATCTAGTAACTGGTTTCAGATGTACGGAGATAATGGATAAAAACCAAGTTTTAAATCGGCCAATCCAAGGCCCAGCATTTCATCTGCTTTTACACACGTTAAATCGTTTGGTTGCTATAAAACGAGATAAGGATTGGGCATCAAAGTTCATTATGCAGATTCATGATTCTGTAATTTCAGATACAAAACCAAGCGAACTAAATGAAATAATAAAAGCAGCGAATCAGATAGTCGGCAAGGAGTTACCGGAAAAATTCAGTTGGCTTTCAGTACCTATGGTAATTGAATATGAAGTAACTGGTATAAACGAAAGCTGGTATATGAAAAGGGAACTGAAAATAAATTAAAATAAATATAATATAGTGACGTACAAACTCCGTATTATATAAGTGAAAGGGAAATATATGAACGACCAATGCACCTGTAAGGATTTTAAACCTAATATGGAAATAATAAATGCACCGCTTATGTTACAAGTAGCGAGAAATCCGCAGCATTTTAAAAAGGATAAATCCGGTACGATAAAAGCATATATGGGAAAACCGTTTGTTTACTGTCCGTGGTGCGGTGAGGAATTGAAAGTAGAGGATGATAAAGAAATTACGATTGATATAGAACTTCTTGCCAAACTTTACGCGGTATGTCTTAATACCCGTGGTCTTTACGATTTGATTGTGACTTTAGGTGTTAAAGGACAGCTTCCGGGTTATGCTAGTTGTCTCACTACTTTGACCGAAGCGATAAAAGACATTGAAGATTTAGGTTCAGATACGCGACAGAAACTGCTTTTCAGTTCTATGAACGCGGTAAAAGACTGATGGTACTTAAAAAGAAAAAGCAACAAACAGTCGCCGTTACAATAGAGGTAAAACCTGAAATGAACGCTAATGCTAGCGCAGACCTCCTTATAAGCCAACTAGAAAATGCTTTGAGTCACGCGAAAATGGTAAAGCATATTTTAAACGGAGTCCAAGCGCATATCAAAACGTGGGAAAAGAAATGAAAAAATATAGATTACTAATAACTTTTGCGGGTCTAGCTGTCGGTACTGTTTTTATAGATGCTGGGTGTTGTTATATTCCTGAACAAGCATGTTCTGTTGAGACCAGTAGTTATAAACTCAGCCACAGTGTTTTAGAAAGAAATCCCGAATGGTTTGAGCCGATAGATGAGCGATGGAAGCCGAAGTATAAAGAGGCATATTGGTATGTTAATGGTTACGGCAGAGCAGATCGTGAGATATGGTATCAATTTGAACACAACAAAGGCCATTACCGTAATCACAACTGCTTTCAAACAAAAGAGCAAGCCGTAGAAGCCGCCAAACGCATAAAGCAGGCACTCCTTTACTATTATAAGGAACTAAAGGAACTAGCGGAATGAAACCGTACACTCCTAAACGCCTTTTGCGTAGAGCAATAAAAGCAACGCAAGCATCGCTGGATGGTAAGTGGAAGCTAGGGAATAAGAACAAACGTATATTAAATGACGTTTGTGGACTATGTAGATTTGATGATACAGAGGGCGATTGCTCGTGCTCTATTTGTCCGTACGACCAATATAATATTGGGTGTGATAGTGGTGGGACATACTCTCGATGGATACACAGAAAAAGTCGCGCCAACTTCATGGCAGTCCGCTGTGAGCTACAAGCAACTTTAAGGTGGCTTAAAAAGCAACTACCGAAAGATAAGACCTGATGCCCTTCCACATCGATTATCGCCCATTAAAGTTTGACGAGATAGCTGGGAACGGGGGAACTATTATCGCGCTGAAAGCCGCACTAAAAAGGGATGATAGACCGCATGTTTTCCTATTCACCGGCCCATCGGGTACCGGTAAAACTACACTAGCGAGAATAATGGCTAACGAACTAGGAGCTAAAGACCACGACTTAATAGAGATGGACAGTGCTAGTTGCAGAGGCATAGACGGTATCAGACAGATACAAAAGCAGACCCGCTTACAGCCGTTAGCTAGTCCTTGTAGGGTATGGGTACTTGACGAAATCCACAGAACAACTGGTGATGCACAGGCAGCCCTATTAAAAATATTAGAGGATACGCCGTCCCACGTTTACTTTATGCTATGCACTACCGACCCGCAGAAATTGCTACCTACTATAGTAAATCGATGTACGCAGTTTAAGTTGGAGTTGTTGGGTAATGAGGAGATGCGGGAACTACTAATTGAAATAGCTGATGCCGAGGAGCTGTCTGTACCGAAAAAAGTACTGGATAGGATAATTGACGTTAGTAGTGGCTCACCCCGCAAAGCGTTAGTAACGATGGATAAATTGGTAGGGATCGACTCGGATAATATGCTGGCGGCAGTCGGCGGGATAATGGAAACGGATAAACAGATAATAGATTTATGCAGAGCACTTATCGATAAAAAAAGCTGGAAAACGATATGCGGGATACTAGATGGATTATCTAAGGAGGAACCGGAGGGTGTGCGGCGGGCAGTACTTGGATATGCAGATGCTGTAATGAGAAAAAAAGATAGTGGAAGAGCGTTCCTAATACTAGATGCGTTCGAGAATAATTTTTATGATAGCGGCAAGGCGGGATTGACCCGCGCCTGTTATTTGGCGATGGGAGGATGAATGGAAAAGACATTAGGATTCAAATCCAGATATGAGTGGTGGATAGGGTTAGTGCAGAAGTACGCAATAAAACATGGACTAACTCCAGCACAAACCGTAGATGCTATAGATGATGTTAATACGCTTAGGGAGTTTTGGATGTCCAGTGGAGAAACTGAGGACTACATAGATCATTTTAGAGAGTTAGATTAATGATAAAAGATATGGTCAAGGATAATAAAAAAGTTAGATTCTCTTTCTATCGTGATAAGGCACTTTGGTATAAAACTGAAGATGGTTTTGAGTTTCCCGTGCCCATTGAGGATATAGGTAATGGTGTATTTTTAGCGGAAGATAAGGCCTTACTTTTTATGCGATATATACGGAAGCATTTAGCTTTTATTGCTGATAGTAAAGAACAACAGATAGGGGACTGACTAATGACTGGAATAATAACCGAAACTATATTTCATGCAAGACGGATTGGGAGAGATATAATTACTGATACGGAAAATGTCAGTAATAACGGAGGGCTTACGATAGTTTTATTGGGATATAAGAGTATACCGGATGGTTTATCAGACTGTAAAACAGATACGCATTTTGTAGGCTATGCACGTTGCTCACTTCTAGATAACTATAACAAAAAGCGTGGAAGAGAAATAGCATGTGGCAGGGCTATTAAAGCAGCCAGATGGAATACGCCTAAAGTTAAGTTTGGGAATAACGCTCGTATAACCGAAATCAATAAGGAGACTATATTAGAAACCATAAAACGGGCATTGTTCGAAGCACGAATAAATTACAGTGTTTTTATTGGAGATAGGATTTTTAGTCTTACACATACAAATCTTGGTTTTCCTAAAACCATAAAAAGAGTTGAATTAGAAGTGTATAAGAAAGAGGACAAATAGTATGAGCGAAATTGAATTAGATTACGAAGCGGATAGAAGCATCGACCATAACGCATTAGATATAGAATGGGTTGAACAAGCGAACCATTATGGTAGATACGCAGAACAGTTAGCTCATGCAAAGCTGGCAGCTGATAGTGCTAAAGAAAATTTGGATATAGTTGACACAGATATAATAGCGGAAATACGAAAAGACCCGGAGAAGCATGGATTAGACCCTAAAAAGGTAACGGAAACCGCTATGAAGGGATTAGCCAAACTTGATAAGCGGCATACCGAGGCATTTGAAAAGGAACTGAAAGCAAAGCATGATGTCGATGTTTTGGCCGGTGCTGTTAAGGCGTTTGACCACAAAAAAGCAGCATTAGAAAATCTGGTCAAGTTGATGGCGGCACAATACTTCGCATCGCCTAGTGAGCCGAGGGACTTGGATGAGGAAGTGGTTAGGAAGATGAAACAGGAGAGGCGGAATAAAGATATAAGGAAAGTCAGTACTAGAACGAGGAGGAGTAAAGGAGAGATGAGATGAAAGAGCGTAAATTTAGAATTAAGAAAGAAATTGGGCTGATACATGACGGTTGTTTGGGTTATATGATTTCCTTCCCAGCGAAGAAAGTACATTGTGATAACCCCGAAGGTAGCGGTTGGGGCAGTTTAAGTATGCTTACACTTGCTGAAAAAATGCCCGACTACTTCGAGGAAATCATAGAAGTAGACAACAGCAAAACAATCCAAGCCCTAAAGGACAGCATTGGACATGGTGGAGGCCATAAGGGAATGCCGGGAGAAACTGGAAGGTGGGAAATGAAATATAAATTACTTAAAGATACCTACATCGCGAAGGCCGGAACTGTATATGTTGGAGACGATAACCAGCGGGATACCTACTATTATCCAGAGGGTTTAGCACACACCTTGCGCTTTACATACCATGCCGTGCCTCATAACCTTATACTTAAAACAGATTGGTTCGAGCCAGTAGACGAGCGATGGAAGCCGAAGTGTGGGGAGAAATATTATTGGGTTTCTAATAGTGGTGGAATATTTTGTGCGTTTTATGACGACAACCCAATCGATAAAGCCCGATATGAAAGTGGTAACTGCTTTGAAATAAGAGAACAAGCTGAGATAGCAGAGAAGCGTATAAAACAGACATTCCTTTATTATCACAAGGAACTGGCAGATAAAACTTAATGGAAGTAGGAACATTCCTCAAGCTATTATTTTTAGCCATTATAATACTTATATACATATATTTGGCGGTAAGGTTCGGGAGTTGGGGATGGTTTGTAAGCAAGAAACAATATAATGATATTGAGAAACAGTATAACGACAGCGGAAAGGAAAATGAAGGAAAAGGAATAATAAGTAGAGCAGAAATAGAACTAAAGAAAATGAAGGAGGAAAATGATAATGGCGAGAAATAGTAATAGAGGTAGTGGCAAGGAATCACTAGCAAGTAGAGCGAGGGACAGAGCCAAAAATAGGGATAAGGGCGGTAGCGGTTGGAATAAATATCTTGACTTCTCTAAAATTACAGAGGGATTAGGTGATGATGAAAAGAAAAATGTATTTGTTAAGATAGAAGAGAACGGCAAAAAGAGAGGCACGTTCCATTTTGACTTTTTGCCATATATAACGACTAACAACCCCGAAGTTCCTAAAGGGGAACCATGGTGGCGACGGCTTATATATGTTCATAAAAATATTGGGCCAGAAAACGCGACTTATTTGTGCCCGACTACTTTTAATTCTCATGCGGCGTGCCCGATGTGCGAAGAGTATAAAAAACTGAGGGCTAGCGCTGTTACTGATACGGAGAAAAAAGAAGCTAACAAAATGCGAGCTAAACCGAAAGATTTATTTAATGTAATAGACCTCAATGATGGAGCTGCCGGAATCAAAATATTCGAAATGTCGCCTTATTGTTTATCAGAGCTACTACAGACTGAGGCAGAGAATTTACTACCACCGGGCGAGTGGTTTGGTTTTCTTGAGAATGGACATAGTGTTACGATAAGATTTATAGAGAAGCCACTAGAAAAAAACTCTTATGCGTTCGCTGAAAGAGTAGATTTTAAGGAGCGAGATGACTATGAAGAGTCTACGCTAAACGATGTATTTGACTTGGACTCGCTACTAATATCTCATACCTATGATGAGCTAAGTGCGGCACTATGGGGAGCGGATGGCGAAGGTGATAACGAACCTGAACAGGAACCCGATGAGGAGTCACCCGCTAGGAGCCAAAGGAGATCGTCACAGAACCAACAGGAATCTGCAACGGAAACAGAACAGGGGTCTGATGAAAACGAATGTCCGCATAAGGGCGGTAATTTCGGTACGGACTATGATGAACATGAAACCTGTCTAGACTGTGATGTGCAGACTTTCTGTCAGTCGGAAAAAGAACGGATGGATAAGGTAGCTGAAGAAAATGAGCCGGAACCCGAAACCAAACCAACACGCAGATCATCCAAAAATAAGCTTGCTGATGATAAAGAACCGACTAACCGAGCGACGACAAAGCGTACTTCAAGAAGGGCTAAACGATAGTGGCGGTTATAGAAACACCGCTATTATCTAGAAAGGGTATTGAATAGGATGGTACGAGCTATTAAAACCAAAAAGCCGCTTGTAGAGCAAGTGAGAGAGGTATCACGTAAGCCAGTGGAAAAGAAAAAGCTTATCGATACTAAGCTGTTAGTGCCAACGGGTTCTATAATGCTAAATCTAGCGTGCTCTGATAATCCAAACGGCGGTTATGCGGCTGGCAAAATGGTAAATGTGATAGGCGATAGCAGTAGTGGGAAAACAGCACTAACGCTTACCGGTTTTGCCGAAGCTAATCGTATACCGGAATTTGACGAGTACGATTTCTACTTCGATGATGTGGAAGCTGCATTAGAGTTTGATTTGGCTTATCTGTTTGGAAAGGAAGCAGCTGAACGTATTAGGCCACCACTTAATGGTAGGTCTAATACAATCCAGCAGTGGCAGAATAACATCTATAAGGCAGTAAAGAGTTCACGCCCTTTTATTTATGTTACGGATTCGTTCGATGCACTTACATCCGATGAAGAGCTTAATCGATTTGAAGAACGGATGAAGAATAAGGTAGATAAGGGTTCGTATAAGATGGAGAAACCGAAAGCCGGTGGGGAGCTGCTACGTGTGGTTACGGGTGAGATAGAGAATACCAAAAGTTTTCTTATCATCATCTCACAGACACGGGCAAATATCGGTATTGGGTTTGCGCCTAGAACTAGAAGTGGCGGTATGGCATTAAAATTCTATGCTGCCCATGAGATGTGGCTTGCTATGATGAAATCGCATAAAAGCAAGGGTAGTGGTAAAACAGAGAAGATTATTGGAAATGATGTACGTGTTCGTGTTACTAAAAATAAAATAACGGGTAAGATAAGGGAGGTTGGTTTTAGTTTCTTCTACGATTATGGTGTAGACTCCCTCAAGGACGGTATCGAATTTTTAGTTGCCGAGGAGCATTGGAAAAAGCCACCGAAATCTTCAATAATTACTGCGCCGGAATTCGATTTTGAAGGTTCTCAGAAAAAACTTATAGAGATGGTAGAGGATGGGCGAAAGGAGAAAAA
>SDBT01016591.1_pt1 | contig 11655 bp, 13 predicted proteins | sample 2277101 | NCBI WGS metagenome assembly SDBT01 (sample SAMN10404973, study PRJNA504765) | marine sediment metagenome | isolation source: marine sediment core GS10_PC15, 103 cmbsf | place: Arctic Ocean: Southern Knipovich Ridge | collected 2010
GCCTCTGGCACTGCAGCAAATCAAGCGCGCATCATCGTTGCTTATGATGGGGCTTCTAAGGTGGCAACGGTCTCACCTGATTGGGAAGTGATCCCAGACAACACAACCAAGTATGCAACGGTGCCGTTTGGGCAGGGCGACTTGGGCATGATCCGGGGCGACTTAGCTGCAGCCACTTCCTTCCAGAAAGCTCTGGCTTCGTCTCCATCGGGAACTGTGGATCATTCAGCCTTCACGGCAACTACCTCCATCTTTGAGTCGGATGATATCACTACTGCTACATCGGATCATTGGAACCCACGTATCATACTTTTCACTTCTGGTGCTCTTGATGGGTTTGTAGCGGACATTTCTGACTATGCTTTGAGTGGTTCAAATGGGCGCTTTACGGTATCTCCAGTGATGCCCTCAGCCCCTGCCGATAACGTAACCTTTGTGATCTTGTAATGGCCCTCACCAGATTAATGGTTCTTGGGATACCTGGAAAATCTAGGGGTTCTAGCGTTTTCGTAGATCCAGATCCCGTTTGGGCCGAGATCCAGGAACCCACGATAGAGCTTTGGACTGAATCTACAGCAGAGACAGTGGTAAGCACTTGGGTTCAGGCACCCAGGTTCCCCTAAACTATGGTATAATTAGAAGTATTTAATAAAGGGATAGGAACTAATGGCCGATGATGTAACACTCGATTCAATGACTGGAGGCGAGAAAGTCGCCACAGATCAAGATGGTAGTAGTCGCCACCACCAATGGATGAAGCTCAAGTTTGGTCCCGATGATACCTTTTCAATTGTCGAGGACGGTGTTGGTCTCCCTGTAGCCCCCTTCGCTGCGATCCTGGAGACCAGCTTCCTAGAGTTGATCGGCGAGGACAGCACCGAGGTTTCGGCTTCCGGCGATTACTCCAACACCGCTGACTTTGCGCTTGGGGCCACGATGTCTGGCGAGATCCTGTCATTCTTGCTGGTCTCTCATGAGAATGGATCTGGCGAAGTCCAAACCGGCAAGGGCGTAGTGTTCTTCTTCGATGCCGACCCCAATATCGTGGCGGGTGCCACGGCGATGGCGGCTATCGGCGCGGAGCACGCAACCCTCATTGGTATGGTGCAGATCGAGGCCAGTGAATGGGACGAAGATGCCAGCGGTGCGTCAGTAGTTAAGACCGTCGCCATTCCATTCCATGCGATCTCGACGATATATGCCGTTTATCGCAACACCGACACGGTGGCGTTGTGGAATAGTGCGGCCGGGGACAACGAGGTTCTCGATATGCGGTTTTGGTTCCGGCGTGACTCCTGATGGCCTATATCAATCGTCGGTTCAGCCACGAGCGGCGAGTTAATTTCCCGCGCGACAACCGCAAACGCCTGCATCTCGACTTCATGCAGGGCTCCGGTTCCCCGATCATGTCTGTATCGATTATGGGTCCGACAGTAGTTGCTTCGCGGGCTAGCGATGCCGGTTACTTTGCAAGTGATGGGAACTTTGCGATGATCGGCGGGAACGATCTGGTGCGCTTTGCCCACGACCCCTCAAATAACAACGTTCCCTTAGGATATCTTAAGGAGGAGGCACGGACTACGTTTGCCAAACAGACCTCCAATTTAACAGGGGATCAGTGGACGAATATTGGCAGCGATATTCCGACCGAGAATAATACAGATATTTTCGGGGGCACCACGGCGGATGAGCTAGCCGCCACGGCCACGGCAGATACGCAAGTCGGGATCTACCAGTCACACACCGGATTAACTTCGGATGACGATACCGCTGTGTCGGCAAGCATCAAGGCTGGCACGAACGCCACCTTCGTCCAGTTGGTGTGGGATAGCGACGGGTCGGGGGCGAATGGTGTGTTCTGCAATTTCAATCTGACTACCGGCGTCTCGGGCGGCGTCACAGCACTGCCTACGCTTGGAATAATTAGGAACGACTCGATAGTTGACGAGGGTAACGGTTACTTCCGTTGCTCTTTGGCGGGTGTTATTAATACGGGCACGGTGGGACGCTTCTCAATCAATATCATTGATAACATTAGTGCTGCGGGGTTCGAGGCGGCGGATCTAGCAGACAATGACAGTCTGATTATTAACGCGGTGGGCACCGAGATTGGGGGATTTACAACTAGTCACATTCCAAATGCGGGGGGTTCCGGGACCAGCGTTGCGCGGGCGAAAGATCTCTGTGACATAAATGATATGAGTTTTCACCCAGGAGGGTCAGGCTCTTGGTTCTCACAATTTATGATGCCCTCTCCTCATAGGGGTGCAAATATTTTTCAGATCGATGACGGCACCAATACCAATCGAGAGGTCCAGGATGTAAATAATTCTGCCAAGCTTAGGGCTCGGGTTTTTTCGGGGGCAGGGTCTGGTGGGGGCACAACGGCATCCGCAGCTGTTGCTTCGAACGTCGTCCAAAAATTCTTTTTTGGTTATCTTAAAGATGACTTAGCGGCATCTAACAATGGTACGGCTATCAAAACGCTTGGTGCAGTGGATTTTCCGGTCATCCCGTGGACGAAACTGCAAATCGGAGCCAGAAATAGTGATCTGTCTCCATTCAGCGGTTATCTGCAAATGCTGATATACACCACCGAGGTCCGGTTCTCTGACAACATTTTGATATCGGAGACCACCTGATGGCCCAACAGGACTTCCTCCTCCGCACCAGCCGCCCGACCAGTCTTGTCGCTTTCAACGATGCGCTGCCCGCCAATTTCAAGCTGCTACACAACCCAGAGGGAGAGTGGATTGCGCTACCCGGCGTGCATATCACCACCATTACAAACCTGGAGCTTGTTCCGGGGACACTATCGAGCGATATATTCTACAACATTAGGCTTTTGGGAGACCTACCCCCTGGCAACGAGATCTACGAGTGGCACGGCTGGGACGGGCTGTTCATCCAACCGGGAGACCCGGACTACGATGATGGCACTGGCACTGGCGACCCACAATTAGACAACAACAAACTCAAGCGCTGGCTCAAGACCAATGGTAACACGTTCAATGACCCTGCAAACGCACATCCCCGAAGCGGACGTACCATGCTCTGGTATCGCTGGCGACAAGGCCCTGAGAGGGTGGATTTCACGATAGACGAGCCGGTGTTTAGGCGCCAAATTTGGGCAGGAGATTAAAATGTTGTTATTGTTTTCGAAAGCTTCGGGCGCTGCGCCTTCAGGTCGCGTTATGTCGAGCCTCGTAGGTTCTGGCGGTTTAATTGGGCAAGGCGGTATTGCTGGACAAAGTGGAGGCTTAGCAGGATAAATGTATTTAGGTGATTTTAAGGAAGACGGTGATCTTTTTTTCAAGTTCACATCCCGAGCCTTTGCTACGGGTATTCCTACAGTCTTGGCCGGATCGCCGGTCTTGTCGGTCTTTATCGATGAAAATACAACAGGCAAGACGACTACGGAGGCATATTTTGATTTAGATGTGTCGCTCGGAAGCATCGTTGGCTACAATAATGTAAGGCTTGATTTGTCGGGCGATGCGTTTTTTGCAACTGGGGGAGATTATTCTGTTGTCATTACAACAGGAACAGTGGGTGGCGTTTCAGTTGTTGGTGAAACCCTAGCAACCTTCTCTATCGAGAATCGTTCGATGGGAACGCCAGTAGGTGCCACACTTTCAGATGACATTCAGGCACTCAAAGCCGAAACAGTCCTTATCGTAGCCGACACAGGCGAACTCCAAGCTGACGATATTCCAGGGGCAATTACAGCTCTCAACAACATCACAGCGGCAAGTGTGTGGGCAGTGGACGCAACCGGCCAACAGACACAAGGAACCTTCGGTCAAGCAGTTGGAGATCCTGGAGCCACAGCTAAGTCGCTTTGGCAAGCCACGGTTTCTGATGCTGCTGGTGTATCCGTATCTGCCGATGTCATCGCGGTGAAAACCGAGACTGCTCTCATTGTAGGTGATACAAACGAACTACAGCTTGATGATGTTCCGGGTCTTATCGCAACTGTTACTACAGATCTTGACGACATTAAAGGCACGTCCTTCATCAAGGATACTCATTCACTCATCGATCTTAAAACTGAGACTGCGCTCATCGTGGGTGATACAAATGAATTGCAGGGTGATGATGTACCGGGCCTCATTGCCACGGTTACGACAGATTTGGATGATATCAAGGGTACGGGCTTCGTTAAAGACACGCATTCGCTCTTTGACATTGAAGGTTATGTAGATCTCATTGATGATGGCACAAGTGGACTGGCCAAGATAGCCACAGACGCAGCGGCGGTTTTGGTAGACACAGGAACTACACTTCCAGATATGTTGCAGGGTTTGGTTCTAATTAGTAAGGCTTCTGTCGGTGCAACAGGTAATACCACTACAGTCGTCCATCTTGCTACAGGAACTGGTTCTTATTCTGACGATGAACTTAATGGTTTCTTCTTGGTCTTGTTTGAAAATGGCGCTTCAGAATATCATGTCAGGGAAATCACGGATTGGGCGAATACAGGCGATCTTGCTACAGTAGCCACTCTGCCCTTCACGCCAGCTACAGATGATTTCTACTGGCTGTTATCTGCTCAGGCCGGTTCATCTTCTGCTCCGACTGCCTCTGCAGTGGCTGATGCGGTTTGGGATCGTGATGCCACTAGCAACCAGACTGGGGGAACTTTCGGACAGGCTATTGGTGATCCTGGTGCCAACACAGAAACGATGTACGACGCTGTAGTAACTGATGCAACTGGAATAAATGTTGCAACTGATGTGGTGGCAGTTAAATCGGAAACGGCACTAATTGTCGCAGACACCAACGAACTACAAGTTGATGACGTGCCTGGACTTATCGCCACTGTTACCACAGACTTGGATGATATTAAAGGCACTGCCTTCGCCAAAGACACACATTCGCTCGTAGATATCGAAGCTTATGTGGACATCCTTGATGATGGCACGAGCGGTAATGTTAAAATTGCTACAGACGTAGCAGCAACTTTGGTAGACACAGGTACCACCATCCCGGATACGTTGAAGGGTTTAGTACTAATCAGTAAAGCCTCAGTCGGCGCGACGGGCAACACTACCACAGTCGTTCATCTGGCTACCGGAGCAGGCACTTATGCTGATGATGAGCTTAATGGATTCTTCTTAGTCCTGTTTGACAATGGCACTTCCGAGTACCACGTCAGAGAAGTTACGGATTGGGCAAATACGGGTGATCTTGCCACTGTGGCGACGTTGCCATTTACCCCGGCCACAGATGATTTCTATTGGTTGCTATCTGCACAAGCTGGCTCATCTTCAGCGCCAACAGCTTCTACGGTGGCCGATGCAGTTTGGGATAGAGATGCTACGTCCAATCAAACTACTGGTACCTTTGGCAAGGCTATTGGTGATCCGGCAGCTAATACAGAAACCATTTACGATGCTGTAGTGACGGACGCAACTGGGATCAATGTAGCAACTGATGTGGTTGCGGTCAAAGCTGAGACTGCCTTAATCGTTGCTGATACCAACGAACTACAAACCGATAATGTCCCTGGCCTTATCGCAACTGCACAAACTGATCTTAATACCATAACTGGTGCGGCCGGTGTCGTCATCGATGATAGTGCTGCAAATGACACTACTATGTCTGATGCTATCTGGGATGAGGATGCAACTGGGCACCAGACTCAAGGAACGTTTGGGCAAGCAATTGGTGATCCAGCGGCAGACGCAACTACCATTTATCAATCTGTTGCCACAGACGCAACTGGTGATAATGTTGCAGTTGATGTAGTGGCTGTTAAAGCGGAAACAGCTTTGATTGTAGCTGATACTAATGAGCTTCAAACCGACAACGTTCCAGGTCTCATTGCTACGGCTCAGGCTGATTTAGATACCATCACAGGAGCTGCAGGCGCTATTGTCGATTCAGGAGCGGCAACTGTAACAGTCCTTTCTGACGCAGTGTGGGATGAAGATGCAACAGGACATCAAACTGGAGGAACGTTTGGACAAGCCATCGGCGATCCCGCCGCTAATACAGAAACGATATATGATGCAGTAGTAACTGATGCAACTGGAATAAATGTAGCTACAGATGTTGTTGCAGTTAAAGCTGAGACTGTGCTTATCTTAGACGATACCGATTTGATCGATGATGGCACAAGCGGGTTAGCCAAAATAGCTACGGACGTTGCGGCAACCCTAGTAGATACAGCAGTCATTGGTGCAGCAGGTGCCGGGCTCACGGACTTGGGTGGTATGGCAACAGGCATGAAGGCCGAAATCTTGGTGGAGGCTAATGCGGCTTTAGATACGGCAATATCTGAATTGGGTGTTGCAGCACCTGCAATTACACCAACGGTTCGAACAGCCTTAATGTTGATGTATATGGCACTACGTAACAAGTTAGTTGTACAGACTTCAGGCACTGATGCTTTGGAGATCCACAATGATGCAGGAACTAAGATTACTCAAAAGCTCCTCACCGATGATGGCTCTGATTATACTGAAGCTAAGACGAGTTAGAGCCAATGGCTATTGACTCAAAAGAGAAACGTGCAAGTGTTATTGGTGTTGGTCGGCCTTATCTACGTGATAAGTTTCCGGTAGCAACTCCAGATACGGAATGGAGGGCATCTTCTGGTCTTGCATATGGCGCTTATATTATTGCCACCACTATTGTTACCGTTGCTGTTGCATTAGTTAGTGAGGTTGATACTGCTTTCACTACGATTGCTTCCAGACTTATAGCAATAACTCAAGCATCAGAAACAGATTTAGTCTTTAGGCTTAGGGATAAATGGATTGAGGTAGACACAGATGATGCATAAATATGGTAAAATATACCAGGAGATATTGTAATGGCTACTTCGGGAACCTACGCATTCAACTTAGATTTAGTTGATATAATTGAGGAAGCATACGAGCGTTGTGGCTTGGAGCTGCGGGAATCCTATAGCTTAGTCACGGCCCGGCGATCCCTCGAATTGCTCCTAACTGAGTGGTCCAACCACCAAGTCAATATCTGGAAAGTAGTCCAAACCTCACTGCCCATGGTGGCCAGTACCTCTTCCTATACCATCGCGGACCCAGTAATTGACATACTGGACGCTGTTATGCGGGACACCGACTCCCTTGATATTCCCCTACAGCGTATTAGTTTCGAGGAATACCTGAACCTTACAGACAAGACCCAGGAAGGCAAACCCACCCATTTCGCGACCCTGCGTGGTCCCACCAGCCTCACCCTATTCATGTGGAATACTCCCGACCTGTCTACCTACACCTTCGAGTATTGGGCCTTGCGCTACATCGAAGATGTGGGATCTACTTTCACTAACAACATCGACATTCCGAGGCGCTTCTTGCCTGCTTTAGTCGCAGGATTGACCTACAAAATTGCACAAAAGAACCCAGCTAAGGCTATCCGTGACCCACAAACGGGTCAATTTGGGGAAGGCCCTGGTGTAGGGGCGGCGCTGCGTGCCGAACTTAAGGCCGAATATGACCAGCTTTTCCAGCTAGCCCGCGACGAGGATCGTGATAGGGCGCCCTTCCGTATTAACCCCAGGATTAGGAGGGTTTAATGCCCTACGCTTCAGGCATCTTTTCCAAGGCAATGTGTCCCCGTTGTGGGCACAAGGTGCGCTATCTGGATCTCCAGAAGGAGTGGACGGGCTACTGGGTATGCGAATCTTGTTTCGACTTTAAGCACGAGCAGCTGGAGCCTAGGCGCAATGTGTGGGACCCTCAGTCTTTGGAGCATCCGTATACGGACAACGATGAAGACGGAACTGTGGCAACCCAAATCGAGGATTCAGATAAGTTGCCTACAATGCATTTTGGAGCTAAGACTTAATGGCCATTACCTACACCCAGCTGAAAACGGCAATTACGGATTATACCGAGAATGATTCAACGGAGTTCTCAGACAACTTCGACCGCATCATTCGCAATGTCGAAACTAGTATCTACCGTAAAGCAGATCTTAATGTGTTTCGCAAAACTTCAACTACGTCCTTAACTGTAGGTGATCGCTTCTTAGCAAAGCCTTTAGATTTTGTGATTGATCGCTATTTTAAAATAACCGTGTCTGGTTCTGAAGTAGACTTGATTGCAAAGGATGTGTCTTTCTTGCAGACCTTTCACCCAGTTCCTACGACCAAGGGAACTCCGCGCTACTATGCAGAATGGGATCATGATACATTTATAATGGCCCCGACACCCGATACAGCACACGTAGTCACCCTTGGGTTCACTTATCGCCCAACGTCCATTGTGGACTCTGGTAGCACTTCATGGTTAGGTGACAACGCACAAGACGTATTGCTCTACGGATGCTTGGTCGAATCATATGGGTTCAACAAGCTCACGGAGAATGTGTCAGATATGGCTTTCTGGCAAGAGCAATACAAAGACTCTTTAGCTTCGCTTAAGGATGAGGAAGAGAGACGGCAACGGCGCGAAGCATATCGCTACGGCGAGTTCAAAGGATAACAAGAAATGGCTTCAACATTTACAACCAACTTACGAATTGAAAAACCAGCAGACGGGGAAAAAGATACAACCTGGGGACAAGTCATCAATGCAAACATTACGGAAATGTTTGAGGATGCTATCTCTGCAGAGTCGTCCATCTCCACTACTGGTGGTACTACAGTTCTAACGACCAACAACGCCACAGCAGATGAGTCGCGAAACGTCTTTCTTGACATATCCGGCACGCTAGTATCTACTGCCACCATTACCATTCCAGATCTAAACAAATTCTACTTGGTACGAAATGGTACTACAGAAGCCTTCGACGTCATCATCAAACCTTCAGGTACGGGATACACAATTGTCCAAGGCGAATCTGCAATAGTCTACTGTGACGGTACCGACTGTTTCGAAATCGGGATGGGTGGCTTTACCATTACTACTTTTGCCAAGACCCTCTTGGACGACACTTCCGCTGGCGACGTCATGACTACGCTCGGCATTACAGCCTACGCGCAAACCATTCTTGATGATGCCAACGCGCTTACCGCGCGATCCACTTTGGGTTTCAATACAGGTTCTGTTGTTCAAACTTTGGGTGGCACAATCGCAGGAGCAACGGGCACTACAACCATTCCCTTTGATGATACTTCACCACTTGTCTCAGAAGGTACTCAATTATTCTTACAAAGTATAACTCCATCAGTAAGCGGAAATGATGTAGTCGTTGATTTTTCAGTTACTGTATCTCACGGTACTGACCTCTCAAGGGTAATAATTTCTGTCTTTCGTGACTCTACTTGCATTGGTGTTGTTTTTGGAAAATCTTCCGATGCTGATGGGGAGTTTGTACTTTCTTTTCATGCGACTGATGTACTAACAACGACAAGCACATTAAATTACTCTGCAAGAATTGGAGTCAACGCTGGAACTTGGCATTGCAATGCTACAGGAGCTGGGGCTAGATTTAATGCAGAGTTAGTTAAAAATGGTTGGACTTTACAGGAGATTTCAACATGAGTAGATACATAGAAATTATAGGTTTGTTGCATCCTGGTGTTGAAGCTGATGCTACAGGGACAAACTATAATGATATTACTTGGAAAGACCAAGTGATATCTAAGTCCACTCTTGACACAGAGATTGCAGCTATACAGCAACACAGACTGAACGCTAGAGCGGACTCTGCTTTAGCTGACGGAAAACCATTGCGAGCTTTAATAAAATGGATTGCTCCCTTGGTTGGTAAAACTAGACAAGAAGCTTTAGCTGAAGTTAGAGTGATTTATAAGACTTTATAATGGCACTTATTCCAGCAGCGTTTCGTCCTGGCATCTTTAAGGAAGCTTCTGAACTAGGAGCCGGGTCTATCGCTGCATGGGAAGATGGCAACTTAGTGCGTTTCTGGAAGGGGCAGCCGCAGCCTATTGGCGGATGGCAACAGCAAACTACAACCAACGCTATCCTGGGTGTGCCGCGAAACGCCATTGACTGGACTGCCTTGGACGGGTCCAAATATATCAATGTTGGAACACATGCCAAAAGCTATATTTATGATGAATCCACCTACTTCGACATTACGCCAGTTCGCGACTCTGGTTCTCTTGGGGCCGACCCCTTCACAACTACTTCCGGTTCCTCGTTAGTCTCTGTCAATGATACCGCACACGGAGTCACCGTAGGTACTTATGTTCGCTTCGGCAGCACCGACCCATTCAACGGCGTTGACATGGACACCCCTGGCGAATACATCGTAACAACTATTACAGATTCTGCTAACTTCATTGTAGAGTCAAACCAAACTGCACTAGACCAAACAGTACTGTCACTTACAACTGGTGGTGACTTAGAACTTGCAGGCTCTGGCGACTTAGAGCTAACTTCAACAGTATCATCTTCAGGTGGCGGTGCATCCGTCACATATTCCTATGACATCAACGTAGGCTCAAGCAGTGGTGTGGCGGGACTTGGTTGGGGCTCTGATGCATGGGGCGATGGTTCTTGGGGATCCTCAGGCGTTGTCACTCAAACATTGATAAAACCCCGCACTTGGGCGTTAACTAATTGGGGCGAAGACCTTATCATGAACCCGCGCGGTGGGTCAATCTATCGTTGGGACGCTTCTTCAGGGACAGGAACAAAAGCAGCCCTCATAGCCAACGCACCCGTTTCAGCACAGTTCATTGTAACGTCGCCACACACTCGACACTTAATCGCATTTGGTGCACATGATGGCGCTAACGATGACCCGCTCTTCATAAGGTGGTGCTCGCAAAATGACTTCGATCTTTGGGCTCCAGCGGAAACTAACACGGCAGGCGATCATCGCGTTGATGTAGGTTCAACCCTGGTCTCAGCCGTAAGCACAGCTAGTGGCGATATCGGCGTGTTCACCGACACAGCCATGTACATAATGCAGTACATCGAACTTCCCTATATCTGGGGCGTCGAGTTGACTGGAACCAATGCAGGCATTATCTCCCCAGGTGCGCGGGCGAGTTGGGCGGATCGGATCTGGTGGATGGGCCAGAACAACTTCTTTGTGTACGACGGGCGCGTTAACGTCCTTGGGTGCGATGTGCATTCTTACGTCTTCGATGATCTTAACATGACGCAAGCGTTCAAGTTCTTTGCTACAACCAACACACAGTTCCAGGAAATAACTTGGTATTACGTATCAGCTGATGCGACCGAAATCGACCGATATGTATCCTATAATTGGCAAGAGAAGAATTGGAATATTGGCAATCTGGACCGAACTGTTTGGGTGGACCATTCTGAGCTTTTCCAGCAGCCCTACGCCTTTGATGGTAGCGGAAATATCTATACCCACGAAGACCCCAGTGTACCACCTTCCGGTGTGTTTCTTGAGTCGGGTGCAATTGAGGTTGGAAACGGTGACGAATTCATGTATACTAATAGGATCATACCGGATTTCGAGCGCATCACTGGTACCGTAAATATTACCATTAGAGCCCGGCAGTTTCCGGCGACAGACCAAATAAGTAAAGGTCCGTACCCGCTCACATCTAGCACCGATAAGGTGGACTTCAGGCTTAGGGGACGGCAGACCACACTTCGACTAGACAGCGAGGGAGTCGATTGGCGCTTGTCTTCTTTGCGCCTTAATGCTCGCGCGGACGGACGCCGATAGACTATGGCACATTCACCAAACAAGCCACTCACAGTCTTGCAGAAGCCGCCTAAAAACCTTGAG
>SDBT01016592.1_pt1 | contig 11655 bp, 9 predicted proteins | sample 2277101 | NCBI WGS metagenome assembly SDBT01 (sample SAMN10404973, study PRJNA504765) | marine sediment metagenome | isolation source: marine sediment core GS10_PC15, 103 cmbsf | place: Arctic Ocean: Southern Knipovich Ridge | collected 2010
GGTACCGGGTGGCAAGACCGGTCTGTACCTGGTGGCCGGGGCTGGACTTTTCTCCACTGCCACATCAATTGGCCTGTCACTTGTGCCGGGTGAGGATATCAGCAATCCACTTATATTTGAGATCAAAGTTGTGGGCGGATGCCTGTTGTTCCTGGTTTTGGGCTGGGTTCTATACCGTTATTATTCCCGGTGAGTCTCATGCAATTTTCTCTGCTACGTTTGCAAATATTCCCCTATAGAAGGCGTTTGAACGAGATACGGGGGTGAAATGGGGCCCTGGCAGTTAGGCCGGCCCAAATCAGCCCCGCAGCGGGTATCAAGAGTCGCCAATTGCAGACCTATTTGTGATCCGCAGCTGGTAAAGAATTATACCTGCGGCAACTGAAACATTTAGGCTTTCAGCGCTACCGAGGCCCGGTATTTTGACGGCCCGATCCAAGCGTTCTTGCCACTGTTTACTCAGTCCCCGGGCCTCATTGCCCAGCACCAACGCCCAATCGTCGCCCACAGGGGCAATTGAACCTAAGTGCTCACCTTGGATTGCCGCTCCCAGGCAGAAAATGTGGTTCTCAGCAAGGAGCCGTGAAAGTGGCTCAAGGTCGCTTTTATAGATGTTTTTAATGTGGAAATGTGCTCCCATGGCACTCCGCACGACCTTGGGGTTGAAGAGGTCCACACTGGCCGCACTGATCCAAACAGTGGGCATTCCGAACCAATCGGCTATGCGCAATAGGATACCCAAATTTCCAGGGTCGGAGATGTCATCGAGCACCAGTATTGGCGCTTCCAACAGCTGCGCAGGGGCCTCGGGGGGGGTGGGCAGCGGTAAAACGGAAAAAACGCCCTGTGTATGCTGCGTGGCGCGTAGTATATCGGCCTGTGATGGCGTAATCTCCATCGAAGTGATATCACGAGCTGCGGCGGCGAGGCTGATTTGCTGCCAGAGTTCAGATGTTGTAAAATCGGCCGTGTAGAAAATTCGACTAACCGGTGCACCTGATGCGAGGGCCTCGACAACCATGCGAGCCCCTTCAATCAGGTAGCGCTGTTGGGCCTGGCGATACTTTTTATGCCTGAGTAGACGAAGGTCCTTTAATTCTCTGGCGGAAGGCATCTGCCGGATCAACCACCCTTAACTGGGCGCTCCGGGCGTAAGTAGTCATGCAATATATCCGTCGCGCGGTCAAATGATATTGTTTCCTGGTGCCCGCTGTCCATCAATTTTATGGTAACCGACCTGGTAGCGATCTCATCGTCGCCCAATATAAGTACTGCTTGGGCGCCAGTGCGATTTGCCTCACGGAACTGGGCCTTGATGCTGCGCCGGAGCGTTTCCATTATTACCACGTAACCGGAATTACGCAACATAGCTGCCAGCTCTATTGCCGGCGTCATTGACCCGGTGCCCTTGAAGATTAAATAGACATCCACTTGAGTGAGGGGAACCCGTTCCTGCAGGTTGCCTCCGGCAGCAATCAACAGCCGTTCAATACCGGCAGCGAAACCTACGGCCGGTACGCTGGGACCGCCCAGGTCCGCAACCAGGCGGTCGTAGCGCCCACCACCACACAGAGCATCCTGGGCGCCCAAATGTGGGGAGATGATCTCGAAGGTGGTGCGGGTGTAGTAATCCAGGCCGCGAACCAGTTTCGGATCGTGCAGCACCGGTAGACCCAAGGCCTCCAACCCGGATTTTACCGTTGCGAAGTGCTCGGCATCCTCAGACGAAACATGTTCGTGGATCCGGGGAGCAAAGCGGTCCAGCAAATCCTGGGTGTGTTCATCCTTGCTGTCGAAGAGCCGTAATGGATTTGATTGCAACCGCCGGCGATCCAGAGCACCAAATGTAGCGCTATGGGGCTCAAGCGACTTACGGAGTAGCTCCAAAAAAGTGCTGCGGGAAGAGGGATCGCCAATAGTGTTCAGTCTAACTGTCAAGTCGGTGCTGAAGTCACTGCAGATATCGTAAGCCAGGCTGATAATCTCAATGTCTTGTTCGGGATACGGCGAGCCGATCGCTTCAGCGCCAAACTGGTGGAACTGACGCAGCCGGCCTTTCTGTGGTCTTTCTTGGCGGTAGAGAGCATCGATATAATAGAGCCGCGTGAGAGGCGCTTCACGATTAAGATTGTTTTGAATGTAAGCCCTGATTACTGGCGCCGTGAGCTCAGGTTTTAATGTCAAACCTTTACCGGCCTGATCAGTGAATGAATACATCTCCTTATTAACGATGTCGGTTTCCCGCCCGACACTGCGGATAAACAGCTCGGTGGCCTCGAAGGCTGGGGTGCGGATTTCCTGATAGCCAAAAGCAGCCGCCTGCTCATGAATTTTCTGCTCCAAGAAACGCCACAGAGGGGTCTCATCAGGTAGAATGTCCCGCACCCCTTTGATTCTCGGCACTGACAGGCTAATGGTCTCGTTACTCCTGCATACCTTCGTGTTAGGCAATGCCCAGACAACCACTGCCCGGGAATATCATACCGGCCATGATTCTCATGACATACATGCTAGCGTGGGTGAAACTTCCACTGGCGTCAAAGAGAGTCCTCATCGGCCAGGTTTTCTCGCTCGCTCAGAAGTTCAAGCACATGACCCGGGGTTCGGGCCTCCAGTAAAGAGGACCGCAGCTCGCTATCGCTTAACAGTTTAGTGAAGCGGCTAAGCAGCTTCAGGTGCTTCTCCGGCTGGTTTTCAGGGCTGACCAGTAATACAAAAATATGGCAAAGAAGATTGTCAACCGCCCGGAATTCGATGCCATCTATAGAGATACCGAGTGCTACCTGGACATCGTCTATTTCATTGCTCAAGCCGTGTGGTAAGGCAATACCCTTTCCAACAGCGGTACTCATTCGCCGTTCGCGTCTCAGAATAGTCTGGAGGCAATTTTCGGGCGTCTCAATAATCCCGGCATCCTTGAGAGTAGAAAGTAGCTCACGCAGGACACCTTCTGCATCTCGGGCATGCAACGGCAGTACCACAAACTCACTGGATAACAATCTTGAGACAGTCATAGAAACAGCCTAAATTGACTTCCCCGGAGAGATATTTCCAAGCATTATCGACAACCGGCCCTCTCCGATTTATCTCAACCCACCCATAAGATTCTGAGTGCCTCCGCGCGACTCATACTTTATATCCTGTAGGTCTGCATCTCGAACATTGATGCGCAATAGAAACCCGCGGCCCGGTCCGGAGGGGGTCCAGCTGAAAGCAAATTCCCAACAATGAAGCTCACGATATAGGTGTAGATCATGGTGTACCAGCTCTTGGGTCAGCATATTGAACCTCGCCGAATAGCCCAATTTCCAGCCCGGCCCGATACTCGTCTTAACATTGCCGCCCATCCAAAATGTTTCGCGTTTCTTGGGATCCAGGGAGGGCCGCAACTGATAGCGAAGGCTAAAACTGGCGTTCCATAGTTTCCCTGCACTTACTTTCGGTTTGAGCACCTCGCGCTTCAAGGAGAGTTGCCCTTCATCTTCCACCCCCAATGTATCACCGGCAGTTGTGGTATCCTCCACGAAATCCTCGCTCAGGGGTACAAACCGAGTGCCGGAGAATCTCAGCGATGAGCTGACGCTCATGCTGGTAAGCCGAGGAAAGGGAAGCACTCGGTTTATCTTTCGTTTTGCTACCTGATCCCAAGCATAAATATCATGTACCATTGAAATATCCACTTTCAACTTCTGAAGAAATGGAGAACGGAATTTAGACCGGATCGGAGCCAGGTTGAGGCTGTCAGCGGTAAAATTATACGCCGTGCTTACACCCCAATCAAGGAGATCCATTTTTACTTCCTTATTATCCACTTCGCGCTTGGCTTGAAAACGATTAGAGAGTGAAAGGCTTATTGCTTGCTGCTCGGAAGCCGGAGTACCGCCGATCGTGGATCCCTGATACTTGTCAAAGAGCTTCCCCTGTGAGTCTTCTCGAAAATAGTGCGGGTCCCAGCCGAAAATCGGCTTGGAAAAATCGGGCGAGTAACTGTAGGTGATGCTGGGCTTAATTATGTGGCGGATAGCCCGCAGGCTCCCTATTCGAAGAGGGAGTAGGCCATAGACATTAGTCTGGGCACTGAGGGACAGCTGCCCGGTATGCCGCGGAGTGACTCTTTGAATCTCATCAAACTTGATTGCTCCCTGGTCATCAAGTCGAAATACATTGTTGCTATCCAACTTCGCGCGGCGATAGCTGGGGGACCAGGCTTGCACAATTCCAATACCGATAGTAGTGGAGAGGTACTTAAATAGATTCTGTTGTGAGTTGAGATTAATGTTGTTTCTGGCCGACGTCTTATTAAGCACTGTTTTCTCGTCTGGCCAGAAAAGAGAATCGACTGTAACACTGTCGGCCTGCCAGAAAACCGACTGCCGGTTATTAAGGTTACTGCTGAATGAATAATTGATATTATTATACCACCGGGGCTTCTGGCCCTTACGGGTTTGGATCAATGCTCGCTGGTTCAAACTGAGACTCACGTGCGGAAGTGTACGAGTCTTCTCTTCCATTTTCTGGCCATAGCTACGGGGAGGTTCGTACAACTCATTTATAAACTGGCCGGCAGTATCCACCCGACTATCTACCTTATCCTCCGCCAGAAGATTGTACCTTTCATGCAGTGCCAGCTTGAAGGAAGCGCCCGACCCGCGCCAATTCTTGGCATAGCTGGCATTAGATACTACCTGTTGCCGCTGCCTGGTTGCCAAGGTTTTCCCCAAATCACGATACATACGGGGATTAGAGGTATAGGTGGCATCGACGTTGAGGCGCTGGGTGGGATCGATAGTTTGCCGGTGGTTCCACCTCAGGTCCCATCTTATCGACGTGCTATCGGAAAACAGATGGGCGATTTCCTTTCGGATTATGTCGCGGTTATAAGAAGATCTCAGGTTGCCGGAAAATCTATAGCGCTTATTGTAACGAACCTGACCTTTGACCAGAACTCCTCTTCGGTCATAAAAATCGAGCAATGTGGTAGCATCGGCATAATCACTGGCAGCCCAGAAATAGCCCAAACCGTCCATGTATTGGCCATGGTTGTGACTTTCGCCGTAGCCGGGCATAATTAGCCCGGAGCGACGGCCGCCAGCCTTATTGGGGAATACCGCAAAGGGTAAACCAAATAGCGGAACATCGGCCAGATAAAGTATTATCGGTTTCGCGATTACTTTGTCCCCCTGTAGCATTTTCATCCTGCTGGAGGCAAAATAGAAATGCGGATCGTCCAGACTGCAGGTAGTATACTTACTATGTTCTACGTAGAAAACATCCCCTGGATGACGGTGTACCAGATCACCGTGATAGTACCCATTATCGAGTTTGGTCCGGCCTTGGATTACGCGACCCTTCTCCGAAATCAGGTCAAATTCCATATATTCACCCACCATGGGGTCCCGGCCGGCCTGGTGCAGGGTAGGAAGCTCGCTGTAAGCGCGCTCCGCCCGCAGCAAATTATTCTGCCAGGTTAATTTCATGCTACCGGCAGAAAGGCCGTTCTCCCGGTAGTCGACCTGTGCTCCTTGATCCATATATGTAATTTCCGCTGGTATATCATAGTCAATAAATTCAGCACGATAGTCTATCACCGTATCAACGCTGGCATTGCCCGCTTCAGGTTCGAAACGACCACGTGCCCCCCCCCTGACAGTAATGCGATCAAGGACACTCTGGTCGTCAAAAGCAAGGCTGATCGTATCACCGGTGGCACTGTTTACCCCTTGTAGTACGGTGTCCTCCACTACGTGATATATGGACGAAGCCATACCTTGTAGGTCCAATCGGGATAACTTTTCATCGACGAAGGTGGCCTCAATTATTCTGGCTGAAAGGAGATCGGTGAATATGCGGGTATCAATAGCTTCGGCTGACAGCTTGGCCGTGATTGACGCCGTAGCCTCTGCTCCTTGCTCCACATAGGCTTTATCAATGATCTCGTCCTGATAGACCAGCCTGATACGTTCACCTCGCAGATCCCTGGTGCCTTCCTGCACTCGGGCGTCACCGGCTAATCGTAATATTTCTTCGATATCATCGTAGTGCATGATCTCGCCGGAGATCAGCCGGCCACCCTCCTCAATCACAACCGCACCGAAAGCCTCGAACGAGGCACCCCGGGGCCCATCTGTCTGCTGGGTACGGAATTCACGGGCAGTGAGCCTGCGGGTATCTTGAGTCATTACCACTTCATGACGTGCAATCGCCGAATCGCGTTTGGTCCAATAAACGAATTCCTCACTCCTAACGGTTTGTTTTTCTTGAACAAAAGTTACATTACCCCAGGCGTGGATCCGATCCTCACTGCTGTAAAAAGTCAATGAATCACAGGTCAACTTCTCCCCAGGACGAAGCATTATAACCTCACCGGTTAGATGGGTTCGCCCATCAGCCTTGATAAATCGAGCTTGACTGGTACGCAACTCCATCTCGCCCTTGCGTAACACTACGTTTCCGGAAAGGATCTGGATGGTTCTGCCATCCCTACTGATATTCTCTAGCATATCCGCCGAGATCAGTTTAAGCCGCTCGTCCCCCCTTGCTACTTGGGTGGGGCCAAGTATTGCAATCACAAAGATCACCATTAATACTGATTTAGTCACAGATTTTAACCGTTGACGAGAGAACCGGCCATGACCTGCCGTTGCAACTGGAGCGGCGGCGGGGATTGACACGCAATTTCCGGGGCGATATTCAATTGGTAATCCTTAACGACCGGCCGCCCACCGTCAGCCAGCCGCCATGACCCGGCGCCGCTAGCTGCGCGGAGAAAGTCGCTCCGGGTAACAGCCATTAGACCGATATTGCATACATAGGGTGTGCGTTTACTTTTGGAATTCCCTCGGAGCATTATTTTCACGGGGCAATAATGTTTTCCGGCAGACTATCCCCGGGGAAGTCGACGGCCGGGCGGGCGGTCATTTTGCTCTGAGTCCCTGTGAACCAGACCAAAGCATGGCTCATAGCCAGGAACCGGCTAGCCTGATTCGCCCTCCAATGACGACCTACATTCGAGGGATGGACATTCAGGGCTCGTATGGCTCCCCGGATCGGCATATCGAATTCAACCATTCGTCGAGACCTACGCGCCCCAATCAAGGCTATCAGCTCAAAGGTCGGGACCTTGATCAAGACGATCTCAGCCGAACCGGTACGGAAGTTCCCGTCAGGAAGTTGATTTTCCAGGAGATTATTCAGCGCCCCCGTCACGCCTTCCAAAATACGTCGTCGAAGCGGATTGATATTCACCAGCGTTTGCTCCAACTCCAGGAGGGCCATCGTAATGATGGCATGTTCTCCGGCGGTCACCGGTCCCGGGTCGCTCCAAGTCCCATTTGGCAACTGGTGCTGAAGAATAATCAAACCCTCCTTGATCGCCCAATCAAGGAGCTGCGGGTCATTTACGGTGCGATAGTGTTCTATGATGTGCAACAGGAGCAAGCCATGGTTGCGTGGTGAATCATCCTCGGGGCGAACCTTCTGCCACTCCAAAGCCTTTGAGGCCGCCAGCAGATAGCGGGGATTGCCAAGTACTCTATATCCTCTACTTAAAGCAGCACCGGCCAAGGCGGTAGGAATCACGCTTTGCCGGGTAATTGTGCCCCGATTGGAGGTATACAAGGGCCAAGCGCCCTGGGGTGTTTGGCGCTCTAAAAGCCAATTGAGACTCATCCTACAGCGCGTAACCATGGCCGAATCGGATAGATTATGTTCAATCAGCAGTAAAAGGCCCAGCACGTTGTAGGCCACCACCCGTACCAGAGGATGATCCGCTTCGTACGGCCTGGTGGGCCAGTCAAAAAAGCCCATGCCCCAGCTGCCGTCACCATTGTAATAAGCCTCGCTACGGACGGCTGTCTGCTGCCAATAGCGGGCCATGGCCAGAGTGTCCAGGGGCGGGTGAAAGTCAGCCTTAAGCGTGATTGCATCGCGCCGCGCATAGTGCTCCTGGGCAGAAAGTACGACCGTCAACAGTAATATACCCATAAAGCGTATCATCCCTGGGAAGTTACACATCGACTACCGGAAAAAATATCGCAAACGCTCCCCGTGTGATCTCAATAAGTAGCTTTTGCTTTCCCCGCCAGCTCCTACAAATTAGATTCCGCACCTGATGAATCGATCGCTACGGCAATTTCCGGGCTTATTATTAATCTCCGTGCTGCTCCTTAACGGATGCGCCGGTACACGCGGCAGCCACCGTAAAGCGGCTCTGCATACCGGCTACGCCTATGCCTACCTGTCAAACAGGGCCGATAAATTCCGCGATAAAGATTTCAGGAAGGCCCGGAAAATCGATGCCCGGGCCCGGAAACATTATATCAAGGCATTTCAGCACGGTCTAATGAAGTTAGAGCAACGGTATCCCGGTTTCAGCGATACATTGGCTGCCAACCCCGGCCGGGCCATGACCTGGACTGCGCGGGCGGATGTGCCACTGCTGTACTGGACCGGGGCGGCTCTGGGCGCGGCTATCGGTCTTTCAAAAGATCGACCCGACATGCTGATCCGCTTGCCCCAGGTGGGCGCCATGGCCTTCAGGGTCACCGAACTCTGGCCTGATTATAAGGGGGGAGCAGCTTTTCAGTTATTGATGATCTACGAGGCCAGCAGGAGCGGTCTGCTGGGGGGATCAATTTCGCTGGCCAAGTACTATTATGAGCAAGCTTTAAGTTTTTCGAAGGGCCATAATGCCAGCTTGTTTGTAAGTTATGCCGAGTCTATTTGTGTCCAGGAGCAGAACCGGGCAGAGTTTGTTTCAATGCTCGAAAAAGCGCTGGCAATCAAAGCCGGCGGGACGGAAAATCGGCTGGCGCGCAAACGGGCCCGGTGGCTGCTGAGAAGAACCGACGATCTGTTTCTTTAAGCTCATGGTATTCCCACCAGTCATGGGCCGCCGGTCTCGGCTGCTAAAACCGGGCAGCAAAATCAAATCTGGATCGAGGGATATGCAGACTGCTAAAGCCAGGTATTTACTTATAGCTACAATTTTGGCCTTGGTGGTTTCATCACTATTGGCCGGCGCGAACAAGCCGGTAATTGTTAAAATGGCTTCTTTAGCACCCGACGGCTCGCCATGGCACGAGGTTCTACAGGAAATCGCCCAGGATTGGCGAGAGCTATCGGGCGGAAAAGTCCGTCTGAAAATCTATGCCGGCGGGGTGGTTGGCGATGAGAGCGATATGGTCCGTAAGCTACGGATCGGTCAAATACAAGCCGCGGCTCTGACCGCAGAGGGGCTGAGCTATATCGACAGGGGCGTATATGCTCTTTCAATCCCTCTGCTGGCTTCCAGCTACCAGGAGTTGGACTGGATCCGGGATCGGATGGAACCGGAACTTAAAGCACGATTTACAGACCAAGGCTTCAAGGTATTGGCCTGGGCTGACGTCGGTTGGGTTTATTGGTTTACCCGCCACCCTGTGCGAACACCGGATGACCTGCGCGCCCAGCGTATATTCACCTGGGCCGGCGATGCTCAATCGCCAAAATTGTGGAAAGCCGCTGGGTTTCAGGCGGTATCATTATCGGCCATGGACGTATTGCCCGGATTGGAGACTGGCCTGATTGATGCGGTTGATGCTACTCCCATGACGGTAGCTTCGTTTCAATGGTTCGGAACCGCAAAGCACATGACAAATCTTCCCTGGGCCGTGCTCACGGGTGCCTTGATAATCACGCAGGATGTCTGGATGCAAATTCCGGCTGAGCTGCGCCCCCTTTTGGAAGACGCTGTAACCAAACGTACTTTGCGGATCAAGAACGAGATCAGATATTTGGATGACGAGGCTGTGGAAGTAATGAAGGAGCACGGGCTACAGGTGATAGATATTACCTCGGCCGAGAAAGCCCTGTGGGAAGACCTGATCTCTCGTTTTGAGTCCACCTTACGGGGTACCCTGGTGGATTCCTTGATGTTCGATCGCGCCCTGGAATTAAAACGAGCATTGAGCAACCTTAATCAAGACCCGGCTGCTCCGAACTGACCGCGGACTGAGGCCTCCCAATTCGACAATTGATGCTGACCGGAATCACCCTCGTAAGGGAAAAAATCAGTAGGTTCGAGGATTGGGTCGCTGTGGCCGTTTTAGCAGTCATGGCGATATTGCCATGCCTGGAAGTTCTTGCGCGCGAAGTGTTCCGCACCAGCATCACCGGATCTATAGTCACCGTTCAGCATCTCACACTTTGGATCGGCTTCGTGGGAGCCATGTTGGCTTCGCGGGAAGGGCGACTGCTTACACTAACCGGCGATACAGTCTGGCATGTGAAGAGATGGGGCCGATGGGCAAATCTGCCGGCGGATATTGTTTCCGTAGGTGTGGCGGTTACGCTGATGATAGCCAGCTATCACCTGATGATGATGGAGCATTCATTTCCCCGGCCAATTGTGGGACCCATCCAAATTTGGATGGCCCAACTGATCATGCCACTGGGGTTTGCCGTCATCGCCTGGCGCATCCTTTGGCGCAGCAACCCTGCCTGGACCTACCGTTTGGCGGTTGTAGGCGGAATTTCGCTTTTAGCGGTCATTGGCACGGTGGGAGGCTTACAGGGTACGGGGGCCGTTTACCTCGGATTTCTCGGGTTGTTGCTCTCAGCAGTATTGGGGGCACCGATCTTTGTACTTTTAGGTGGCGCGGCGGTTCTGCTATTCTGGAATGACTGGGGCGTGCTGGCAGCCATTCCCGTCGAGACCTACCGGATCGTAGTGCATCCCATGCTGCCGACAATTCCGCTGTTCACGCTGGCGGGCTTTTTCCTGGCCGAAAGCGGCGCATCGCAGCGATTAATGAGATTTTTCCGGGCCTGGTTTGGCTGGATCCCAGGTGGAACTCCGGTAGTGACGGTGCTGGTTTGTGCCTTTTTTACTTCTTTCACCGGCGGATCCGGCGTTACCATCCTCGCGCTGGGCGGTTTGCTGTTCCCCATGTTGCTTCGTGAGAATTACTCCGGCCGTTTTTCAACCGGACTGCTAACTGCCTCCGGTTCCCTGGGTTTGCTTTTTCCACCTAGCTTGCCAGTCATTCTCTATGGCATTCGCTCCCAGACCCCCATAAATGAGCTATTCATGGCCGGCATCCTGCCCGGGATTGTACTGATTACACTGGTTGCCCTTTGGAGTGTTAGACAAGGCCTTGTTCAGCGTGTTCCGCGGCCACCGTTCAGTATAAAAGAGGCCTGGGAATCGTTTAATGCCGCCAAGTGGGAAGTAATCATACCGGGGATAATTTTAGTGGGAATTTTCGGGGGACTGGTTACCATTGTAGAGGCTGCCGCCGTCACCGCCGTATATACTTTCATAATTGAGGTTTTCGTTTACCGGGATTTAAAGCTTAGCAAAGACATTGTACCCACTATGGTACAAGGCGCCACGTTGATTGGCGGAGTGCTGATCATCATGGGAGCTGCCATGGGACTGACCAGCTACCTGGTGGATGCCCAAGTTCCTTCGAGGGCTTTACATTGGGTACAGGCCCACATAGATTCAAAACTGGTTTTTCTCCTGGCATTGAACGGCGCTTTACTACTGGTCGGCGCGCTGATGGATATCTTCTCGGCCATCATTGTGGTAGTACCTATAATTGTACCGATGGGGCTGGCTTATGGGGTCGACCCGGCACATCTGGGCATCATATTTTTAGTTAACCTGGAGCT